>Ga0209190_1001926_pt1 | contig 14326 bp, 15 predicted proteins | sample M_140205_XF_Meta_FD_187315 | JGI IMG/M metagenome (GOLD analysis project Ga0209190, IMG submission 187315) | Freshwater microbial communities from Lake Montjoie, Canada to study carbon cycling - M_140205_XF_MetaG (SPAdes) (version 2) | ecosystem: Environmental > Aquatic > Freshwater > Lake... | reverse complement strand
GAGCCCCTGCGCTCGCGGATTCCGGTTCCGAGCACGAAATTGTTTCCCGCGCGGGTCACACCGTGACAAACCATCCTCTGGCATCTTCTTCCATCGGTGGCTAACGCTCGGGCGACCTATTTGCCTTAGGGCTATCTCCGGCTGCGCCTCCGGTATCAGTTGGTCGCTTCAAGCGACCCATCTTCGCTTCGCTACGGTTCGCCAATCCTCGGTTCGCAGGCCCGGCTCTGTCTAAATAGTGCGGCAGATTTCGCGACGATGGCCGATATCGACAACCAAGAGCAACAGGCAATCGTCGCCAGGCAACTCGAGACAGATCACCGGGAACGGCTCAAAAAAATGCGCTGCTTTCAGCCGGTTGTTCCGATTCGTTTTTCAATCTCGGCCAAAACTTCGCGCAGGGAAACGGGAAGGCTCATCTTTATCGTATCGCCCTCGTGCACGTGGTAGGGGAAAGTTTCGAGACCTCGGTGGTGCGGCGCATCATCCCAGCGGACAATCAACGCTCCTGCCGCTGTCTGCCAATGGAAGGAATAGTGTCTCTCTTCAGGATTGAAGAATTCGCGTGCGTGCAACAATGAGCCATCTCTCAGCGTCACGGCAACGCGGTAGTAATAGCCGGTGGCCCATTCCCGGAATTCGGCGACTTCGAATTCTCGGACGACAGGGCTAGTCTCAAGCCAGTGAAAAATCCCCATGGCGGATCCCGTTGATCTCGCTTTCCACCGCCTCAAGGGCCGCTGCCAGACCGCGGTGCTCAAGCCACGCATCGTAGAGAGCGGTCTCCTCGGCCTCGCTCGCGCCTAAGTCTTGCCACGAAGAGGTAAGCGCTTTGCCGTGCGCCCGCCGCAGCACGCTCATGGCCTCGGTCAGCCGGTGGCGGTCGGCCAGGAGGGTCAAAAGAACTCCCCCCACCACCCGATTTTTATCCAACGTGATCACAAAGAAGACATACGTGGCTTTTGCCCTTCTGGCAAGGAGGCGGCCACGGTTTAGAACAACGATCGCGACTTCGATCGCTTCGTCGGGGTGCGTCGCGTGGATCCGTTGCGCTGAGCCGGGCGGTGCGGCGGAGCCGCCTGTGGCCGCGGTTTTCAGTGTTCAGTTTTGGCTAAGGCCCGTTTGCCGTTGGGCCATCTACGGCTTCGCCTCCGGTTCGCGGACTCGGCTCAGTGTTCAGCGGGAGGAAAACAGCACCACCGATTGATGCGCAAGGTTGCGGAGTGAGTCTCGCCGATTCCGGCTCTGAGCACGCAATTGTTTCCCGCGGGGGTCACACCGCGGGAAACCATCTTCTGACATCTTCTTCCATCGGTGGCTAATGTTTGGACAGCCTGCGGGTGATGCAGCTTTCAAACTCAGCTCTCAACCGGCCGAAGGTAGCTTGGCTATGGTCGAAGCGACTTGGATGGACAGTGGACATGCGCTACGTTTAAGGGATTAAGCTGGCGATCCACGATTGGGCGGCCAAATATATTTGGTGGCAGACGCCGGAGGAGGCGGCGCGGCGTCCGCGGCGCGTCATGGCGCAAGTCATGGACCTCGGCACCTTCGCCGATGTGCGCTCGCTGGAGAAGGCCGCCGGGTCGGACGCTTTGGCCGAGGTGATCCGCCAAGCCGAACCGGGATGGTTTTCCCCACGGTCTTGGCACTTTTGGCACCGCCGTCTCGGGCTGGCGGTGTCCGGCGCCGTGCCCGCCATGCCTGTTCGACGCTTCGCGTGAAGAAGTTTCATCCACGCTTCGCGATCCTTCCCGCGTCTCAGATGGCGCTTTGGGCGGAATTGGCGCCGATGCGGGATCTGGGTTTCGTCCTTTACGGCGGCACGGCCATCGCGCTGCGTCTGGGCCATCGCCAGTCGGTCGATTTTGACTTCTTCACGCATCGACCGCTCGACCGGTCCGCATTGCTGCGCGTGCTGCCTTGGCTGGGCTCGGCCGATGTTTTACAAGACGAACCCGAGACCTTGACTGTTCTCGCACCCGGAGGAGTGAAGGTATCTTTTTTCGGTGGGCTGCAAGTGGGACGCTGTGGCGAGCCTGATACAACCGCAGACGGAGTGATGGTTGTTGCTTCCTTGGAAGATTTGCTCGCGTTCAAACTCAATCTCGTCGTTCAGCGCGTTGAAGCCAAAGATTACCTCGATGTGGCCTCGATTCTCGCTGCGGGGGTGCCGCTTGAACGTGGTCTGGCCAGCGCCGAGATGTTGTTTGCTCCCGCCTTGCCTCCGATGGTCGTGCTCAAGGCGCTCACTTATTTCGAGGGAGGGGATTTGTCATCGCTGCCGTCGGCAACGCGCGATTCTTTGATCGCCGCCGTCGCCAGCGTCGGCGATCTCCTGCGAGCGGAGCGCCGGTCAAACTGCCTCTACTGAACATACCCGGGGTTTTTCAGTCTCTGCGCTCGCACAGACCTTGGTAGAGCGAGTTACGAAATCTCGCGGCCTTCTCTTCAACATTGTGCCGACCCTTGTTTCATCACACGCGATGCGCTATTTTGTGGCCATGAAGCAATACCGTCCGGATGTGGAGCGCCAAAAGTGGCTCTACTCGATGGAAAAATCCCGCAAGGTGCTGCGCCGCTGGCAGGGCAAACCCGAGGGGCCGGATCCTGCGATGCCCCGGATTCAGGACAACTCCGAACCTTGGTTGCCCGGCGGGGTGCGGTCGGTGGCTGACGCGCTCTGGATTTCTGACCGGATCAAGGAAACAGCCGAGCAATGGGGCCTAAACAAACCGCTGCGGAGCTAACCGCGCTTCTTGCTCGCAGGCACCGTGTTTTGATGCTCGGTGGCCTTGCCGTGATCGGGCACGGTCTCTCGCGTTCGACCTACGACAGCGATGTTTGGCTCGACCCAGGTCTTCCGGTCGAAGAGTGGTGCGACGCCGTCCGCGCAATGGTCGACGGCCAAACGCATCTTGACATCGTGAGCATGGGCAACTGGATGAGTGTTTCGAAGGAGGATTTGCCCGGCGTGATCCTGCGCGATGGGGTTATCCGTATCATCGGCGTCAACCAGCCCGTGGATATTTTCCACAGACCGAATCAATTGGATCCGGGGGAATTCGATGAGATCTGGGCCCGCAGCCGAATCATGGACGATGCGACACGTCTGCCCGATCCGATTGATTTGTTGGTCAGCAAGCAGGAGACCGGCCGGGACAAAGATCGCGCGGACATTATTTTTCTGGAGGGCAAGATCGAGGCGGATTATCTCGCGCGTTTGCCGCGGGTCTCGGCGGACGAGGCGGTGCGGATGCTCGGACGTTTCCTCACCCCGCGGGTCGCCGAGGCGGCGCTGACCCATTCGGACGAAGGGGTGACGCAGCTTGCGCGAAGGTTCCTCCATGAGTTGGCGGCGGAGGGGGACCCTTACGCCGCGGAGATTCTCCGCCGCGGCTGAGCAGGGCACTATGGGTTAGCCGGCCGCTGCCTTTCTTGGTGCATCGCAACTGTGTGCGTCAATTTCTGCAAAATGGCTGTGAGGTTTTGGTCGGAGTTGATACCAAACCCGGAAGCTGTCTGCGCTGGGTCTCGGCCATCGTAATGAAAATCTCCGAAGCTTGGGAAACCTGCAAAGCTTACCGCAACCGGAAGCTCCTCAAACAACCCACAATCCTCTCAGCCAATCGCACCAGCCATAGCAACTTTTAGAGAAAACTTATTGCCTAACCATTGCCCGGAGCGGGAGCAGCCGAAGGTATGCTCGCTTGATTTCTCACGTCACGGAGCACCGAGTGCGGTTTGGAGCAACAGGAATCTGCATGCCAAGTTCCGTGGTAATTTTCTCGGTCTGATGCGACCGGAATTTCAGAATAGACGAGTGATTGGTATTTGTTGTGTTACTTTTCCTTAACCGTCATGCGCAATCTGCTTTTAATCTGTGCTCTGGGTGCTGCGGGTTACCTCGGTTACTCGTATTGCTTTACCGAGCCGCCTCCGCCTCCTGCTCCACCACCAGCGCCCGCACCCTCCAAAATAAAACCGGTGGATTGGCAAGTTAAAATGCGCGTCAGGCGAATTCTTGAGGAATGGAAAAGAATCACTCTCAAGTCCTCCGGAGTTGGTTCCTCGGGTCCGACCATGGTGAGCATACGCGAAGAATTCAGCGAAATCCGGAAGCATCTTTTTTCCAAGGGTGCATACGATGAGGAGGCTCTCAACCAAGTCATGCGGCAGGCTGCGCGCGAACTAGGGTATTCGCCGGATCAGGCGGAAACTCTCGATTCGGGCGCCTTGGGTGCCTCGGGCAAGTAGTCGCGGCCTGCGTAGATTTTCAGTCGCAGATTATGGTCCCTGACTTGATGTTCCATCGGGTTTCAGTCGGCTTTGCGCTGTCCTCCAGCCACTGCCAACTGGTGGCGGTCAGGATGCGTTGGGTGTCGGCGGGGAGGGCGGCGAGCAGGCGGCGGCGGCGGTCGGGGTCCAACTCACCGAAAACATCGTCGACCAGGTAAATGGGCGGGACGCCGCGTCGCGCGCGGATGAGATCGGCCTGCCCCAGCCTTAGGGCCAGGGCGAGCGTTCTCTGCTGACCCTCGCTGGCAAAAGTCGCCGCGGCCGCGCCGTCCAATTCGAGCGCCACCTCGTCCCGGTGCGGACCGACTACGGTCTGCCGCAGCCTCCGCTCCTCGTCCGCGCTCGCGGCCAAGGCCGCACCAAAAACGCCGCCGCCTGAGGGTTCGTAACGTAGCGCGGTGGACTCGCCTCGCGTGCTGATCGCCTCGACATGGCGCGAGACGAGGGGCGCCAACTCGCCGCAGAGTTGGGAACGGACGCGGGCGAGATACTCGCCGGCTGCGACGAGTGGTCCGTCGTAGGCAGCGAGCTCGCGCCCGCGGTGCGGTCCGTCCTTGAGTAAAAAGTTTCGTGAGCGCAGCGCGCGTTCGTAGGCGCGCAGATTTTTCAAATATCCTGCATCGCACTGGCTGCCGAGAAAATCGAGGAATCGGCGGCGCTTGGAGGAGATGCCGCGGACGAGTTCGATGTCCTCGGACGAAAAAAACGCGACGAGGCCGATGTGCAGATATTCCGTCGACTTCGATTGCGGCACGTCGTCGAGGAGCAGCCTGCGCCCTTCCTCGCGCGAGAGATGGCAGCAGAGTTCGCGGTCGGCGCAGCGTCCGGCCACGGATAGTCCGGGCGTCCCGTGGCGGATGGTCTCGGCCAAGGCGCCCGCGCGCGGAGACTGCAAGCGCAGCAGCACGCAGATCGCCTCGAGGATCGACGATTTGCCGCTGGCGTTGGGGGCGGACAGCAGATTCAGCCCGGGCGCGGGCCGGAACTCCGCACGGGTGAAGCAGCGGAAGTCGTGGACGGTGAGGGAATCCAGCAGCATGGTTGGAAATTACGCGCTGCCAGTGTTCAGTTTTCCGCAGCAAAAGCGAGCAGGCACCTAAAGAGGAATTGAAGCGGGGGCACGCGCACCCCAAGATAGGCCCCTCTATGCGCTCGCTGCCCGGCTTCCGTGATTTTTTTCCGTCCGACTGCGCCCGCCGGAATCATCTCACCGGCACCTGGCGTCGCGTGGCGCGTTCGTTCGGGTTTGTCGAATACGATGGTCCGGTCCTCGAGCCGCTCGATCTCTACCGCAAAAAGAACAGCGGCGGGGAAATTCTCGGCCAGCTCTTTTCCTTCACCGACAAGGGGGAACGGGAAGTGGCACTGCGGCCCGAGATGACGCCCACCGTGGCGCGCATGCTCATCGCCAAGGCCCGCGAATACCGCAAGCCGATCAAGTGGTTCAGCATTGCGCCGTTTTTCCGCTACGAGAAGCAGCAGAGCGGGCGGCTGCGCGAATTCCTGCAGCTCAACTGCGATCTGGTCGGGGATGATTCGCCCGAGGCGGATGCCGAACTTCTCGCCTTGCTCATCGAGACCCTGGGGGCCTTCGGCCTCACGGCGGATGATGTGGTGGTGCGGGTGAGCGACCGCGGGGCGTGGATGGATTTTCTGGCCCAGCAAGGTTTGAGCGATGAGACCAAGGCGCGCGAGGCGCTGGCGATCATCGACAAGCTGGAGCGCGAGCCGCGCGATGTTCTCGCGACCAAGCTCGGCGCGCTGGGGTTGGCGCTGGAGCAGGTGGAGGGTTTCATCGCAACGGCCCGCCCCGCCTTTTTTGCCAAGCTGCAGGAAAATCTGGCGGCGAGGGGGCTGAACGGATTCTGCGCCCTGGATCTGCGCATCGTGCGCGGTCTGGCCTATTACACGGGGCTCGTCTTCGAGGTGTTCGATCGTCGCCAGGAACGGCGCGCCATCGCCGGGGGCGGCCGGTTCGACCGCCTGCTGGGCGATTTGAGCGACGGGAAGGTCAGCCTTCCTGCCATCGGATTCGGTCTGGGCGATGTCGTGCTGGGCGATCTGCTCGACGATGTCCCCGCGGCCAAGGATCGTATGGATGCGGCCGTGGCCGCAGCGCAATCAGTCGATGTTTATGTGATCATCGCGGACGAGTCACGCCGCGCCGAGGGCCTTCGCGTCGTTTCTCTCTTGCGCTCGCTCGGCTGTCGCGCCGACTATCCGCTTGGAGCCGACAAGGTCGGCCGCCAGTTCAAGGACGCGGCGGCGGCGGGGTCCCGGTTTGCTTTGGTCGTGGGGGAGGAGTGGCCCGCGATGAAGGTCAAAGACCTCCAAACGCGCGAAGAGACGGATCTGTCGCAAGAGGCTCTTGCCGATTGGGCGACGAATCTGCAGACTCTAGCGCCATGAATTTTCGGACGCACACCTGCGAGGCCCTGAGGGGCAAAGATATCGGCTCCCGTGCCATGCTGGCCGGTTGGGTTGGCTCGCGCCGGGATCACGGGGGCGTGATTTTCGTCGACCTGCGGGATCGCGAAGGACTGACTCAAGTCGTCTTCCGTCCCGAGGAACATCCTGCGGTTGCCGAGGCTGCGCATGGTCTGCGCGATGAGGATGTCATCCAGGTCTCCGGAGTGGTGGCCAAGCGCCTCGAGGGAACGGAGAACGCCAAGCTCTCCACCGGGGCGGTGGAACTGGTGGCCGACGAACTGGTCGTCCTCAACAAGGCCGACGTACTGCCTTTTCCCCTCGACGACACCATCGCCAACGAGGACCTGCGCCTCACCCACCGCTACCTCGACCTGCGGCGTCCGGCCATGGCGGCAAACCTTCGCCTGCGCCACCGCGTGATCAAGACGGTGCGCGATGTGCTCGATGCGGATGGATTCTGGGAGGTCGAGACGCCCATCCTCAGCAAAAGCACACCCGAGGGCGCGCGCGACTTCCTCGTACCGAGCCGGCTCAACCCCGGTGCGTTCTACGCGCTGCCTCAGGCCCCGCAGCAATACAAGCAACTGCTGATGGCCGCCGGTGCGGAAAAATATTTCCAGATCGCCCGTTGCTTCCGCGATGAGGATCTGCGGGCCGATCGTCAACCGGAGTTCACGCAGGCCGACATCGAGATGAGCTTCATCACGCCCGAGGACATCTACGCTCTCATCGAAAAAATGTTCGTTGCTGTCTTTCGTGAGGCGTGGGCCGTGGAGATCAAGACGCCTTTCCGGCGGCTATCCTACCGCGAGGCGATGGACCGCTTCGGCAGCGACAAGCCCGACACGCGCTACGCGCAGGAAATCACCGACGTGGGCGATATTTTTGGCGGTACGGAATTCAAGGTCTTCCGCGGCGCGCTCGACGGCGGTGGCGTGGTGCGCGCGCTCAACGCCAAGGGCCTCGCCAAGATCACCAGCGGGCAGATCGACGAGCTGACCGAAATGGCCAAGCAATACGGAGCCAAGGGCCTGGCCTTCATCAAGTGCGAGAACGGGGAGTGGAAGTCGCCGATCGTCAAATTTTTTACCGAGGCCGAAAAAGCCGCGCTGCGCGACCGTCTCAAGATCGAGGAGGGCGACCTCGTTCTCTTCGGCGCGGACAAGCGGGACACGGTCTGCGAGGTGCTCGGGCGGGTGCGTTTGCGCGTGGTTGAACTCCTCGGCATCAAGCATGATCCGAAGCGCCTCGATTTTCTCTGGGTGGTCGATTTTCCGCTGCTCGCCTGGAGCGAGGAAGAGCAGAAGTGGAACGCGGTGCACCATCCGTTCACGCGGCCCAAGGCCGGGGATCTCGCCCTGCTCGAGGCGGGCGACTTCGCCGGCGTGCACGCCGAGGCCTATGACATCGTGCTCAATGGCGTGGAGATCGGCGGCGGCAGCATCCGGATCCACGAGGCCGGCTTGCAGTCGAAGATGTTCAGCGTGCTCGGGGTGGACGAGGAGCATCAGGCCTCGATGTTCGGTCACCTGCTCAAGGCTTTCCGCTTCGGCACGCCACCTCACGGCGGCATCGCCCTCGGTTTGGACCGGCTCGTCATGTTGCTGGCCGGTGCGGAGTCGATCCGCGATGTCATTGCCTTTCCCAAGAATAATCGCGGCATCGAGCTCATGACCGGATCGCCCTCGACCGTCGATTTCAAGCAGTTGCGGGAGCTGTACATCGCCACCACCAAGAAGGCCTGAGCGAAAGTGCAGAGCGTCGAGAAAGCTTTGCGGAAAATGCGGGGGGCCGGGTTGCCCGAAGCCACCGTAGCCGCCTTCAGCCGCGCCTGGCATCTGGCCGCAACGGGCCATGCCGGCCTGCTGCCGGAGGAGGAAATCCTCCCCGCCTCCGGGATCCCGTCGTTGGCGGATGTCCGCGGCGACGGGGCCGACCCTGCTCTTCTCGACCATCTTTGTGTGATCAAACTCAACGGCGGCCTCGGCACAAGCATGGGGCTGGATCGCGCCAAATCGCTCATCGCGGTGAAGGATGGACTCAACTTTCTCGATTTCATTGCGCGGCAGATCCTTTCGCTGCGCGTGTTGCACGGGACGCACGGCCCGAAATTTCTCCTCATGGACAGCTACAGCACTTCCGCGGACACGCTGGCGCATCTGGCGCGCTATCCGGGGCTGTCGACGGAGGGGCGTCTGGATTTTCTGCAAAACAAAGTGCCCAAGCTGCTCGCCGACACTCTTGAACCGCTGGACTGGCCGGCTTCGCCCGAGTTGGAGTGGTGTCCGCCGGGGCACGGCGACTTGTATCCCTCGCTACTGGCCTCCGGTTGGCTCGATGGCTTGGCGGGTGAGGGTATCGAGCACCTCTTTGTTTCCAACAGCGACAATCTTGGCGCCACAGTCGACCTTGATCTGCTCGGCTATTTCGCCGCGAGCGGGCTTTCCTTTCTCATGGAGGTGGCCGAGCGCACGCCCTCCGATCGCAAGGGCGGTCATCTGGCGCGGCGCAAGTCCGACGGGCGTCTTGTCCTGCGCGAGATCGCCCAATGTCCTGACGGGGATCTTGCCGCCTTCCAGGACATCGCGAGCCACCGGTTTTTCAACACCAACACGCTGTGGTTGCGCGTGAGCGATCTGCGCGTGGCTCTTGAGGAGAACAGCGGTTCCTTGCCCCTGCCGCTTATTTGCAATGCGAAGACGGCGGATCCAAGGGATCCTTCCTCCCCGAAAGTTCTGCAGTTGGAAAGCGCGATGGGCGCGGCCATTGAATGCTTTGCCCAGAGCGGGGCGGTGCTTGTGCCGCGCACGCGCTTCGCGCCGGTCAAAACGACGGAGGACTTGCTCGCGCTTCGCTCGGATGCCTACCGGACCACCGACGACAGCCGTATCGAACTGGCCCCCGAACGGGAGGGTGTTCCCCCCGATATCGCGCTTGATCCCTCGCACTACAAGCTGCTCGCCGGCCTGGAGCACGGCTTCGGTTCGCACGTGCCATCGCTGCTGCGCTGCACCAAGCTCGAAGTGATCGGACCGTGGAACTTCAACGCGGATGTCATCTGCGAGGGGAATGTCCGCTTCGAAAACAGCGGAACCGAAACCGTCCAGACCATGGCCGGACATTACTGCGATAAAACGACCGTGGTATGATTTTATGAACAGGCCCAACATACTCATTCTCTGCACGGGCAACTCGTGCCGCAGCCACATGGCGGAAGGAATCCTGCGCACCGAAGTCGGTGATCTCGCCGACGTTCATAGTGCCGGATCCAATCCGGCAGGCTACGTCCATGCAAAGTCCATAGAAGCGATGGCCGAGATCGGGATCGATATCTCCGGACACGTTTCAAAACACATGAGTGAGTTTGCGGACCGCACTATCTCCACGGTCATCACGGTGTGCGGCAATGCGGATCAGGCTTGTCCCATCTTTCCCGGCCAAGTGAACCGCTACCACTGGGGTTTTGACGACCCGGCCAAGGTCCTCGGCACGGACGAGCAGGTCATGGACGAGTTCCGCCGTGTCCGCGACGAGATCGCGCTGGTGTTTCGCGCCTACGCCGCGGGATTGCGGGAAGGCCGAGCACTTTAATTCCTATGAACGTTACTGAATTCCACGCTCTCCTCGACCAGCATCCTGCTGCCCGCATTGTTTTCGTCCTCCCGGATGGCGGCATGATTCCTCCTCATGCCCACGTCACCGAGGTTGGCCGGGTGGACCGCCGGTTCCTCGATTGCGGCGCCACCCTGCGCCAGACTTCCTTCTGCTGTCTGCAGACTTGGGTGGCGGACGACACGCATCACCGGCTGACTGCCGGCAAGCTGGCAGGTATCCTCGCTCGGGCCGTCCAGCCTTTGGACTTGGCCGAGCTTCCTCTGGAGGTCGAATACGAAGATGGCTTCATTTCGCAGTTCCCCGTGGTGTCCGGCGGCGTGCATGAAGACGCGCTGGTGTTCAATTTGGGGCTCAAGCATACCGACTGCTTGGCCAAAGAACTTTGCCTTCCACCCGCCAAAGATGATGGCGCATGTTGCGGCGATAGCGGCTGCTGCTGATCCTCGGATCAGAGGAAAAATTCCTTCGCCCGCTCGAGAAAGCTCTTGGCGATCGGCGTGTTTTGGTCGCCGCAGCTTTCGGCGAACTCCTCCAGCTTGCGCCTTTGTTCGGCACCCAGCTTGGTCGGCACCTCGACGGCCACGCGGACGAGGAGTTGTCCGTGTCCCGAGCCTCGCAGGTGGGGCATGCCCTTGCCGCGCAACTTGAAAATCGTCCCATTCTGCGTGCCAGCCGGAATTTTGACCGAGGCGCGTCCGTCGAGCGTCGGCACGTTGATTTCACCGCCGAGCGCCGCGGTGGCGAAGGCCACCGGCAATTCACAGAAAAGGTCGGCACCGTCGCGCGAGAAGATGCTGTGCTCGCGGATGTGGATCACGACATAAAGATCGCCGCTCGCGGCCCCGCGCACGCCGGCCTCACCGTTGCCGCTTGAGCGCAGACGTGAACCATCATCGATGCCGGCAGGGATCTTGAGCTTGATGCGCGCGCCGATTTCCGCGCGGCCCTCGCCACGGCAAGATTTGCATGGATGGTCGAACATTTCGCCCGCCCCTCGGCATTGCGGGCAGGGCTGTGCGACTTGGAAGAATCCGCGCGAGGCGACAACCTGTCCGCGTCCCCGGCAGGTTGGGCAGGTGTGGCGTTTGGCGCCCTCGCCGGCACCCGAACCGCCGCACGACGAGCAGCGTCCGGTTCGGCGGATCTCGATCTCCTTCTCCACGCCGCGCGCCGCCTCCTCCAGCTTGATCTCGAGGTCGTAGCGCAAGTCCGACCCGCGCCCCTGTTCGCCGCCACCACCGCCGCCGCCGAAGAAATGCTCGAAGATCCCGCCGCCTCCCGATCCGAAAACTTCCCGGAACAGGTCGAAAGGATCATGGAATCCGCCGCCCGATCCGGCGCCCGCACCCTGAAATGCCGCGTAGCCGAAACGGTCGAAGGCCGCCCGTTTTTCCGGATCGATGAGGATGTCGTAGGCCTGCGAGAGTTCCTTGAAATGCTCCTCCGCCTCGGCATTGTCCGGATTCCGATCCGGGTGATACTTCATCGCCAGCTTGCGGTAGGCGGACTTGATTTCCTCCGACGCGGCACCACGGGCCACCCCGAGGAGTTCGTACGGATCTTTGCGATGGCGGGCGGACATCCTCTTTACTTCGCCCCGTCGTCAGCTCCCTTGGAGACGAAGACGCTGGCTGGGCGCAAGAGACGGTCGCGCAATTTGTAGCCGCGCCGGGTCTGCCGCAGCACGTGGCCCTCCGGCACATTGGCGGCGGGCTCGTGGCCGACGGCCTCCATCAACTTGGGATCGAACTCCGCACCCTCCGTGACAACCTCTTCGAGGCCAGCGGCAGCGAGGAAGTCGCGGAACTGGCGCCGCACCATGCCGAGGCCCTGCAAAATAGCTTCGGCGTCCGGCGCCGATTGCGCCGCCTCCAGACCGAGTTCGAAATTGTCGATGACCGGGAGCAGTTCCTCGAGAAGAGAGGAATTGGCGAAACGGATCGCGTCATCTTTGTCCCGCGCGGCCCGCTTGCGGTAATTGTCGAAATCCGCCGCGGTGCGCATGGCCAGATCGCGGAACTTCGCCGCCTCGGCGGCATGGTCGGTCTCGGGCGTCTCGATCGGCGCATCGGTCCCTTCGTTTTCTTCTTTATGTTTCTTGCTCATAGCTTGCGGATAAAAATCAGGGTGATGTCGTCGTGTTGAGGTGTGTCGCCGGCGAATTCCCGCAGTTCGTCCGCGATGTTTTGCACCGTCGCGGCCGCGCCTTTCGGGGCGTTCGCTTGGACCGCCTGCGTCAGCCGGGCCAAGCCGAATTCCGCATCATGCCGGTCGAGGGCTTCGGTGACGCCGTCCGTGTAGAGGAGTATGCCGTCGCCCGGAGCCAGCGTGATGGTGACGTCCGACAAAACCCTATCGAACACATCGCCACTGTCAATTCCCACGGCGATGCCGGGCGGATCGAAGGGGGCGACCTCGCGTCCGGAGGCGCGGTAGATCAGGGGAGGATCGTGGCCGGCGCGCGCCATGGTGACATCGCTCGTGCGCGGGTCCAGGCAGAGGTAGAGCATGCTGATGAAAAGGTCCTCCTTGATGTCCGGGTAGAGTCGGCGGTTGACCTGCCGGAGCACGTCGGCCGGCGAAAGGCATCCTGGCGCCGCCCCGCGCAGAACACTGCGGCACATGCCGGTGATGAGCGCGGCCGGGATGCCTTTGCCCGAGACATCGGCGATGGCCACGCCCCAGCAATTGTCGTCGGCCTGGATGTAGTCGAAATAATCCCCGCTCACATGGCGGGCCGGGATGTTGAGGCTGCCGATGTCGTAGCCGACCAGCTGGGGCGCGGTGTGCGGCAGGAGGATGCTTTGAATCTCGCGCGCGGTGGCCAGGTCGCTGTCGAGGCGGTGCTTCTCGCTTGCCTCGGAGTAGATCGATTCGCTGTAAAGGGCGAAAGCGGATTGGTCGGCGATCGCTTTGAAAATCGCCAAGTCCTCGGATCCGAAGGTCGAACTCATCGGGCCATTGACCACCGCGAGGACGCCCAGCACCTTCTCGCGGTAGGCGAGGCAACCGATCAAAGCCGAGGTAGGTTGCTGCCCCTGCGCGGCCAAGCCGGTCAGTTCGGGGTCGGAAAAATTGTAAATGCGCACACCGCCCTCCTGCCATGCGCGCGCGATGGCGCCTTCGCCGCGCTGCACAGGATGAAGCCGGAGGTAGCTGTCCATCGCCACGGGGTTGGCGGCGGCCTGCTCACGGATGTGGGCTGGCACCTCAATGAGAGGCGAACAGGCTCGGCTGATATAGGCGGGCGAAAGGAAGTCCCCGGAGCGGTCTGCAAGATAGAGCGCGCCACCATGCGCGTTGAGGATGCGCGCGGCGCTCTCGACGATGAGCCGGTGCAGATCGCGACGAGAGCCCCCGCCACCGAGAGCCTCTCCCAGACCGTGCAGGAAATCGAAGACGCGCTCCTCCTCGGTCTGCAGTTCGCGCCATTCGCGGCCGAGCAGGCTGAGGGCTCGCCGCTGACGCACGAGCAGCCAGCCCAGATAGCAGGTCAGCAGGATGAAGACGATGAGCAGGCCGGTCGCCATGGGAACCCGCGCGGGGAGGGGGAAGGCTACGGCCTTCCGATGGGGCGCATCAAGGACGGGGTTCTGCCTTGTGCTTGAGAAAGTCGATGACGTCCCTGAATCGCACCGCGTTCTCGGGGTTCGCCGCCACCAGATTTTCGTGAGCTTCGATGATCGTCTCGCGCTGCGCCCCCTGCGGCGGATTTTCCTCGGCATCGTGCAGCGCGCTTCCCGGCGGGGAGGACAGAGCCTCCTCCTCGAGGGACAAAATGCGGTCCAGTCCGAGGTTCTTGAGCACCTGCGTGCAGCGCGCGTTGGCTCGGATCACGTGGAGCTTCCCGCTTGCCCCGAGGCGCAGGGCGAGGCCGGCGAGAGTTCCCATGAAGGTGGAGTCCATCAGTTCGCAATCCTTGAGATCGACCACGAAGTCGTGGTGGCCTCGCTGCATCATCTCGGCGGAAAAATCCTTGAGC
>Ga0209190_1001921_pt1 | contig 14352 bp, 19 predicted proteins | sample M_140205_XF_Meta_FD_187315 | JGI IMG/M metagenome (GOLD analysis project Ga0209190, IMG submission 187315) | Freshwater microbial communities from Lake Montjoie, Canada to study carbon cycling - M_140205_XF_MetaG (SPAdes) (version 2) | ecosystem: Environmental > Aquatic > Freshwater > Lake... | reverse complement strand
TGTTCTCGATGCAATTACTCGAAAGGAAACCGAATGGGTCAGTTTTTTGGACAGCCAAGGACACCTCTGACTCTTCCTTTTCTGTTTTCACCCGAACAAGAGAGCACAAGTCATGACTAGGGCTAAACAGGGTCAAAAAAGGTCACTGGCGGTCGTTACAGAGGCGAACAGGGCTGAACAGGGAATAAGTACCCAATCTGAGCGTCTAATTGGCTCTGGAACGCCTAGAATCCACTCACGCTTGAACGACTTGCCGTCTCGCGGCTTGGAGATTATAGATTTCTCGAAGCAACTGGGCGTGGAGCTGATGCCGTGGCAAAAGTTCGTCTTTGAACACGCGATGAAGGTCAAGCCCGATGGACGTTGGAAGTCGCCAGTCTGCGTCATTGTGGCGGCGCGGCAGAATGGCAAGTCCACAATTATGGAGATGAGCATTCTTGGAAGAATGTATTTGTGGAAAGAGCCACTTCAACTTGGATCAGCACACGTTCTCACGACATCGTTGGAGACATTCCGGCACATAGTAAACATCATCGAGAGCCATAACGACTTATCGCGAGAAGTAAAGAAGATCCGGTGGGCGCATGGATCCGAAGAGATTGAGCTGATGTCCGGTGCTCGCTATGTGGTTAAGGCGGCCAATGCTGCCGCGCGTGGATTCGCCAAGCCGGAGACAGTTTACATGGACGAGACGCGTCAGCTTAAGGACACAGAAGCTTGGTCAGCTATGCGCTATACGATGATGGCGGCCAAGAATCCACAGCTTTGGACGTTTTCCAATGCTGGCGATCAACACAGCTTGATTCTCAATCAACTGCGCGATAGGGGCATGGCATCGGCGGCTGGAGCAGATGATGACATCGCTTACTTTGAATGGTCGGCTTATTCTGACAAGATTACCGATGAACGCAACTGGGTCGCCAGTAATCCGGCTTTAGGCCACACGATCCACGAAGATAATATCCGCGCCGTTCTCAATGATCCGCCAGATGTCGTCCAGACGGAAGTGTTGTGCCGATGGGTCAATACCATCTCAGGTGCGATTCCTGCTAAGGAATGGAACGAATGCGGCGTTGATGAGATTGAACTCGATGTTGAGAAGGTGACGTGGTTCGGATTGGATCTAAGTCCGGACAGACGCGATGGAGCGTTGGTGGCTGCTCAGAAGAATGCCGACGATACATTCAACATCAAGCTTCTGCACACTTGGCACAATCCCATTTCACTTGATGACAAAGCCATCGCAAATGATGTCGCGCCCTATGCTCGCAAGTATCCGGTTGAATATGTGGCTTTCAGCAAGCGCACTAGCTCAGCCGTTGCCGCAAGGCTGGCACCTGCCGGAATCCCAATCATCGACATCGATGGATCTCTTTACGGACAAGCTTGCGATGAATTATTAGGAGCTATTACATCAAAGCGGCTCATTCACGGGAAACAGGCAGAATTATCCAAGCAGATACTATCGGCCGTGCGATTGCCAATGGGTGATGGCGGCTGGATCATCGGACGGCGCGCCTCATCAGTCGCGGTCTGCGCTGGAGTGGCCGCCGCGCTCGCTTGCCACTTTGCGACACGCCCAGAGATGGAGATAGACATTCTGGTCGGTTAGATGTATACGTCACCTTTACACTTGGCCACATGGGAATCTTTTCACGCAACGTCACAACTGACACACCTGCGATGACTTATGACGTCCAAGCGTCATTGGCTCCGGTCAATACATTGGATTCAGTATTTAACTTCTTTGGCACTGCCGGAATTAGTGCAACACGCGCCGAGTTCATGTCTGTTCCAACATGCGCGAGAGCGCGCAACATAATCTGTTCATCTGTTGCATCAATTCCGCTTCAAGTGCGTACAAAGGCAGATGGAGCTCAAGTAGAGACACCACCACGCGTTATCAATCAGCCAGATCCACGGATTCCAGGATCTGCGACTTACGCATTTCTGTGTGAGGACTTATTGCTATACGGCTACGGGTACTTACGTATAACGGAAATCTACGCCGACACATATCGAATTAGAAGTGCAGAACGCATTGATCCAACGCGCGTTGGCATACAGACAAATAATCTTGGAACAGAAATTGACTATTACACAGTAGATGCTTATCGCGTTCCAGATACAGGTGTCGGAGCTTTAGCAGTGTTCTATGGTAACGATGAAGGAATCTTGCATCGTGCAGGTCGCACAATCAAAGCTGGCGCAGAATTAGAACGCGCGGCGACAATGTATGCAAAAGAGCCAGTGCCAACAATGGTTCTCAAATCAAACGGAACAGCGTTGCCAGCAGATCGCATCGCAAAGCTTCTTGAATCGTGGGGCAGTGCTAGACGCAATCGCGCAACAGCATTCTTAAACGCCGATGTCACTCTGGAGACTTTAGGATTCGATCCAGAAAAGCTGCAATTGAATCAAGCTAGATCCTACGTTGCAACAGAGCTTGCTCGCGCTTGCGGCATTCCGGCTTACTACGTCGATGCCGAATCAGGATCGAGCATGACCTATTCCAACGCCACTCTTGCGCGTCAATCGCTTGTGGATTTCTCTTTGAGATCGGTAATGACCAGCATTGAAGAACGTCTATCAATGACTGGCATGGCTAACGACTTCGTTCCAGCCAGCCAAGAAGTCAAGTTCGATCTTGATGATTACTTGCGCGCATCTGCAAAAGAGCGCGCTGAAGTTTACAAAATTTTTTACGACATGGGAGTTCTAACAACCGATGAAATACGAATGAAAGAAGATATGGCACTATGAAAAATATCAAAGACGATCCAATCAAGCTCGACTTCTCAATCAAGGTTACGGCTACTGACTTTCCAAAACGCGAGATTTCTGGACGCATAGTGACTTGGAATGAAGAAGGCGCGACGTCAGCCGGCTCAACAATGTTCAAGCCTGGATCCATAACTTTCGGTGATACAACAAAATTATTACTTGAACATCGTCGTGAATCTCCAATCGGATTCTTAAAGTCTTACAAAGTTACTGATTCAGGAATTGATGCGACATTCGCTATTGGCAATACAACTGCTGGATCAGATAGTCTGGTCGAAGCTAGTTCTGGATTACGCGATGGATTTAGTGTCGGCGTAATCGCTGAAAAGTATAAGAACATCGATGGTGTTCTTGTCGTGAGTGCAAGTGCTCTCAAAGAAGTCTCACTTGTTACAGATCCAGCAATCGCCAGTGCGAAGGTAAGCATCGCGGCGAATCTTGAAGATAATTCTACATCGGAGCCTGCAAAGGTTGCAGAAGTAGAGAAAGAAAATCCAACTACTGAAGGAGAAACGCAAGTGGAAGACAATTCAACCGTTCCAGAAGCATCAGCCGAACAGGTTGAAGCTTCCCAAGCTGTGAACGCAACTGCTCCCCGTCCGCTTTACTACGCGAAGCCACGTTCACCAATTAACTCACAGGCAACATATTTAGAGCACACAATTCGCGCGAGCATTCGTCCGAACTCAGATTCAGCTCTCTGGGTTCGCGCCGCCGATGATTCAATGGCAACTGAAGTCGGATTCAATCCAACACGTCAGCTCACTGAAGTCATCAACGGATTAACTAATTACACACGAAGCAACATTGATGCGATTCGGACATTCGCGCTTCCTGATGCTGGCATGAGCTTTGAGATTCCTAAGATCACAGCCGTTCCAACAGTGGCAGCAACAGCAGAAGAAGCTGCACCATCTGAAACAGCTACAACAGCTTCATATATTACTGGAACAGTGAGCAAGTACGCTGGCCAAAATACGCTAAGCGTTGAGCTTATTGACCGCAGCTCACCTGCGTTCTTTGAGGAGCTTCTTCGCTTGATGGCCGGAGCTTATGCAAAGGCAACAGATACAGCAGTAAACGCTGGTCTGATCACAGCCGCAGCACTTGATGCAACAACAGTGGCTACATATCCAACAGCTTCCGAGCTTCTTGGATTCGTCTCTCGCGGAGCTGCTGCTGTTTATGCAGGAACTCAAGGATTCGCCAAAAACATCATCGCTAACACTTCACAGTGGGCTAACTTGATGACATTGAACGTCTCTGGCGCACCTCTTTACAACGTTGCAGCAGGACAGACAAATACAACTGGCGGCGTCGTGAATCCATCATCAGTGCGCGGAATCGTTGCTGGCTTGGATCTTTATGTCACAGCCAACACAGCTTCCACAACTGACACAGATGGATCAATGCTCATAGTCAATCCAGATGCATTTGGCTGGTATGAAAGCCCTACGCTCAGACTGACTTCCAACCAGATCCAAACTGGACAGGTTGAGGTCATGTATTACGGATACGGAAGTTTCGTAAGCAAGGTCGGAGCTGGCGCATTCAAGATTAACAAGGCATAGTTACAAAATAATCATGGGCTAGGTGCGCTCCCGTATCTAGCCCAGCAGAGTAGAAAGGGAAGAAGAGATGGCAAGTCCGGTTATCGTAACGGCCACGCAACTGAGAACAATCCTTGGCGTCTCTTCTTCTCTCTATTCTGATGCTTACTTAAACGGCATTATTGTTAGCGCGGAGCAAGTTATTTTGCCGTTATTGACAGCCAATCAAGCTGCAATCGCAGAAGTTTATCTGACGTCCAATGTCGCTTATTATGTGACGCAACGGCCACATTACTTTGTGGCAGGTCAGACAGTCGTGGCAAGTGGAATCGTTCCAGCGACTTTCAATGGCACAATCACCATCACAGATTCCATCACTAATCCATATATCTTCTCAGCCGCCAAAACCAATGCAGACATATTGATTCGCGGCGTGATTCCGGCTGGCGTCGCGTACCTATCCGGAGCAGACGCCGCCACTCTTTACGCATCAACCGAAGCCGTGGAACAGGCAATCTTGATCGTAAGTGTCGAGATCTTCCAGAGCGTCGTGGCAGCAGGTGGTCAGATTGAAGGCGTGGACTTTACTCCAAGCCCGTTTCGCATGGGTAGATCGCTCCAAAATCGTGTCATAGGACTTCTTGGAAGTTACGTCGATGTTGAAAATATGGCCATGTAGATGACTGCCACATCAATTTCAGCCGACGTTCGCGGAGCACTTGCAACAGCTCTAGCGACTCCATTGGCATCTGTTTACACATCAGTCCCAGAGACAGTTATTCCGCCAGCCGTGGTCATCGTTCCAGATTCGCCTTACCTTGAATCCAACATCATCGGCAAGGATCAAGTTCGAGTCAAGATCAACATGACAGTCAGTGCCGCCGTTGCATATAACAACAACGCCGGAGCACTCGATCAGCTTGAAGTTCTCATCATCACGTTGATTGGTCTCATGCCAGTCGGTTACACAGTCGGAGACGTCTCACGTCCCACAATCATTTCAGTCGGAGCGAGCAATCTCTTGTCGGCTGACTTATCGGTATCAACCTACTACACGCAAGTCGCTTAAGGAGCACAACAAATGGCAACGACAATCATCACCGGACGCGACATTACGATCACACTTGCGTCCACAAATTACGCTGCGCAAACGCTATCAATCACGCTAGTCAATGCGCCAGTCATTACGACATATCAAGCACTTACAGGAAAACAGTATAAACACATCGATGATCAGTGGACTTTGAACTTAAATCTTCTGGCCGACTGGGGTGCAACATCATCACTCTTTGAAGCTATGTGGACAGCGTTCACATCTGCTCCTAACACAGCTCTAGCATTTACAATGGTTACTGCAACAGGTGCGTCATTCGCTGGCACAGTTTTTCCAGTAGCTCCAACCGCCGGTGGAACTGCGCCAGATGCGCAGACGGACACTTGGGCGATGTTATGCGCATCAACACCAGTTATCACCATCACATAATCGAAACAGAAACGGGAGCACACGATGAAACTACCAATTACCATCGAATACACATCAGGCGAGTTCGGTACATATACCGCACAACCGCCAGAGTGGGCGAAGTGGGAGAACAAAACAGGGCTGACCATCTCGCAAGCGCAAGAGAAAATCGGGATCTCCGATCTTCTCTTCCTTGCCTATAACGCCATGAAGCGTGAATCAGGTGGAAAGCCCATCAAGGGATATGACATCTGGTGCGAAACAGTGGCCGATGTGAGCGTCGGTGAAGTAATCCCAAAAGCTACGCCGCCGGAAGCGTGAATCGGATCCTTGTCGAGTTAGCAATAGCGACAGGGATACCGATGAGCGAATGGATCACGGCGGAGCAGATCTATACGGCGCAAGAAGTATTGGAGCAACAGAATGAGCGACAGCGTTGAGATAGCCTACGACAAGGCTGATCTGCGTCGCGTTCTCGGTGCATTCAAAGCGATGAGCGAAGAAGCTACAACTCAGGCTAAGCAAGAATCATCAGCTCTTGCAGATTTTGCGCAGGGCAAGATCAAAGAAACTGCAAGTGGTCGCGGAGTAGCTGCCGAGCGAATTGCTCAAGGATCTAAGGTGAGCAAGTCCAGCAAGATTGGCGAGATATCATTCGGCTTTGCTTCTCAGAAGTTCTCCGGTGGCGGCACGACAAAGCAACTCTGGGGCGGCAACGAGTTCGGATCTAACAAGTTCAAACAGTTCCCAATCTGGTCGGGGCGCGAAGGTCGTGGATCTAAGGGCTGGTTTATTTATCCGACACTTCGGCGAATACAGCCAGAGATCCTTGCTAAGTGGGAGAATGCTTTCGCTAAGATATTGAAGGAGTGGTGATGGCTGATAGCAGAACGCTCAAGCTCTCGATTCTTGCCGACGTCGATCAACTTAAGAAGTCGCTGGCATCGGCTAACAATGACGTCGATGATTCTTCAACCCGAATGGGCGAGTTCAGCAAGAAGGCAGGAGCAGCATTCTTAGTCGCTGGAGCTGCCGCAGCCGCCTATGCAACAAAGCTTGCAGTCGAAGGAGTAAAGGCTGCAATCGAAGATGAAGCCGCGCAAGTAAGACTGGCGACAGCTCTTAAAAATGCAACTGGCGCAACTGATGCGATGATTAAGTCAGTCGAAGAGCAGATCTTAAAGCAATCTTTGGCCACAGGTGTGGCAGATGAAAAGCTTCGTCCAGCTCTATCGCGCTTAGCTCTTTCAACAAACGATGTAACAAAGGCTCAGGATCTGCTCACTCTAGCTCTCGACATATCACAGGCAACTGGTAAAGGGCTGGACAGTGTTGCCAATGCTCTCGGTAAGGCATACGACGGCAATACGGCCGCACTTGGCAAGTTAGGCGTCGGATTATCATCTGCCGAACTTAAAGCCATGACATTTACGGAAGTGCAGACAAAGCTTTCGGATCTATTCGGTGGCGCGGCAGCAGCTAACGCAGAGACATTCGCCGGACGATTGCAGATTCTTAAAGTCACATTCGATGAAGCGAAAGAATCAGTGGGTGCAAAGCTTCTGCCAATTATTCAGAAGCTTGTTGAGTTCGTCGTCAATGAAGTCGTTCCAGCTCTAGGCAAGTTCGCTGAGTTCTTCAAGCCCATCACAGATGCCATCGCTAACAACAAAGAAGAGTTCGCAACTTTCATCGCATTCATTCAAAAATATGTGGTTCCAGTTCTTGTCGATGTGCTAGGTGGTGCGTTCAAAGTCGTTGGCCAGATTGCCGGTGGAATTATTAACGTCATCGGTGCAGTCATCGGCGGTCTTAACTCACTTATTGCCGGAGCTGTTGCAGGTATCAATGCACTAATCCGCGTCTATAATTCAATCCCGTTCTTGCCTAATGTCGGTCTGATCTCAGCTCCATCAATTAGCGTTCCAAGCGTGTCAATTCCAAGCGTTAGTTCAACTGCCACAGTTCCAAAAGTTATAGTTCCATCAGTATCTGGCGGTGGTTCAACAGGTGGCGTCTCATCGGCAGCCGCAGGTGCAACAATGGTTGGATCTATCGGTGGAACAGTCGGCGGTGGTGGATTTACGGATTCACAGAATGCCGCCAGATTAGCTGCCGCAGCTCAAGCTGCTGGCGGTGGGTTCACCGACTCTCAGAACGCTGCTCGCATCAGCATCACAGTCAATGGCGCAATAGATCCAGAAGGCACTGCTCGACAAGTTGTGAACTTGATGAATGATTCTCTATATCGCGGCGGTGGCGGCGGTGGGAACTCGCTGGTCATGTTATGAGCCAATGGTCTCCAGTCTGGCGAGTCAAGGTTGCATCAATTGAATACACATCGACAATTTTGGCCAATCTTTCAATTACGTCTGGACGATCTAATATCTACAATCAGACAAATGCCGGATTCGCCACGATTGAATTATTCATCTTTGACCAGACTTCCATCATTATTGACATCAATGATTCATTATCGATTGAAGTCAAGGATTCCACTGGCACATACGTTCCCATCTTTGGCGGTTCGGTCGTCGATGTCGGAATCACAGTGGCGCAAGTCGGATCTAGTGCCTACACGCAATCAGTCACCATCACGGCTCTGGGTGCTCTGGCGCGTGTTCAAAAGGCTCTGACCAATGGCGTTCTTACTCAGGACTTCGATGGCAATCAGATCTACACAATCCTTTCGGATCTACTTCTTAACAACTGGGGCGAAGTTCCAGCAGCTCTCACATGGGCAACATATACGCCAGCGACAGAGACGTGGGCTAATGCTCAAAATACTGGACTGGGTGAGATTGACACACCTGGCAATTATGAGTTGGCACAAAGGGCATCAAGTCGGACGGATATGTATTCATTGGTAGCCGCGCTCGCCACTAGCGGTCTGGGTTATTTATACGAGAATGCGCAAGGCCAGATCTCATACGCCGATTCAACGCATCGATCAATCTATTTAGCCACTTATGGATATACGAATCTTTCAGCCAATCAAGCTCTGGCGCGTGGTATTGCCATCAAGACACGGGCAGGAGATGTCCGAAACAACATCACTCTCAAGTATGGAACAGCATCGGCAAATGAAGTCAGCGCAACGGATACGGCTTCAATCGATACTTATGGCGATTTAGCACAAATCATTACGACGACAGTTAAACACGCCGCCGATGCCACATCTCAGGCCAGCTTCTATCTGACGCTAAGAGCTAACCCACAGGCCAACTTTGAGTCAATCACCTACGCATTGACCAATCCCGATCTCGATGATGGTGATCGTGATTCGCTCATCAATGTGTTTATGGGTCAACCCGTTTCCATCTCAAATCTGCCATCTAATATGAATGCCGGACAATTCTTGGGCTTCATCGAAGGGTGGCGATTCCAAGCGTCATACAATGAACTTTCAGTCACGCTTCTGCTCTCACCAGTGGCATTCTCGCTCCAAGCGATGAGCTGGGCAGATGTCAGCGTGTCGGAAACTTGGTCTACAATCTTGCCTACACTTGACTGGGAACACGCCTTAGTCGTTGCATAAGAAAGGAAAATAATGGCCAATCCAACAACAAACTTCGGCTGGGTCATGCCGACATCTGCCAGCCTTGTTACTAACTTACCGGCGGACTTTAACGTATTTGGTCAGGCCGTTGATACTTCAATGCAATATCTGCTCGGTGGCACAACTGGTCAGATTCTCTCAAAGACATCTGGGACGAACATGGCTTTTACATGGATTAACAATGATCAAGGTGACATCACAGGCGTTACGGCTGGAACAGGAATAAGTGTTACATCACCAACTGGCCCAGTGCCAACAGTGGCAATCGATACAGCCGTCACAGTCGATAAAACAACTGCTCAGACTTTGACCAATAAGACATTAACATCACCAGCACTCACCACGCCAACAATCAGCACTGCCACAACTAACGGCGATATTCTTTATGGTACTGGATCTGGAGCTTTGGCGCGTCTTGGCATTGGCTCAACGTCACAAGTTCTTACAGTCGCTTCAGGTATTCCAACTTGGGCTACACCTGCTAGCACTCCAACTTTTGCAGGTTGCGCTGCTATTGCTAATTCTGTATCACTAGCCGTAAACGCTGGCACTCAATATCAATTAACTTTTCCAACAGAAGATTTTGATAGTAATAATTTTCACTCAACTACAACAAATACAGGAAGAATTACAATTCCTACGGGTTACGGCGGCAAATATTTACTCAATATAACAATGTTGTCGGGCTTCACTTATACATACGCTTATTTATATTATGTAAAAAACGGTACAACTACGGGATTACCTACAGGTGGTCCTGGTGCTTTTTTTGCTAGAATTAACAACGCTAATGCGGAAGCATCTCTTTTGGTTGGTTCAATGACAGTTTCACTAGCAGCTGGAGATTATATTGAAGTCGGTTGGCAAAGTAGCGTTACTGGAACAATGGTTTATGATGCAAGATTTTCAGCAACTTATTTAGGAGCATAAGATGAACTTTTACGAATTTGATATCCCAAAAGAATTAAATGGCGCACAATTAAAAGCCGAATTAAGTTGCACTGAAGTTTATATCCGCGATGATAAATTGGTAATTGGCGGTTCATTGACACAAGCGCAAGCCGCTGCAGGAATAAAAGCTCATAAACCAATTGCCCCAAAAGAGCCAACATTAGATGAAAAATTGGCAAGCGTGGGATTATCTGTTGCAGATCTCAAATCAGCTCTTGGCCTTTAATGTATCCTGACGGAACTGCCGCGCGGATCATTGATGTCGCATTGGGCGAAGTTGGAACAGTAGAGATTGGCGATAATCTGACCAAGTACGGCAAGTTTACAAAAGCCGATGGTCTGCCGTGGTGTGGATCATTCGTAAACTGGTGCTTTGATCAAGCTGGTGTGAAATTGCCATCAATGGTCTCAACGGCCGCTGGTGCTCATAAGATGAAAGAACTTGGCCGATGGATTGAAGCTTCTCCACAGCTTGCTGACTTATGTTTCATGGACTTTCCACATGATGGCATTGATCGGATCTCACATATTGGCATCGTGGTCAAGGTAGGCCAGACAAGCGTGCTATGCATCGAGGGCAACACGTCCGGCGATGGAGATCAGCGCAACGGCGGCATGGTTATGCTCAAGCGTCGCTATATTGGCAAGGAGATAGTCGGTTTCGGTCGCGTCAGATTGGTCGCCTATGATGGAGAATATCCAGTGGTCGAGCCAATCCCTATGGCGAAGCCGACAAAGGAGAAAAAGAAATGACTCAACTTAAAGCAATTGCGGCATCATGGCTAAGAAGCTCTATTGCAGGAGCACTTGCCGTCTATATGAGCGGCAATCAGGATCCTAAAGCTTTGGCTATGGGCTTAGTAGCTGGCATTGTGCCAGTTTTAGCAAGATGGGCTAACCCAAACGATCTTTCATTCGGTCGCCAGAAGTGAGCGTGGGCGAATGGACGGCGGTGGGTGCCCTTGTCTTAGCAGTGCTTACCGCCATCTATTCGTCAATGAGAGTCATAGTGAGATCCATCATGTCGGAGTTAAGCCCGAATGGTGGTTCGAGCATGAAAGATCAAGTGAGCCGAATTGAAGCGCGATTGGATCAGTTAATTTTAGAATTGGCACTTAGGAAATAGACACGCCGACAGGCATTCTTGCCAATGTCAGTCATTGATGTCACTCTGTATCTGGGAGCATTCGACAAGGCTCCCACGGGAGCAAAAATGACATCAGGTGAAATCGGTTTATTTTTATTCATGTGTCTGGCCTGTATTTTATGGGCGATTGTTAGCTATTCAATAGGCTACAAAGAAGGCCACAAAGAGGGCTATCAACGCGGTCGCGCAGTAGGCCGTCATGCATCATCTCAGGCGGTGACAAAGTGAGCTTTTTAGAAAACTACGAAGACGTTGCAACACGGATCCAGCGATTCTGGGCTACATATCCAAACGGCAAGATTCATACATCAATCATGGACGTCAATCTTGAAAAGGGCTACGTCCTAGTCGAGTGCCGGATCTATCGCAACTACGAAGATCAAGATCCAGCCGGCATTGATTACGCATTCGGCAACGTGAACACATACAACGTCCAGATGAAGAAGTGGTTCGTCGAAGACACAGTGACGTCAGCCATTGGCAGGTGCGCAGGGCTAGTTCTAGGCGCAGATAAGCGGCCAACAGTCCAGAATATGCAACAGGTAGAGCGCATTGATCCAAAGATTGTCCAGGATTCTGCCGTTGCCTACGACTATTGGAGCACAAAGTTCGGGGACGTTCCATCGTTTAAGACACGCGAAGAAGCCGAAGAAGCTGGCATTCCAACGCTTGGAATAGCTATTGACACCATTAAAGAGACACTTGGCGACGTTCAAGTAGCTGCTGCTCCAATGTGTTCTCATGGCCACATGATCTGGCGAGAAGGCACATCAGCTAAGACGAATAAAGGCTGGGGCGGTTATATGTGTTCCGAAAAGGTTAAGGCGAAGCAGTGTGCGCCAGCCTGGTACATGCTCGGATCTGATGGACAGTGGAGGCCACAGGTATGAGCCGCGCGACTGAGATGATTGACGTGGACACGATGATTGGCCGGACTTTGATTGATGGCAAGATAGTCGCAGAATTTAAGTGTGAGCAATGCGATCACTGCCAGCGCATCGAGATTCTAGATCGTGCCGGTTATCAACGCGATGTTTCTGGTGAGCCGATTCTCTGGTTCTGTGGCCAATGCAGAAAATAAACGTCACGCAAGCTGATGAGTGGGCTATCTTTAATCATGCAGCAGCCGTCGTATTTAACTGGGACGAATCAAAGCCACAAACGCCTAGATATAACAACACATTAAATAACTACGAACGGGTGATCGAATTGGCGCAATCACTAGCTGCTGAATTATGTGTGGCCAGATACTTCGGACTTGACTATGACATGAGCGATAACAAGGGCAAGATTAGGGCTGATGTGGCTCGTGGCATAGAAGTCAAGTGGACGTCCTATGTCGGCGGCAATCTCATCGTTTATCCATCCGATCGCGATGATGACGTTGCGGTTCTAGTGGTTGGCAAGTCCCCAGATTATTACATAGTGGGCTGGCTTCCAGTAGCCTTTGCTAAACGTAAGCGATTCAAGAATCCACGTCAGGATACTTGGTGGGTCGATCAGGGCAATCTGAACCCAATCGAGAATCTGGTCAGGAGCGAATATGCCACTGTTGCAATTTGATTGCTCAATATGCAAGAAGCTCTATGGTGATGCACGTCAGCAACATCTGATCACCAAAGGGCGTGAGCTGACAATGCACGAATGGTTCGCTCAATGCGCTGGTTGCGGGGCATTTTCGGTGAAGCTAGTCGATGATTCGCTGGTGGCTGGCCTTGAGTAAGGCTTACATGCCACCGAGCCAGACCGACGACTGGGCGACTCCAATTGATTTATGGAATAAACTCGATGCAATCCACGACTTTGATGTAGATGCAGCAGCTAGTCAGGCCAATCACTTATGCCTGGACTGGTACGGATTAGATCATGAGAATCCAAAGCGTCGTGATGGCTTAACTACATCGTGGAATGGTCGAACAGTATGGATCAATCCGCCTTATGGTCGAATCATCGCTGAATGGACTAAAGCTGCACAAAGGCACGCAGACGCCGGAGGTTCGGTGGTAATGCTTCTGCCATCTCGTACAGATACACGCTGGTTTCACGAATACTGCCTACCTAATGAGGTTGAGTTTATCAAAGGCCGGCTTAAGTTTGGCGAGAGCCTAGTATCAGCTCCATTTCCGTCCATGATTGTGAGGTTCAACGTATGAATAGTTATCCACATACTTATCCACAGGCACCTGTGGACGATGCGACACTCCGGAATCAATCCTTGACAGATTGTCAGGATTCATCGCTATACTTGAAAGATAATATCTTGAAAATAAAGATAAATAAAAAGAAAATAAATATAAAATTAAAAACAAATAAAAACTTATTGGCTATTCCTATGTCAATTCTGATCTTGACAGTATCGACAACAGTCGAAGCAAAAGCAGTGTCACAGACTGATTTACTCAAACTCTATGCACATTCAAGACTTGTGTCTATGGAGCAGTTCACTTGCCTAGATCGACTCATCACAAAAGAAAGCAACTGGAGAGTCGATGCACGTAACGGATCTCATTACGGCTTAGGCCAGATGAAGAACGTTAAGTACGGGCGACTCGATGGCTTCTCAATGGTGGACTGGAGCATTCGATACATTACAAAACGTTATGGTTCTATGTGCAACGCATGGAGATTCTTCAAGGCTAATGGATACCATTGATGCCAGCTAAGTCAGCGAGAGCCAATGGTGGGACGCGATTGTGGTCGAAGATACGAGCACGGATCTTGATTCGTGATGGCTATTGTTGCCAGTATTGTGGAAGCGAAGATGCAACAACAGTGGATCATGTGATACCGATAAGCAAGGGAGGCACAGATGATCCGGATAACCTTGTTGCAGCTTGTTCTCGATGTAATTACTCGAAAGGAAACCGAATGGGTCAGTTTTTTGGACAGCCAAGGACAC
>Ga0209190_1001909_pt1 | contig 14384 bp, 9 predicted proteins | sample M_140205_XF_Meta_FD_187315 | JGI IMG/M metagenome (GOLD analysis project Ga0209190, IMG submission 187315) | Freshwater microbial communities from Lake Montjoie, Canada to study carbon cycling - M_140205_XF_MetaG (SPAdes) (version 2) | ecosystem: Environmental > Aquatic > Freshwater > Lake... | reverse complement strand
CATGAGCAAGGCGCCGTCGACCTGCCGCGTCTGGACGCAGAGAGGGATCTGGTCGGGCGAGGTCATTTGGTCGAGCAGGAGGTTGAGATGCCGCTTGCGGCAGGCTGCTTGGATCTCTTCGACGACCGAGGACATAGTTGGTTCCTGAAAAAGATCCCCGCTGCCTCCTATCGTAATCAGCGCTATGGCGCCCGCCCGCAATTGCGCGGGGTGATGAATGCGCGGCTTGGGACCGGGCCGGACGGCGGGGCGCACGTAACCCATGCGGTCCATGGTCCGGCGAATGGAGGCCACAGTCTCAGCATCCACATTCGGGACGCCGTTGAGCACCCGGGAAACGGTGGCGCGGGAAACGCCAGCCTCGCGGGCCACGTCTGCAATGGTCATCTTCACTGTGCGAACGCTACATTGCTACATTTCAAAGCTCAACAAGATTCAGCCCAGCATAAGGGTGGACCAAACCGGATGAGAAGCAGATTCGCGCGAGCTCTGCGGAGACTCTTAATCGACGAGAGCGTTCACGCGGTAGAAGTTTTTGCCATTGGCGGGAACTTCAAACGTGTTGCGCTCATAGTAGTCAGGCAAAGCGATTCCATTGGTTCCATTGGCGTTGGTGATAATGGTTGCCGGCGTGTAGTTGGTCCAAGCGTTCGTCAGCGTCGGGTTGCCCTGGATCAAATAGGCCGCACCTCCAGCCGAAGCTTTGCGGCGCACGTAACTGATCGCCACGTTACCCGAACCGGAATTACTGAATGTGATTAAGCTCGGGGAACCTACCGTTGGGTTGCCATCGAAAGCAAATTCGGTGTTGTTATTGAAGTTATCGCCATCAGGATCGGCTGTGCCGTTTGTGTTGCTCACGCCGCCGGGGAAGTTTGTTATAGTTGGATAGTAGGAGAGCCAGGTGCTGTACGGAGTGCTGGATGAGGTGAAGATGAGCAACCCATCAGCCGCTAAGGAGGCGGTCGCGAGGGGATCTTCAGCCGACTTGATCTGATCCAAGGCTACTCCGGTCGCGTTGTTGATGTAGAGCTTGCCGATCGAGCTGTTGCTAACGGTGAGGATGAAGTTCGCAGCCCAATTAGTGGCGGCGCCGAAGTTGAGGGAGGCACCAGGCGTCGACCCTAGATTGATGGTGGCGTTGGTCTGCAACAGAAGGTTGCCCAAGATCGGGCTGGTTCCGGTGTAGGCGACCTGCATCACACCCGATCCGGTTCCCCCCACGACGAACTTAACATCTCCCGCTGCGATGGAAAAAACATTGGCCATCCGTAGAGTTCCGCCTTTGATTGAGACACCACCGGTGAATGCGTTGGAGGCAGAAAGGATCAGAATGCCGAGGCCATTTTTATTGAGCGCGATGGCACCAGCCGCGCTGTCTGGAATAGAACCCGCCAACTCCGTGCTAGCTAATACGCTTTCTTGATCCGCGTAGAGGGTCTTGGCCCCGGATCCAGTCGCCGTCACGGGGGCAGTGAACTTTAGCAGCGCCGCACCCTTGTTGTTGATGAGCGCATGGCCTCCTACCGTGCCCGACATATTGATCGCCTTGTCGGTGGTCTCCGGAGACAGATTCGACCACACTAAGAAATTGAAGGAGTTCGAAACGGTGGAGCCGATATTGATCGTCCCATTGGTGCCGAGAGGACTCTCGAAGCCAGTGTTGCCGACCATCGGAACAGTCAGTTTGTAGGATTGGCCAGAGACATTACCGTCGATCGTAACCTGCCCACCAAAACTATTACTGGTGTTGTTCAGCGTGACTGTCCGCGATTTGCTGCCATTGACCCGTAGACTGGCCACCCCCGAAATCAGCCCGCTCAAAGTGGCGGAACCGTCACCCGTCAGGGTAAAAGTGCGTGCACTGGTGTTTGTCCCGGTATTGATATTTCCTAGGAGGGTCAGAAGATTGTTGGCCCCCCGCACGTCAATCGTTCCACCGCCCGTCGAACCCGCCAGTACGATCTCCTTGTCGGAGATCTCAGCCCCAGAGACGGAGTCACCCCAGCGCAGGGTCCCTGTCGCACTTCCTCCCCCCAGAGAAATCGTTGGATTGGCACCCAAAGAACTGGCGAACGCCGCGTTGCCAAGATTGACCACCGCCAATTGACCCGCGCTGATGCTCGGCACGCCGCTGAAAGTGTTGTCACCGCGGGTGATCCACACATAGCCGTTTCCGCTTTTGTTAATGCCGCCGATGCCGCTAATCAGACCGGCCAAGATCGAGTTGGAGGCCGTGGAACCCGACTGGCTGACCTTCAATTCTGCATCAATCTGGAAGTTGTTGCTAAACGTCTGTACCAACGCATTGTTGGCGAACGAGAGAACCGGATTAGTCGACCCGTTCGTGGTGAACTGAAAGGTCCCGCCCACGTAAGTCAGACTGCCTGTTGAGCCTGTGATGGCATTGCTCAGGACATTGAGCACAAAGTTGCCGCTCGAATCATTGCTCGCCACCAAAGCCCCCGAGAGCGCCCCGTTGAAAGTGACGGTAGCCACATTCGTACTGGCAGGGTTGTTTGGAGTCCACCCGGGGCCGTTGGTCCAGGAGACGTTGCCGCTGGTCGAACTGTTGGTCACGTTGGGCGACAGAACGACCGGGGCATCGGTGATATTCACCATTACGGTTGAAGAATTGACACTGGTCCCGTTGCTGTTTGCGGCGCGTAAACGATAATAAAGCGTCTGCCCCACACTGAAGGGCCCTTGCACTTGCTTGGAGGTTACTGCTACCACCTCGAGGTTCTGGTATCCGGAATAAAACGAGGTGAAGTTGGCATCGGTAGCCACGTCTAAATAGTAGACGGTCGCCCCCGTGGAGGCGTCCCAGTTGGCAATGAAGCCGGACGGTTGGACTGCTGTGGCAGGCTGTGCTGTCGGGGCGGCAGGAACAGGGAGAACATCGGCGACCGTATCGCCGATAAGAATGCGGCTGACTGTCGACTGGTTTGTACCTGTGGAATAAGCGCCTTGCTGCAGGGAGAAGGATTGGAAGGATGTCGGGTCGGCACCGCCTATATTTACTGTGAGTTCCGCCGTCCAGTTGGCCCGATTTGTTCCCGTGGGATTGACATACAACGAGGCGGAGTCAGTTCCGCCAGAAATTCTGGCGTCATAAGCTACTACCACTTTATTCGTATTACCGAGGGGAAAGCTGGTGGTGCCGTAAGTAGTGGTTGTTCCGACTTGCAAACCATAGACGAAATTAGTCGTGTCGCTTAAAGATGCTCTCTTTAGATAGAGCCGAGCATAACTGCCTGAGGCGGCGTTGTTGGTGCAGAATGTCGCGATGCCATTCCCTGAGGTTCCGCCGCTATTGATATAGGCCGACTGCACTACATGCTTTTCGAGAACATAATAATAGACCGTGTCTTGTGTGACGCTAGAAACTGGGAGGTTTGTGATGACCTGATAAGCGCTTTGGCCGCCATTTTTAGTGGCATCGGTGCCATTCGCTGCAGACTGTTTCAGTCTGACAACCCCGTTGGTCACTAGGATAGGGCCGTTTGTGGTGGATCCCACTTGAGCCCAGCTATTCTGACCAACCAAGTTGCCATTGATATAGTTCGTAGAGCCAAAATCGTAAGTCGCGTAATTCGTCGCCTTGCTGGTTTCGGTTCCGAAGAGCGCGAGCAGGACAGATGCGAAAGCGAGAAAACGAGCAGAAGCACCATGAATGGATTGGCAAAGAAAGGGGGATTTCATGACAAAAACATAACGCGGGAGCACGTTAAGTCAAGGTATGAAATGCTACAACGCAGCCTGATACCACAATGTAGCATCTGCCTGCAATCCTCCCGGAACAGAGCATGCAACGCACCAATTAACGGCGCAATCTGGGATAATCGTTGCGTTGTGAATACAAAGCAGTATTTTTTATTGAATCACCAATGTTCAGGCTGCTGATGCGCGCCATGCTGCACGGAAGCGCCCTCGTATGAGCTATTCCCGCGATCAAGCACCAACCAAGCTGCCCCGCACCTTCCGCGTGGGGACGCTGGTCTACACCCAAGGAGCGCTGATCCAGGTGATGTTCTGGATGCTGCTCGGGGACCTTTGCCTCCAGATCATGGAGCAGTTGCCGACCTCTCTGGTCCCGCTGCAGCTGCGCTGGGCCACCGCGTCGGATACGCTCATCGGATTTGTCTCGGGCAGTCTTCCAGCGGTGCTGGGCATCCTGCTCAACCCCGTCATCGGCGTGCAAAGCGATAGGCATCGCGGAAAGCTGGGCCGACGGCGTCCGTTTCTCCTCTGGAGCACGCCACTCGTCATGATCGCGTTGCTCGGGCTGGGCTTGGCCAAACCGGCCTCGGCCGCGCTGGGCTCATGGATCGGCGCGACATCGAACGCCCCGGTTGAGATCGGCTGGATCGCGGGCTGCATGGTGGTCTTCGTGGTGGCCAACACCTACATCATGCAGGTCTACCAGTTTCTTTTCGTCGACGTCATCCCTGCTGAGGTCATGGGCAAATTCGTCGGCTTCTATCGCGCGGTCGGAGCGCTCGGGGCCTTCGTCTTCCACCGATTCATGTTCGGCGGGGCGGAAAGTCACACCCGGGAAATCTATGTGGCCTCAGCCGTGCTCTACGGCATCTCGTTTTTCCTCATGATCTGGAAAGTGAAGGAGGGCGGTTATGGCCCACCCCCACCGAAACAGAGCCTGAAGGCGACGACGTCCGCGTATTTTAAGGAATGCTTCAGCCATACATTCTACCTCAAGGTCTACTCGCTGGCCTTCTGCTTCTGGTGCGCGATCGTTCCGCTGTGGACCTTCCTCGTCTTCTTCGGCACCAAGCCCGGGCAGGATATGGGATACGCGCCGACGCTTGGACTATCGCTCGCGGAATTCGGCGAGGTGCGCGGATGGTGCTCGCTGGTCCAAGTGCCGGTCTTTTTTCTTGTCGGTCCGCTGGTCGACCGCTTCCATCCGCTGCGGGTGGGGATGCTCGGCATGTTGCTCACGAGTATCACCTTCTTCGCCAACTTCTTCCTCGTGCATGATCGGGCGAGTCTGACCTTCTGGCTCATCACGAATTTTGTCGCGCAGGCCGTTTATCTCGGCGCGTATCTGGCCATCCTTCCGCGGTTGCTGCCCCGCGTGAAATACGGTCAATTCTTCACCGCCAACCAAATCTTCGGCTTTGCCGGAGTCGCGCTCGCGCCGGTGCTCTGCGGACAACTGCTGGAAACACTGAAGGACTACCGCTACATTTACGTCTGGTGCGGCGCATGCACACTGGCCGGATTCATCATGTGCACCTTGCTTTACCGCAGCTGGCTGCGGCTCGGCGGCGATACAGGATATCGTCCACCGGGTTTCGAAGCCGACGAACCCTTGGCCGTGGCAGCCATCGGGCACTGAAACACGATGAACACCAAAACAGACTCCAAGGACACGTTCGCGGACATTGCTTCGCAACTGCGCCCCGTCGCCCGCGCGGGAATGTCCGCACCGCCGCGGCTTGCCGTGCCCCGGGCTGCGCTTCCTTTGGAAGCGGGCGCACCCGCGGCGCCGAGGCCGCGCGCGCGCAAAATCAATTCTGCGGAAGAATTGAAGACCGCGTTGACCGGATTGCGCGCGCGCATGCAACCATTCCTTCAAGACTTGGCCCCGGCCCTGCCGGCAACGCGTACCGTTTTCGAAATCGAGCGGTGCCAATGGCGGGAGGAGACAGCAGCAGACCGGACTTCTTTCGCCGATACCTTGGGCGGCAGAGGCGAGTGGACCACGGTCGATCTGCCGCACTACGGTCCGCCACTCGGACCGGCCGCCACGCTCTACCGCGCGGAATTGGACCTTTCCGCGGCATTGTTCGACGCGGAAAAAAGAATTCTCTGCTTCGACGGGGTGGATTACCGCTGCCAAGTCTACCTCAACGGCGTCTGCCTGGGTACGCACGAGGGATTTTTTGAACCCTTCGAATTCGACATCACCGACATCGCCAAACCGGGGGGCAGCATCCTCCTCGTGCGCGTGGAGAACGACTTCACCATGCTGGGCCAGGCTTTTTCCGACGGCGATGCGGACGGCGACAAAATCTACGCCGCGACGGGTCTTGGCTACGACGATCCGGAAGAAGGATGGCATCATTGCCCCGCAGGCATGGGTATCTGGCAAGGAGTGAGGGTGGAAGGACGCGCCCGTCTTGCCATCACCGACATCTTCGTGCGCCCGCTCGCCTCGCTCGATGCGGTGGAGGTCGGGGTGACGGTGGAGAACTACGGCGACAACCCGCAGGAGGAGGCGTCCCTGCTCGTCTCGATCCACGGCCAGAACTTTCCTGCGCGCATCCACGTCGACCATCCGCACCAAGGCCAGGGACACTGGGTCCGCGGTTTCGGCGACCTCGAAAAAAACAATCCCGACTCCGAACCTGCCCGCATGGGTCGCGGACGGAATTTCCTCTCGCTCACCCTGCCGGTGAGCGAGGCGAAGCTCTGGGATCTGGAAACACCGTGGCTTTACCAGGCGCAGGTCAAACTGATCGACGGCCAGGGTGCGTTGCTCGATGCGGAGCGCCGGCAATTCGGCCTGCGTCGTTTCGAGCAGGACGAAAATTCCGATCCCAAGGGGGAATTCCGGCTCAACGGGCGCAAGATCGTGCTGCGCGGGGCCAACACCATGGGCAACCTCGATCTCTGCGTTTTCCGCCGCAACACTGCACGCCTCCACGACGACATCCTGCTGGCCAAGCTGACGAACATGAATTTTCTCCGTCTGACCCAGCACCCGGTGCAGCGAGAGGTCTACGAGGCGTGCGACCGGCTCGGGCTCATGCTGCAGACCGACCTGCCGCTCTTCGGCACGATCCGACGCAACCAGTTCCACGAATGCGTACGCCAAGCCGCGGCGATGGAACATCTGATCCGTTCCCACCCCAGCAGCATTCTCGTCTCGTTCATCAACGAGCCCTTCCCCGCGGCACGGGCCAAGCCACACCGTTTCATGCAGCGCGACGAGATGGAGATGTTTTTCGAGATGGCCTCCAACGCGGTTCGCCGCGAAAACCCCGATCGCGTGATCAAGTGCGTGGACGGGGACTACGATCCTCCCGTCCGCCACGGCATGCAGGACAACCACTGCTACTGCGGTTGGTATATCGGTCACGGCGTGGACCTAGGCAGCCTGCACCACGGGAATTGGATGGAGGTCAAAGAAGGCTGGCACTTCGGCTGCGGCGAGTTCGGCTCGGAGGGACTCGATTCGCGCGGAGTGATGCAGGAATTTTACCCGTCGACCTGGTTGCCTGCTTCGGCTGAGGCGGAATGGAGCCCCGGAGTCATACCGAAGGCGCAGTCGGCCAAGTTTCACTATCTTTGGTATCCGACACCCCGGACCTGCGACGAGTGGATCGAGGCCAGCCAGCGGCACCAGGAGTGGGTGACACGACTCATGACCGAAGCCTTCCGCCGCATGCCCGGCATGAACACTTTCGCCATCCATCTTTTTATCGACGCGTGGCCAGCTGGTTGGATGAAGTCGATCATGGACGTAAACCGCGTGCCGAAGCGTGCGTGGTTCGCCTATCGCGACGCGCTCGCGCCAGTGGCCGTGCAGTTGCGCAGCGACCGGAACGCGGGATTTTCCGGGCAAACCGTGGCCGTCGAATTGTGGACCGCGTGTGATCTGGCCGTTCCGCCGCAGGGATGCCGCTTGGACTATGAGGTCACACGCGGAGAAATAATCATCGCCCACGGAAGCGTTCCGGCTGTTCTCGCGGAGTGCGGTCCCTCCCCGCACGGCGCCATATCGTTGACCCTGCCGGAAGTGGCCGATCGCGAGAGCACGACGGTAGCTGCCAGTCTGGTCGACGCCGACGGCCACGCACTGCACCACACTTCCCTCAAGCTCGAGGTTTTTCCCGCGCCCGATGAGAGCGGACACACTCCCGCTTTGGCCGGCAACGATCCGCGCGCGCTTTCATTTTTGGAATCACTCGAACTCGCCGGCGCGCCGAGCAAAAAAGAAGATGTGATCCTCATCACGGACGTCTCGCACTACCTCGCCGCCAAGGATGAGATCGATCGGCGGGTGCGCGATGGGGCCACCGCCGTCTTTCTCTCGTTGCCGGAGGGCTCGCATGCCATCGGCGAAAATTCCATCACCGTGCGCGCGGCCGGCATGGGTTCGCGGCATTTTGTTTCCTGCGCTTCCGGGCATTCGTTGGTGGACGGATTTCTTCCGCAGGATTTCAAGTTCTGGTTCGACGAAAGGTCGGGCCATGCCTCTCCGATCCTTCACACAATTTTGGATGGCGAAGGGTGGTCGCCGATCCTCCTCTCCGGAGACGGTGGATGGAGTCGCCCTTGGGGGGCCGCTGCCGCCGCAGCGGAGAAACGGGACGGTCGGGGGGTGTGGCGTGTTTGCCAGGTCGACTTGCTCGACCGCGTGCGGACCAATCCCGCCGCCAATCTTTTCGCGCGGCGCCTGTTTCTTCCGGCAACGCATCCGACGCTTGCGCCCTCCGCCCTGGATCTTTCCGATCGGCAGGACCCGAAAGCCACATCCTAGGCCAAGTTTTGCAGTTAGTTTGAGCGAGGCGTGGAATTTTTTTCCCTCCGGAGGTTGGTGGTTGAGTGATGTTGGTTTTCCTGTCGGCTTGGTCGCAGATGCCGCGCCTAGGAGAAGAGGCCCTTGCTTGGAAAATGCGGGCCGGTCCAAAAAATTCAGCAGCCGAGAAAAAACGGAGCCCATCCGGTTCTCCGGAACGCTAATGGACTTCCTTGAAGGTCGCTGAAGGATCGGCCAAATTTTCGGAGTTGTGCCGTTATTTTTTAGGGGTTTGCAGCCTCAAAAAAACATCTAACCTGCAGGTATAAAAACTCTTGGGAAAAAAACAGCGGGCAGAGGGAATCGAACCCTCATAGCCAGCTTGGAAGGCTGGAGTTTTACCACTAAACTATGCCCGCGATCTGCCTATAGATTCTACGCTTAGGTCGAACCGTCAAGGCGCTTTTGCAAACAACAAACATCCCACTTATGAACAACACAAAATCACCGGGCGAAAACTTGATGATGCTGTCGGCCTACGTCGGCCCCTTTGCCGCCTTCATGGGTGGTCTGGTCCTCGTCTCCTTGGTGCAAATGTTCGCGCCGATGGAGGGAGGTGGTCCGCTCTGGATCAAGGAGCCCAAATATTGGGTCTACCCGCTGCAGACAGCGGTCTGCGCCGCGCTGCTTGTCTGGTTCTGGCGTCACTATGAATGGGGCGCGCGGCGGCGGACCTTGGCCGGAGTGGTGGCCGGTCTGGTCGTGCTGGGCATCTGGATCGCCCCGCAATGGCTGCTCGGCGCGGAGCCGCGCACGGATGGATTCAACCCGGACGTCTTCGCCTCATCCCCTGCCCTCTGGTGGTCATCACTCGCGCTGCGCTTTGTTCGCCTGGTCGTGGTCGTGCCGCTGCTCGAAGAGATTTTCTGGCGCGGATTCCTGCTGCGCTACCTGATCAAAGAAGATTTCACCAAGGTGCCTTTCGGGGAATTCTCGGCGGTGTCTTTCAGCGTGGTGACGCTAATGTTCGGTTTGGCGCACTGGGGGGCGGATTTTATCCCCGCCATCCTGACCGGTGTGATCTACAACTTCGTCGCGGTGAAAACAAAAAGCCTCTCCGCCTGCGTGGTAGCGCACGCGGTCACGAACCTGGGCCTCGGCATCTACATCATGCAGACGAAACAATGGGGATTTTGGTAGGCCGCCGCTCCTTTCCCTCAACTCTCAACTCTCTTGAAAGCCGGCATCGCACAGATCAACACGACGGTCGGAGATTTTGCCGGGAACACGGACAAAATCCTCAAGGCTTACCGCGAGCTCTCGGCAGCCGGAGCGGATTTTGTTATCACGCCGGAGCTGGCGCTTTGCGGCTACCCGCCGATGGATCTCGTGTTCCGCTCGGGCTTCATCGCCGCGGCGGAGCGACACGTGGCTGCGCTAGCCGCAGACACGAGTAACATTCCGCTGATTGTCGGCACCGTCGAGCCGAATGCCGCGAGGTATGGACGCCCCTGCCACAACAGTGCGGTCGTCCTGCAAAACGGACAGCGACTCGCCACCGCGCACAAATCGCTGTTGCCGACCTACGATGTTTTCGACGAGGGCCGCTACTTCGAGCCCGCGGTTAAGGTGGCGATTGTCGATATTGCCGGCCGGCGAACGGGGCTGACGATCTGCGAGGATCTGTGGACGGCCGAATATCTGCCGCGCGACTACTACGGGCGGAGTCCGCTCGACGACCTGCAGCGGGCGGGTGTGGCGGCGGTCCTGAATCTCAGTGCGTCGCCATTCGAGGCGGGCAAGCCTGAGCGGCGCCGCGCCATGCTCAGCGGCATCGCCAAAAAGCTCGGTGTGCCGCTCGTTTACGCGAACCTCAATGGGGGCAACGACCAGTTGGTTTTCGACGGACACTCCCTCGCCTTTGATCGCAATGGTGGTCTGGTCGCACAGTTGCCGGGGTTCGCAGAAGCGAACCGCGTGATCCACATTCCCGGCGACGGTCCGGCGAAACTACCGGCCGACGATGACGTGGCCGACGTGCACGAAGCGCTTGTCCTCGGGTTGCGCGACTATCTGGGCAAATGCGGATTCCGGCAGGTGGTCATCGGGCTGAGCGGAGGAATCGACTCGGCCGTGACAGCGGCACTGGCGGTGGCGGCACTCGGCGCGGACAATGTGCTCGGCGTCACGATGCCCGGTCCCTTCTCATCGCGCGGCAGCGTCGAGGACTCGATCGCCCTGGCGCGCAACCTCGGCATAGAGTGTCTCACCGTGCCCATCGCGGGTGGTTTTGATGCGATGCAGAAACAGCTCGCGGATATTTTCACCGGACAAAAACCCGACACCACCGAAGAGAATCTCCAGGCGCGCCTGCGCGGCATGACGCTGATGGCCATCTCGAACAAGTTCAACCGCATGGTGCTTTCGACCGGCAACAAAAGCGAACTGGCCGTCGGTTACTGCACCATCTACGGCGACATGGCGGGCGGTCTCGCTCTCCTCTCCGACGTTCCGAAGACGATGGTTTACCAACTGGCGCGGCACATCAACCGGCGGGGTGAGATCATTCCGCACGCGACGATCGAGAAGGCGCCCAGCGCGGAGCTGCGCGCCGACCAGAAGGACCAGGACACACTGCCGCCCTACGACGTGCTCGACGAGATCCTGCGTCTCTATGTCGAGGAGCAACTCACCTCCGCGGAGGTCGCGGCGCGCGGATTCGACGAGGCGACGGTCCGCTGGGTGGCGGGCAAGGTCGAGACCAACGAATACAAGCGTCAGCAGGCCGCGCCGGGGATCAAGGTCACCTCGAAGGCATTCGGCATCGGAAGACGCGTGCCCATCGCGCAGAAGTTTCGCGCGTAGCAAACATCGCCGTTTTTCCTCGCCCGCCGCCACGGACAAATTTACCAAAACACGGAATGGATCCCCTCACCGCCATCGCGGCCAGCCTTGTCGCGTTCCTGATCGGATCGATTCCGACCGGCTTCCTCGTCGCCCAGGCCAAGGGTGTCGACATCCGCCAGCACGGGAGCGGGAACATCGGGGCGACGAATGTTTTCCGCACGCTGGGCAAGCCGCTGGGGATTTTCGTTTTTGCGATCGATGCGCTCAAGGGATGGTGCGCGGTTTGGCTGGGCGAACATTGGGGGACGGGCGAGGCGGCCACGTGGCTGGGCATCACGGCCGCGGTCTGCGTGATCGCCGGGCACAACTACACGCCGTGGCTCGGCTTCAAGGGCGGTAAAGGCATCGCCACCTCGGCCGGAGTGCTGCTCGCGCTCATGCCACTAGCTTTCGGCATCATTGTCCTCGTTTGGATCGTAGTTTTCCAAGTTTCACGCTACGTCTCGCTGGCCTCCGTCGCCGCGGCAGCCTCGCTGCCGCTCGCGGTCGCAGCACTCTGGCAATTCGCGGCGGGAGGCAACGGACCGCTGCTCGGCTTCTCTCTCGTAATTTCCGCGCTCGCCATCTGGCGCCACCGCACCAACATTCAGCGGCTGCGGGCCGGCACGGAATCTCGTTTCGTCCGCGGAAAAAAGTCATGAACAAAGTGGAGCATATTTCGGTGATCGGGGCCGGTGGATGGGGCAGCGCCCTGGCGCAACTTCTTTCCGCCCGCGGCGTGCCCGTGACCATCTGGGCCCACGATCCGGCGCAGGCGGACGAGATCAACAACCGGCATACGAACCGGCAGTTTCTTCCGGGGGTCGCGCTGGCCGAAAATATCCGCGGCACGCCGTCGATGGACCAGGCTGCCAGGGCCGGGCTGGTGGTCATTGTGCCGCCCTCGAAATTTTTGCCCGATGTGGCCCGACAGCTCGGTCGCGCAGGCGTGGCGCCAGTCACGCCACTGGTGTGCTGCACCAAAGGCCTCGAACATGCGACCGGCCGTCTCATGACGCAGGTGCTGGCGGAAGTTTTCCCGGATAATCCCGTGGCTGCGCTGTCGGGTCCGAATCATGCCGAGGAAGTGGCTCGCGGCACACCGGCCGCGGCGGTGATCGCGGCTGACGACCATGATCTCGCGGTGCAATTGCGCGAAGTTTTCAACACGGCGAGCTTCCGCACCTACTCGAGCGATGATGTGGCCGGTGTCGAATTGGGCGGGGCGCTGAAAAATATCTACGCCATCGCCGCAGGTATCTCGGACGGGCTGGGCTTGGGTGACAACGCCAAGGCCGCGCTGGTCACGCGCGCGCTGGCGGAATTGGTGCGCCTCGGCACAAAGCTCGGCGGACACCGTGAAACTTTCCACGGCCTGAGCGGTCTCGGTGATCTCATCGTCACGTGCTTCAGCGCGCACAGCCGCAACCGCGGCGTCGGTGAGCGCCTCGGGCGCGGCGAGAATTGGGCCGACATCGAGAAGTCGATGGTCATGGTCGCCGAGGGCGTGCCGACGGCGCGCACGGCCTACAGCGAAGCGCGCAGACACGGGGTAGAGACACCGTTGCTCGACACGGTGCACTCCGTGCTTTTTGAGGGAGTCGCGCCGCGCGACGGGCTCCTGCGGCTTCTCGCCCGCGATCCGAAGAGCGAAAAGGAACCATCCGCTTGAGCAAGGACGGCGCAACGAACGCGGCGCACCGCTGGAGAGAGCGATTTGATTCGGATACCGGCCTCGCTGCCCTCCTCGTCCTGCTGGTCCTTTACATTTTCATCATTTACCCGCTGTTCGGCGCAGACACGGCAAAGGGCAATCTGGGCAGTGCGTTTTTTTCGCTGATTCTTCTCGCCGGTGTGATCGCTGTGTCGCGTCACAAATCCACGCGGATCAGTGTGGTCATCCTCGCGATCGTCGCCCTTGTCACGCGCTGGATGAATGTGGCGATCGGGGGCCGCCTCGACCATCTCGTGGCATCATCGGCGGCGATCGTTTTCTTCGCCGTCCAAATCTGGTTCATCTCGAAGCGCGTGTTCCGCCGTGGAGGGGTGAATGTTTACCGAATTCTTGGCGCGGTGGCCATCTACCTGCTCATCGCGATCACCTGGGCCAACATTTATGTCGTCATCCATCTGACCTCCCCCCAAGCCTTCTCCTTCGCGCCGCAGGTGCAGATAATCGAGCCGCCCATTTGGGAAATGCTGTATTTCAGTGTCGTCACGCTGACCACACTCGGCTACGGCGACATCACGGCCGTGCAACCCATAGCCCGATCCGCCGTCATGCTGGAAGGGCTTATCGGACAGTTGTATCCGGCCATCGTACTGGCTCTCCTGGTCACCCAATACAGGGGAAAAGCCGAGGAGTAGCGAAGTTTCGCGGTTGCGCCGGGGTCGGGGGGGACTTAGCGTTGGGTCTATGAGTCCGCTGCTCGCTCTCTCGACGCCCGGTTGGCCGGAAATCCTCTTCATCCTCCTCATCATCCTCGTACTGTTCGGGGCCAAACGGCTGCCGGAACTGGCACGCGGACTGGGGCAGAGCCTCAACGAATTCCGCAAAGCCCGTGAGGAACTCGACCGCGAGATCAAGAAGACGGCTGCCGTACTCGAGACGAAAGAGGCACCGGACAAAGAACCTCACAAGCCCGCCTAACCCGCGGTGGATTTCCGGCGTGCCATCCTTGCGGCCGCCTTGGCCGTTGTTTTGACTGCGGCGTGCCCGGCCGGCACAGCCAGACACGTCACAGCGAACCGCATCGTGTTCGCGTCATGGAATGTGCGCAACTATCTGCTCCGCCCGGTCATGGATACGGATGGCCGGGTGTTGACGCCGTCCAAAACAGCGGAATCAGTCGATGCGGTTGTGGCGACATTGCTACGCATTGCGCCCGACATGGTCGGCCTGTGCGAGATCGGATCCGAGGCGGATCTGGCCGATCTGCAGAAGAGGTTGCGCAACGGAGGCCTCGATCTTCCGCACCGCACTTGGGTCGGTGGCGCGGATCGCGAG
>Ga0209190_1001907_pt1 | contig 14399 bp, 9 predicted proteins | sample M_140205_XF_Meta_FD_187315 | JGI IMG/M metagenome (GOLD analysis project Ga0209190, IMG submission 187315) | Freshwater microbial communities from Lake Montjoie, Canada to study carbon cycling - M_140205_XF_MetaG (SPAdes) (version 2) | ecosystem: Environmental > Aquatic > Freshwater > Lake... | reverse complement strand
ACATTCTAATTCGATAGGTGGATATAAAAATGCTGGCAGACAACACAAGCAAAGAAATTTATGACGCCTTAATGGAAATTCCGATACTAGATCCCCACTCTCATATTAATCCTCATGCTGCAGCTTCGAAATCTTTGGAAGATATATTGGGGTACCATTACTACACAGAACTAGCTCACTCTTGTGGGATGGACAAAAAATTCCTCGCACCTGAAATCCCCGGGCAAGATAAAGTTCGCGAAATCATCCGTCATATGAATCAATTCGACAACACCGCACAATATTCTTGGTTCCTAGAAATTGCCCAAACATTTTTAGACTTCCAAGGCGATAGAATTTTACCCAAGGACACTGACTACCTTTGGGAAACTGCTCAGAAAAAAATGTCCTCACCCTCTTGGGAATCTCATGTCTTAAAAACTTCAAACCTCGAAAAAATCTTCCTCACCAATGATTTTGATGACCCACTTGAAGGTTTCGACACCAGCTTTTATATCCCTTGCCTGCGAACCGATGAACTTGTTTTTCATTTCGCAAGAAATAATGTCCGTAGCAGACTTGAAAAAATATCAGGTGTTAATCCAGGCAGCGCTTCTGAACTTAACAAGGCTTTACATAATCTATTCAAACATTTTACCCAGAAAGGCGCACGCGCTTGCGCAATTTCTCTTCCACCTGATTTCTCCCCAATCAAAGTTTCAGATGAAGCTATGGACCTATGCTTCAAATCTTCAGATTTCGATTCCCCTACTTGGAAAAACGGTATCTTTTGGAAATTAGCTGAAGCCTGTAATGATTGGAAATTGCCTTTCGATCTAATGATTGGCGTAAACCGAAATGTTTATCAAGATGGTGTTTTTCAAGGTAAAGATCTTTATGACCAGCGTACATCATTAATCCAATATGCGCCGTTGTTTAATAACTTTCCCAAAGTTACCTTTTGTGTTTCAGTTTTAACCAGCAACCAAAACCAAGAGTTAGCCAGCTATAGTTGGATTTTCCCAAATGTGGTCACTCATGGGCATTGGTGGTATTCGAATATACCCACTCATATTGAACAAGATACGCGCGCAAGGCTTCAGGCAGTACCAAAAACAAAGCAGATTGGTTATTACAGCGATATGTATAAACTTGAATTTGGATTGCCTAAATTCAATATGTATCGAAAGATACTTTCAAATATTCTGTCCAAAGATTTTGTTCAAACTAAGCGTAATAATATCAGCGAAGCAGTCGCTTTGGGAAAACTTCTGCTTCGTGGTAATTCTGAAACGATCTTTAAAATAAGTTAATTAACAAAAAATCAGTTCTTGGGGAAATCTGTGAACATCTCTGCAATTGGTTTGATGATAATACTTGTGAATCCCGTTCCCTTATTAAATCCGTACATTCCCCTCATCAATTCAAGGCTCATTAAACTAACTACAAATAATATCAATACGCCAGGGATAAGAAATATGGTAGGTAATGGGCCCCATGGTGCCTCACTTGCATAAGCTAGAGTCCTTTGACCTTCTACTTCTTCTTCAACATCTTCACTAACTTCAGATACTTCTTCTACAATCTCTTCCACTTCTTCAACATCATCAATTGCAACAACCTGACTCGAACTACCATCTTCCACAACTTCCAACTCATTAAATTCTGCAGTCGCACCCATCGGGTCAGCATCGTTCCCATCTTCCACTTCCACCACTTGGGAACCTGAATCACTATCACTGGGTTCGAGTTCAAAACTACTATCTAATCCACCTTCTGAACTAGCTTCAACATCTGAATTATTGCCAGCTTCCTCATCAAGATTAAGTTCAAACTCGCTGTCAGAACTAGAATCATCAACAACTTGTGTTCCCAAACCTTCACCAGACATCGAACCATCTAACGATAAAATATCAGAACCCGATTCATCCGCAGATAGCTCAAATTCGCTCGAATCACCGCCACCATCCGATTGAAATTCAATCGAACTGCTTAAACCAGGATCAGCAGCATTACTATCATCAAGTTGCAGGCTTGGCTCACCATCGATGTGCAAATCATCAACAGTGGGAATAAAATCCAACTCATTTCCAGAAAACTGAACATCCGAACTTCCATCTAAATCAATATTAGGTTCAGATATTTCAAACGGGGAATCTTGCGGAAGAATCACGCTTGATGATGTGGAATTAGATTCAGGCCCATTGCTATGCAATTCTGTTGAAAGGCTAAAATCTGAACCTAAAATATCAGGTGTATCTTGAATCCCAAGCAAACCATCGGATTCAGAGCTACTAAAAATAGGCTCATTAAACACTGGTGGAGTAGTACCACTGTCATCAAGTGAAAGGGTAAATTCATCCGAATCGCCAGTATCTAAAACTAATGGTGCATTATCATCAATTGGATTGGTAGTTGGAGTATCTTCTAGATTTAATGTGTAATCTTCTGAATCTGTGTCAGGGTTGGAAACCACAGGTGCGCTTAATCTAGCATCAATATCTTCACTTTTAAATCGCAACACACCTCGATCTTGAAAAGATCGGACCTCGCGCTTTTTTGCGAGTTCTCTTAACTCATCAATACTCATGTTAAGTTTTGATGCAGCTTCTTCCAAGGTATAAAATTGAGACATGGCGTTAACCTGATTTGGATGGAAAAAACATTATTGAACCGCAACTAAACGATTCTAGATAGATTCTAAACCAGAAAGCCCGGAAAGCAAATAATCCAGATGTACTTTAACAAAAAAACATCTTCTTGCACTATCTACATCTCAACTTACCCTACAAACAGTACTGTTTCGCCAGCTTATTTCCCTTTTATTAATTATAATCGTTAAATCTAACTCAATTCTTCTACTTATTCAAAAATTTGTTATCATCAATTTAGGTATGAATTTTCTTTCTACAAACTGTTATCGCATAGGTGAGCCATGGGCAAATATTTCGCTTTTCTTTTCTTCTCACTCTCGCTACCACTAGCTGTTAATGCTAAAGATGGCGACATCGAAATTATCGCTAAGAAAACCAAGCCCTCTATTGTTGTCATCAAAAGCAAAGGCCGATCGGATGGTAAAGAAGCTTTAGGCACTGGTTTCTTTATTTCAAAAGATGGCCTGCTCGTAACTAATTACCATGTAATCGGCGAAGGTAAAAAAATTACTCTCGAGACTGCCGATGGTAAAGAAATTGATATCGCATCTGTTTATGCTTTCGATCGTGAGAATGATTTAGCAATCCTTAAAGCGGTTAACCCAAGTGGTTCATTCTTGGCTATCTCAGATTCCAGCACATTCCAAGATGGCACCAGCGTCGTTGCAGTTGGAAATCCTCAAGGGCTAAAACATAGTGTTGTTACTGGAGTCATTTCAGGCAAACGCGAAATAGAAGGCAGGGAAATGCTTCAAGTCGCTATTCCTATTGAGCCTGGCAATAGCGGGGGGCCTATCGTTAATTTAGAAGGCAAGGTTTTAGGTATCCTCACGATCAAATCTCTTGTTACAAACAATCTTGGGTTTGCAATACCCGCTGAACAATTAAACAAACTCCTTAAAACCAACCCTGTCTCTATTCCCATGAAAGCTTGGGCCACCATCGGGGCACTTAACGAAGATTTATGGGAACCCATCTTCCAAGGCAACTGGAGACAACGGGCAGGCAGAATTATTTCAGAAGAGCAAGGCAATGGCATCGGGGGAAGGGCTTTATTGCTTTCCAAAATTGATCCCCCCGCCCTCCCTTTCGAAGCTGAAGTTTGGGTCAAACTTAAAGATGAAACTGGCGCAGCAGGATTAATATTTGATTCAGATGGTAAAGATAAACATTTTGGGTTCTACCCTTCTAATGGACAAATGCGTCTTACAAAATTCAATGGACCGGATGTTTATTCATGGCAAGTTTTGCGTCAGGACAACCTTAATTCATATCTTCCGGGTGATTGGAACCATCTTAAAATCAGAGTTCACTCTAAAGGATTTTCTACTTTTTTGAATGGCCAACTTGCCTACGAACACATGGAAGATTTCTCTGCCTCCAAGAAAGTTGGTCTGGCAAAATTCAGAAACACTATTGCTGAATTTAAAGGCTTTCATGTCTCCAAAAAGCTTAGTCCAGTCTTCCCCGACAAAGATTTTTCCTTAACCTTCAATAAATTTTTTACCAATCTTGAAGATGACAAAAAAGAAGACCCTTCTCTTGTAGAAAAAATATTAAAGAATGAAAACCTCACCAAAACAATCATCAATGATAAAATCAAATTACTCGAAAAAAAAACATCTGACCTCAAAGTTCTCCAAGCAGATATTTTCCATCGAAGCACTCTTTCGAAACTAAATAAAACCATTTCCGCAACTCCAGATTTCTCAATCCTAGAAGCAGCCTTCCTTGTTGCAAAAATCGACAACCCCGAAATCGAAACTTCCTTTTATTTAGACGAAATCAATAAAATGAAACTTAAACTTGCCTCTAAAATTAAACCAGATTCTAACGTCGATCAAAAAATCAAAATACTTTCCGACTTCTTTTTCCTTGAAAAGGGATTTCATGGCAGCAGGCAGGATTACTACCATCGCTCCAATAGTTATCTTTCTGAAGTTATGGATGATAGGGAAGGGCTGCCCATTACTTTATCCCTTCTTTTTGTTGAATTAGGCAAAAGCATCGGGCTTGAAATTTATGGCGTTGGATTGCCTGGCCAATTCATGGCAGGTATTAATAAAAGTAAAGACGATTTTGTTTTGATCGATGTTTTTGAAGGGGGAAAGATTCTTTCCAAAGATCAAGCGTCAAAGAAAATTTTGGAAATCAATGGAAGAACCCTTGTTGATACCGATTTTCTTCCCATGAAAAACAAACAAATTCTAATTAGAATACTTACAAATCTCTCAGGCATCGCTAAAAAAGAAAAAGATAATATTGGTCTGATTCGCTATCTTGATGCTATTATTTCGATTGATGAAAATTCTCACGAAGAAAGGGGAAATCGTATCATTCTTCTTGCACAAAATAATGAGATACAAAAAGCAATTGCTGATATTGATTACCTCCTACAAAAAGGTCCCAAAGAACTGGATTCTGAAAAATTAAATGAATTTAAGCAGCTTCTTCTTAAAAAGTCCTCAAATTCCAAGGATAACTAATATGCCTCATAAATCAGTCCTGAGTATCGGCCAATGCTGTGCTGATCATTCAAGTATTAGCCGTCTTATAAATCAAAATTTCCAAGTCGAAATAATAAATGCTGATTCGTCGACTGAAGCTTTTTCATTAATTGATTCTAAAACTTTTTCCCTGATATTAGTTAATCGAATTTTTGATTCTAATGCAGAATCCGGATTGGACTTTATCGAAAAATATTATTCGAAGAAGGCATCCTCATCCCCTATCATGCTAGTTAGTAATTTTGAACAATCGCAAAAAGATGCACTTAAACTTGGGGCTGATTTAGGATTTGGCAAAAACGCTCTCACATCACCCGATACACTATTAAAATTGAAAAAGCACCTACTCGACTGAAATAACCTCTCTTGCAAAAAGCGCCCCAGTATCCAACACGCCCTATTTATGCGTTTATGCTTTTACCTTTAAAAAACAACAACTAACCAACTCCACCCCGCCTCCCTTGTCACCCTTTTTTCGCCAATTTGCGCTTCATTTTCAGTTAAATTTGACTAGCACTATTTAAGATTATCGGTATTATCCCGCGTTCATTATGTCGATGTTAGTAAGGAGATTCTAGAATTTTATATTCCGACTCCTTATTTAAATCATCGATTGTAAATTTGCTTTTGCCTTACTGAGGAATCTTTATGACCGACAATTTCAACCCAAAAACAACTTCAATGGCTGGAACATCAATTTCATTAATCATAGGCGTGCCCATAGCGGTTGGATTTTGGTCCTTGGTAATGTTTGGACCGATTGATGTCCCAATCATGAAACGGTACCTGGGCCATCCTGTAGAATTTGTTGAAATTGTAATGTTTTCTTGTGCTATCACCGCACTTATATTTAAGTTGTCAAAAATTATAAAAGAAAAAAGTGCACTGCGTCAAACACTTATTCCAGTTTGGGATAACATCCAAGTTCATCCATTAGAAACAACAACTCTTCTCGAAAATTTAAATACCGCAGCACTACAAACAAAAAAAACAATTGTATTTCGCAGATTTCTAAATGTCCTGCAATTCGTCAAACAACGGGGTAGTGCTGAAGATCTTGATGATCAACTTCGAAATTTTGCTGATGCAGATAGTATTGAATTTGAAGGAAGTTTTGGCTTAACCCGGTTTATCACCTGGGCTATCCCAATTCTTGGATTTTTAGGAACGGTTTTAGGTATCACGGGGGCCATTTCTGGTGTTACTCCTGAAATGCTCGAAAAATCGATGAGTACCGTGACTGATGGTTTAGCACTATCATTCGATGCAACAGCGCTTGCACTCGCGTTAACCATGGTTTGTATGTTCTTCAGTTTCTTGGTAGAAAAATCAGGAGATCAATTTTTAGAAAATTTGGAACGATCAATCGATAAAAATCTTGCCCACAGATTTTTACGGGTTCAGTCAGATCAAAATCCAATAGTTGAAATTCTATCACGACACACCAAAGATTTAATTAAATCAACAGAGACATTAGTTACAAAACAAGTCGATCTTTGGGCAAATTCCTTCGAAAAAATAACTGCTCAGGCGGAAGGTTCAGGATTCGAATCACAAAATCGAATGCGCAATGCACTTGAAGAAGCTTTAACAAAAACCTTATTTTCACACCAACAACAAATGGAAAAATACGAGCTCAACTCTTCTGAACTTGGAAGAAAATTTACGGAACAAGTTGGAAAACTGGCATCCTCATTGCATGACTCAAGCATTCAACAGCAACAATCTCTGCAAAAAGTTGTCGAAAGCCTTACGAGGCAAACAAATTCTTTAGTTGAATTACAGCAAGGTGAAAAACATTTGATTCAAATCCAAAATCTTATGCAACAAAACCTTAACCAGATCCACTCTACAGGCGATTTTCAGGAAGCTGTCCACTGCCTTACGGCTGCAGTGCATTTACTAACTTCAAAATTGCAAGGTAGAAGCAACGAACCATTTTTTAATACTGCGAATCAAAACCCACGCAGTAATCCTTCCGGAAAGGTTGCATGAGAAAGCGCAAGAAGCTAGAAGTCTCAACTTTCCCTTTCCTTGCTGTGCTACTTTGCACCATGGGGGCGTTGATTCTTTTACTTTTAGTAATGGATAAAAAAGCCAAAAAGGCAGCCTTAGAAAAGGCATATGAAGCTGCATGGACTCAATCAAAAAATTTACAAGCTAAAACTGATGCTGAAAAACAAAATCAAGATAATGAAAAAAATGCATGGATTAAATTGAAATCAGAAAAGCATGAAGAACTTTTGAAAAAAGAATCAGCATTAGAAAAAGAGATCAGCTTATTAAAAATCGAACTTTCTCAACTGGATAAAAATAACGATAAATCTCAATCGAAACTTTCTTCGGATGATCTAATTAAAAAAGAAATCACAATAACAAATGAAAAATCAAAAGTGCACATGCTTGCTAAAAAATTAGAACTGGAGAAAACAAATGCAGATAAAAATTTAAAAGAAACGAAAGATTTAACTGAAAAAATTGCTTCAATGGAATTGATTTTAAAAGAAATGAAATTTTCAATTGATAAAGATAAATTCGCTTTTTCTATTGTTCCTTATTTTGGAAAAAATGGTCTGAATCGAAAACCTTTGTATATCGAATGCAATGAATCCGGTATTTTATTTTTTCCTGATCAAACTCTTATTCCCTCAAATGATGAATCCGACAATCTTAAAAATGAAATTTTAAACCGAACTTCGCTACTTAGAGAATACCTTCAACAAACCCTTGGGCCGAAGGATTCAACTCCTTATTTAATGCTACTTGTAAGGCCTGGCGGGATCACCAATTATTGGAAACTTCAATCTATTATAAAACCTATGGATATCGATTTCGGCTACGAATTAGTTGATAAAATTTGGGTTTTAGATATTCCAACCGAACAATCGGCACCCTCGCCTTCAAAACTTGTTTCAATGATCAAACCGATGCAAATCCCTAAACCAATTCCTGCCCCAGGAAATATTCTTGGTGGAATAAACAATGGAAATGGCAATATTCCTCAACAAAATAACGATTCAATAAAGAACGGTGTTTATCAAAATGGAAATGAAAAAAGAAATGGTTCTACCGGAAATACAAAATCAATTAGTTATGGTGCAACTGCTCAAAATATACGGCCAATCACTGCACTTCCTGGTTTCCCGGTTAACAAAAACACAACTAACACTTTAGTTAAAAATAATCCAACCTCAGTAAATAATCAAAACGGCAATGGTTCCGGTAACATTAATCCTAATAATTCCGGATCCGGTAACGGCAATCAAAACGGCAATGGTTCAGGTAACATTAATCCTAATAATTCCGGATCCGGTAACGGCAATCAAAACGGCAATGGTTCAGGTAACATTAATCCTAATAATTCCGGATCCGGTAACGGCAATCAAAACGGCAATGGTACCGGAAACATTAACCCCAATAATGTAGGATTTGCTAATAGCAATCAAAACGGCAATAGTACCGGTATCAATAACCCTAATAATCCGGTATCCGGTAACGGCAATCAAAACGGCAATGGTGCCGGTATCAATAACCCTAATATGAATAGTAATTCAAATAACAAAAATGAAACCCAAACAAATAGAACCAATCAAACTACAGGAAACCCAAACAAATCAACCACTGATATAAATCAAAACTATAACAATCAAAATGATCCAACAGGGGTAAATAATGGTAATGCTAAATCAATAAATATAGGAAATAATTCTTCTGGAAGTGGGAACACAAGTAATTCTGCAAATAATGGAACAGGAGGGGTTTCTGGTTCAAAAGAAACCTATTCTGTTGCAACGACACCAAACTCTTTCGCCGATGGCAATTCAAATGGCCAAAAAGGAACTGGTAACAGTTCTTCAGGTGAAGACAAAAACAAATCAAATACGAATAATTCGGATGGAAGCCCCGGTCAAAAAGGAGATGAACCAAATTCAACTTCAAAAAAAGAAAACTCTAAAAGTACTATTGGTTCAAATGGACAAGATTCACAACCAACAAACCAGGATCAGCATCCTAATATCGCAATTTCCCTCAACAGCAACAAAAATGATCCAAATGTAACAAACAAACAAAGTCCACCAAGAACAACGTATAACCGAGAAGATGAATCTCAAAGCAACAGTGATGCGCAAGATCCAACTGCAAGAATAGCAGCCCCATTACCTGAATTAGGGCCTAGAAAAAGCTCCACTCCTGCTCCATTAAGAGCTGCAAGATTATTTGCAGACAGAGATTGGGTGATTTATGTGGAATGTAAATTTGAAGAAATACTAGTTCATCCTAACCGCTTAGTCATTCCAACAAGTTTATTGGCTTCCGAAGAAGGCATTAAAAGATTTGTACAAGAAATAGAAAAAATGATCACAAGAAAACAATCAACAGTACGAGCAGGCGAACCGCCCTACAGACCAGAAGTACGATTCTTAGTTTGGCCTGATGGGTTGAGACCTTATCACTTGTCTTATCCAGCATTACAATCAGCAGGAATAAAACAAAAAAGACAAAACTTAGAGTCTGAAGATAATATCAAAGAAATTATTCAAGGAAGATAATTTTAAGCCATGCGTAGAAGAAGAAGACCAGATAAAGAAATACATTTTAGCTTCGATTCCTTTTTGGATGTCGTCGCTAATGTTGTTGGTATCATCATAAAACTGATTTTAGTAGCATGGGTTGGAGCTAGAACATACAAAGGGTTTGAAGTCCCAGAATCGTTTACACCAAATACACAAAATGTTACGGAAAACAAATTAATTGATATTTCAGATCCCCTCACGCAGAGCATTGATGAAAAAAACAAGAAAAAAGCTGATTTTGAAGCAATACTTACTAGCAGAAAGAATAATCTTAACGACCAAGTTAAAGAAAAAGGGGTAATGGAACAAAAAGTTTATGAATTAAATAGCAGTTTAAAAACACTCCTTGATCAAGAAAAAACACTAAACACACTGATAAAAGAATCATCTGAAATCAATAAAACCAGCCCAATAAATATGGCTGCAATAAAAGCAAAATCCGACCAATTAAAAGAAGAAATTGAAACACTTAAAAAAACCAAAGGTGCAAAAAATGAACTTAAATACAAAACTCCTGTTAGCAGAACCTTGCAATCAGAGGAGATGATTTTTGAATGTAAAAACGGACGCATCACACCTGTAGACATTGGTGCAATGCTTGAAGAAGTTTCAGGGCAAATGCAAAGTTTAGGTGAAAAGCTACGAAAACAGTGGGAACTCGAAGAATCCTCACAAACTTATGGTGCATTCAAAATAAAATACACAGTTGAACGAGAAAGAAGCGCATTAGATATAGCCTCTTCTAATGCTGTTCCTGATGAACGATCTAATTTCAGATTTTCTTTGACGGGTTGGGTATTAGAATCGCTTGATCCAGAAAGGGGCGAAACATTGGAACAAGCGCTTAATCCAAATTCTGAATTTATGAAAATAATAGGCAGTCTTGATACAAATCAAACTGCAGTAACTTTTTGCGTTTACCCTGATAGCTTTACTATCTATCGAAGGATGCGCGATTTACTTCATGAAAAAAATATAGTTGTAGCTGGAAGGCCACTTAATTTTGACGCCCCAATTGCAATGTCTGTTAAAAAAGGTACTGCATCTAGGGGGCAATAACTATCTAAAGCCCCACAAGATAACTAAACCTCTTCTTAAATTGTTCAGATGTCCAATTTAAACTTTTTGCAAGAGCATCGAGTTTAATAGGGTCTTGGATATCAGATTTATCAAGCATGATCATATAGCGTCTTGCACATTCAAACCCTTCGCTTTTAACATCAACTATTCTCGTTTTCATTCTTCGAGTAGTTGGATTTATAATGTTTTCAAAGGGTATAGGTTGGAGCTTGCCACCAATAAATGAAATAACTGCTCCATATTTTGTACACTCATCAGATTTCAGGAATTTAACCGCGCCATAGCCAAGATCTCGCGTATATTCAGCATCAAAAGGAATCGGGTCGGCACAACGAAGTTCATAGCCTAAATCTTTATCAATAATCGTCAGGCTGATTCCCAATTGTTCAAGCTTGGCAGCAAGATGATCTTTAACCATTCTTCCAAACGCAATTTCACCTAAGCGCAAATGGCCATGCGGATCACGCTCAACTTTCCCGTAGCGGCTCAATTGATTGGCATCTACATTTGATAAACCTTTTTCGCCTATTTTCTCTAATAGCCCTTCAGCAAGCACAGCAACACCATAATTAGAACCGTTTTTGCGCCTTTTTATAATTGAACCAAGAAGAATATCAACCACTTCATCCATCGAAACATCTCTATCCTGAAATTCTTCAGGAATGATAGTCAGGGTAGCTGCAGCAGCTTTACCAATCCCAAGGGCCAAATGCCCAGCAGCCCGACCCATGCTAATAACCAAATACCAGCGTGAAGTAGTTTTAGCATCTTCACAAAGGCTACGAACAATATTAACTCCGTAATGCCTTGCGGTTTCAAATCCAAAAGTTGGAGTCGAAGGCGGCAAAGGCAAATCATTATCAATTGTTTTGGGAACATGAGCGACATTAATTGCGCCCGCAGCCTTAAGATAAACTTGACTTGCTGAAAAAGCTGTATCATCGCCGCCAATAGTTACTAATTTGGTTATCCCAAGATTTTTAAGGGCTTCAAGAACTTGCTTCATATCTGCATCATTTTTTGCAGGATTAGTTCGCGAAGTACCTAAGATTGATCCACCTTTAAGATGAATGCCTTTAACATCCTCAATCGTAAGTTTTTTTATATTGCTAACGCTACCTTTAACTAAATGCTTAAACCCATCAATAAAACCATAAACTTCCATGCCATTAACAATGGCTTCGATGGTAACGGCACTAATAACCCCGTTAATCCCAGGAGCTGGGCCCCCACCGACAACAATGCCTAGTTTTCCAGTAGATTTTGCAATGTCCATAAGAATTTCCCAGACCAATAATAATAGAATACTGATGAAACGAGACACCATGTATAATATCAATTTAGAGTTACTATCAGGTTTTGACTACGGTTCTAACTTAGAAAAAACAATGAATCTTAAGATAAATTTTTAAGCTGCAATCTTTTTTGGTCGTGGCGTACAACTAAATAGGTTGAAGATTTCTTCCTCATTTAAGCCTAACGAAGAAGGCAAACCGCTATGCTCAATAATATCTGCAAATAGTTTTCGTTTGGCATCCAACACTTCTGCGATTCTTTCTTCAATAGTGTTTTGAGAAATAAACCTCTTTACAAAAACTGTGGATTTTTGCCCCAAACGATGAGCCCGATTTATGGCTTGATCCTCAATTGCAGGATTCCACCAGCGATCAAAAAGAAATACATAATTAGTAAACTGTAAATTAAGCCCAACGCTACCAGTACCATAACTCATCAAAATGACATGTGCTTTTGGATCTTTTTTAAATTGATCAAGAATCCCCTGCCTTTGCTGAGAGGGAACTTTCCCATGATACATTAACGGATTATAATCTTTTAATTGCTCCGCAAGTTCCTCAAGAGGCTTAACCCATTGGGAAAAAACAATCGCTTTACTATTGGTAGCTTGAACTTCCTCCATATCTGCCAACAATTGTTCAGCTTTAGAACTTGCACCAGTTCTAGGATCAAAATTACAAATCTGCTTTAAACGCATAACTAATTCAAAAACATGCTGAACAGTAACTGTATCGCCTAATTTATTTAAATGAACAACGCCCTCTTTTTCAGCAAGATCATAAGCCTGCCTTTGAGCATGAGTAAGCTCAAGGAAAACATCCTGAATAATTTTCGCAGGCATATCAGGCGCCGCTTCCTCTTTGGTCCTTCGGATAATACTTTCAGAAGTCAAGCTTGCTAGCATTTTCGGGGGGGTATCTTTGGGAACCCTGCCCGGATCTACAAATTCAAAAATATGAATCAAATCGTCGTGACGGTTTTCGATGGGAGTCCCAGTCATAGCCCAACTACGCTCTCGCTGAACGGAACAAACAGCCTGTGCTGTCTTAGATCCCTTTGTTTTGATTCTTTGGGCTTCATCAATTACCATCAAATCATAAAATTTATTTCCTGCAACCCCTTCAAGAACATCTCGGGTTAACAACTCATAATTAACCAATTTTACCGCAGTATTAGAAACATTCCAAGACACTTTTCGTTCCTCTGTATTGCCGCAAATCACCTCAACTGGTAAATCTGAAGCCCAAAGCTTTAATTCGCGAGTCCAATTGATAACTAGAGGTTTAGGGCAAGCAATTAAAACATTTTTCAATAACCCAGAACGAAATAAGAGCCTAATCGAAATTATAACTTGTATCGTTTTCCCTAATCCCATCTCATCAGCGATCAATGCTGATTTTCTTGGCATTAAAAATGCAATCCCTTTAATCTGGTACGGAAATGGTTTGAAGGGAAGGCTAACCTCTTTTCCTATAAACACCTCTTCAATCGGAGGTTGCAACAAGTACATCAACCGTTCTTTAAAATGAAACATATCCTTTAATGGTTTTACCCTAGTAAGGTCTTTTTCAAGAAGTATTTCTACATGATCAGAAGACTCTGCTTCAAGACTTTTATTATCGGAACTGGTATCCCCCAAAAGTTTAGGCGTTACATAATTTGCTGCTCCTTCTTGGGGCGTAGGGAACTTCCAGCATTCGGTGTTAACCTTTGGTTCGAGATCAGGCAACACCTTAACCCAAGGTAAATTATTAAGAAGTGGAAAGGATCTCAAATTTAAAACGCCATTTTTAGGCAAGATCTCAACGCTATTAATGGTTATGGGTAAATCCAGGCGGAATGAATTAAGCAAAGGTTCAGAAAACTCTTTTTGAATATCTTCTCCGCACGCAATATTTGCTAAAAGGTGCGGATTCATAAAAACCTCCTGAGAATAATAAAAACACTATTAAAGCAATCGGATAGTTAAAAAAACCACTTTAGGACGTAATTAAAAACGAAGAGATTTATGAACGAATCGGGTAGCAATCATGAAGGCTAGGTAAACAAAAAGGGTTCTAATTGCGAAAACTAAAAAACAACTTCCATAAATTAAAAATCAACTAAGAAACGATCTTATTAATTTCGACGGAAAGGACTTTAATCAAATCCTCAATTTCTTTCTCGTTAGAAGTTTTTTTGATAGCACATTCGATTTTTTCGCCAATCTGTGCCAACTGGGGATAGCCATAAAACCCACTTGCACCCTTTAACTGGTGAAGTTCTTTTTCGAGTGAATCAAAAGATTTAGATTTATTAAAATCGATAAT
>Ga0209190_1001906_pt1 | contig 14403 bp, 16 predicted proteins | sample M_140205_XF_Meta_FD_187315 | JGI IMG/M metagenome (GOLD analysis project Ga0209190, IMG submission 187315) | Freshwater microbial communities from Lake Montjoie, Canada to study carbon cycling - M_140205_XF_MetaG (SPAdes) (version 2) | ecosystem: Environmental > Aquatic > Freshwater > Lake... | reverse complement strand
TTCTGGGCCAAACGCGCCACCACTTGCTGCCGCAAGAATAATTGGCTTCATGTCATTGGCCATGTTGCCAAGTTGATTCGCTATGCCATGGCCACGCTCTGTGATGCCAGTTTGCTGGCCACTGAGATTCATGTTCACATACTGCGCATTACCGTTGTCGTACTTAAACCCGATTGGGGCAGCACTTGTATCTTCCGCAAGCGCTCCACCATGCACCGTTCGCATGGGGTAAATAAAGTCTACGGTAGTGCCTACCGCGCTAGAGATCGCGGCGGCTTTGGCGTTTGCGGCGTCAATCTCGGCTTGCGTAGCTGGTGGATTTGTTTGAACATACTGAGGCACTTGATAGCCAACAATTAAATCACCATTACGCCCGCCGTAAACAGGCAACGCCCCAGTGGTTATTGGCGCTGCTTGATCTCTGCTGTTGCCCGGCATATTATTTCCTCAAGGCGTTGTTGAGCGCCTGCGCCCAATCTTGCCACGTTGCAAAGTTACGGCCATCCGGTGCGCCGGTAAAGCGTCCGATACCCGCGATTGCGTTGGCCCAGTCTTGCCATTGTTCTTCCGGCACGGTGCCGAGCTGGTTGGCCGCAAATAGTTCGGACATGAGCGAGCACCAGTAATCCCAAGTGAGATTGCGGGGATCGTAGACTTCGCGTGGGTAGATCATGGGTTCCCCGTACTGCGGACGTCGCCAGTGGTCACGGACAGGATCACCCGGCCTGTTTGGTAGTCGCCATTAAACGTGTTGCTCTCAAAGCGCAGGCGCATCTCGCGGCGCTGCTCACGCATGTCGACCTTGAGCGTGGTTGGCGAGAACGTGTACGGGTCCGACTCCACGATGACGTCTTCCGCGTAGCCTTGGCCGGTGACCACCACGGTCATGTCGCCGACCTGCACAAAGTCAGGCTCCACGCGCTCTAGCCGGGTCCACCGGTTATCGCCGGGCTGCTGCTGGGTGCCAACAAGGCCGCCAAGGGTGCCGATGCTGTAGGTTTCAAAATAGCTCTGGACCGCGTCTACGTTGGTCAAATAGACTTGATCCACGCCTGTTTCATGTTGCCACAGCGTATACGTCCCGGCAGAGTTGGCCTCGTTGCCGCCCCAGATGGGCTTGGGAAACACCTCAGAGAACACGCCAGCAGAACGCCGGGCTCCTACGGCTTGCCCTGCGTCGTACCATGTCTTGTCGCGCACGTTGTAGATTACCGCGTCGGTGCATTCAGTGGCGTCGCCTTTGGGGTAGAACCACCATATCTCGCCCCAACGAGGAACCTTGGTACACCAGACCTTTTGGCGCTGGGCAAGATTGATATTGTCAAAGAAGTAGTTCTGGTTGTTGTTGTTCGGTATTTCTTGGACCACGCCGTTGTACATCAGGAAACGGTCCACACCGGCCCAGTAGAAGATGCCGTCGTACTCGATCACGCTGCTCGATGACATGATCGAGGTCTGGCTGCTGACCAAGTCGTAGCCCCAGTAGTAGTTCACGCCACCCACGGTGGATGGCTGGAAGCTCACGCGGATAAGGGCGTCAGCGGCCCAGAACAGGCCAGACGGCGACGTGGAGCCGCCACGGATAGGTAGCCCCTTGACAATCTTGCCGGTGGCCACGTTGTTGGCGTTGGCATCCGCCGCGACCCAGTTGGAGAAGTCGCCAGCGCTGGAGTTCTGGATTAGACCATTGTTGCCGTACACAAACAGGTACGGGTGGATCACCACGCAGCCGCCGGAGACGGCGATGTTGTTGTCAAAGGTGGCCGTGATAGTCCCAGTCGCAGTAGCCGCTGCCGACATGATCACGGTCGTGCCGGTAACCGATACCACCGTGGTGCCCGAGGGGATGCCGGTGCCGGTAATGGCTTGGCCAGCGCCGACGCGCACATTGCTTGTGGCCAACGTAAACGTGGTGCTCGTAATGGTGGTAGTTCCAGACGCAGTAAACACGCCCACTTTGGACATGGTCAGGCTGCCCGTAGAGCCCGGAAACGTGCCAAAAAGCACAGGGGTGTTTGTTGTTGAGGTGATGTAGGACAGGTTTTGACCGGGGTGCGCCACCAAGTTGTTGGTGTTGTTGCCGGTGCTATCGTAGGCAATATCAAACTGCCACAGGTTGTTGTCGTTGGCCGTGAAGTCGCTCAGGCTGTAGTTGTACGGGCCCGAACCCACGCCGCCGCTTGGGCCAGTGATCCATTGCTGGAGGCCGTTGTTGTATCCAGAGACAACGTAGTTAAACCCGTTCACGGCGGTCATGGCCATGCCACGGGATATGCCCGAAGCGTTTAAAAAGATGCCGTCGAATCCGCCGATCTTGCGGGGGCGTCCACGCTGAAAGCGTACCCACTTGCCGTCCACGTAGCACGGCGAGTCAAATACCGTACCATCCCGCTGGATGCCAGCGGGGATCTCCATGGATACGACTTTTTGGGTCATTAGAACGTACCCCCAGCGATGCCGCCAGTAACTCCAGTACCGAAGGTTCCAGTGCCTGCCATGGTCAGCCCAGACGCATTCCAATAACCGACTTGCGTGTTAGCCGCGACCATGCCAACTTGGCTTGTTGATGGCAAAAATATGCCAGAGTTAAGGTCGCCCGTAAATTTAAGAGATGGCACCGATGCCGATCCATTTCCTAGCGTAATGCTCGTGAATGAGCTTGCGCCGCCGCCGGAGCCGGAAGCCGCATAAACATTGGTTCCGTCGCAAATTAAAATAACCGTAGAGCTTTGCCCTAGGACTACTGTTGCGCCGCCCACAACTGACGTTTTTACGGTGAAAGTAAAAGCACCTGTCGTGTTGTTGGTGATCGAATACAGTTGTACGGTAGACGGGACAACGATGATCTGATTGGACGTCAGCGTCCCAGCGTAGATCTGGATCGTATTGGCGGCCTGAGTTGCGCTTAGGGTAGTCGTTCCGCCGGTAACCGAGAGGGACAGCAGGGTGTACGCAAAGCTGTTGGAGCGCCCATAGCCAAACGTGTTCCAGCCGGTGCCGTTGGAGACGATCACCAGTGACTCGGTAAGCTGCAATTGCTGATTGGCGTTGCCGTCGATGGTGTCCGTACCGGCAGGCGTAATGGTCAGGATGCCGGTACCGTTGTTGCGGAGTTGGCAGAACCACCCTTCACCTACCGTTCCCGCCGAAGGCATGGTGATTGCCCCCGCACCTCCGCCCCAAACCACAAAGTGCGCTTGCTCGGTCGCTGGCAAAGTGGCGTTTGAATAGTAATTGTCTACCGAGTAGATCTGGTTCAGCGTGGTGCCGATGGCCTGCAAGCCGTACCCAGCGAGGGTGGCCGCGTTGGCGGAGGATGTACCCGCGCCAAGCACCACGGTGGCCCAAGTGCCTGCGTCAGTAGAGTTACTGGTCAGGTAGATGTAGTTGGCCACACCAGAGGAGATGGCCACCACTGTGGGGCCGGTGTTGTCAGTGCTGTAGCCTTTTACGGTAATCGAATTGCTGCCGATATTGCGGATCAGTATGGTCTGCCCAGTGGATACCTGCGATGCGGGCGGCAGCGTCAAAGAGAGGCCAGCGGTGGCCGTGATGTCAATGATGTTGCTGGCCGGGATGCCCGTAGTGCCATTGATTGGCCAGTCCAGCGTCGTGTTTGTCGTTATCGACAGCGACTCGTAGCTGACCGACGATGGGTTGATCGTCTGCCCGGTAAAGGGGTTGGTGTATGTCGTCATGGTTAGGAGTCCTGAACAATAGCTTGGCGGTCACCGACGCGCAGTTGGTCCTCGAGCTTGAGGGCGCCAATTGCGGTATCAAAGATCTGGGTCCAGACCGCAAGGCGCGCATCGTCCTTGAGGAATGGCGCGGTCTGCTTGAGCGTGCCAAACAGCAGGGCGTTAGGCGCGTTACGGGTCAACCAGTTGGTCTGGTTGCTGGAGGACAGGGGCGTCAGGCGGGTATAGCAAAGCGCCTCAAAGGCGAAATTGGCGCTTGGCGTGGGGGCTACGAACCAGTGGTCGTAATCGTAGTCAGAGTAGTACAGCGGGGTCCCTGTCGTAGACACTTCGGGCGAATAGCTGCTTAAATACTCGAGCTTGCGCAAGTAAATAGGTTGTTTACTTCCGGCAGTGGTGGTCAGTGTCATGGACACCGTCTTGCGCCACAGGGCTGGTTTGGCGATCACCGGGTTGCCGGAGGTCATGTTCCCATCGGCCACGATCATCTGGCCCAAGGTCTTGATGTTCTCTGCGATCTCAAACTCGGCCAGCATGATGGCCGTGGGGATGAAGTTAACGACGGCGGTGTCAGAGCGCTCAAGGTACTGGAGGACCAGACTTGTCAGATTATCGTAAGTCAGAGCGTATGCCGTGGTTGCCATCGGATATCCTTAAACGTTTCTCTCAAAGTGCGGACAATCGACCAACGATCTAAAGTTGCCGCCCCAACGGTTTTTGGGGTGCAAACCCTCCCAATATGCGCCGATGGGGGCCAAAACCCCCTTGTCCCATATTATCTTCCCATCCTTGAAGAAATTCAAGTCGATAGCGCAGCGTTTTAGGTGGATGGAGTCCATCGTTTTGGAACGCCCTGTCTTGAAGTATATGGCCTGCTGCTCAGGGGTGCGGGCTAATTCCCCGCCAGTGACCACAAAACCCTGCTCCGTGGCGTGCTGGATCAACTTGCACATATCCAACAGGAAAGCTGCTTGCTCTTGCGATAAGCTCATTTTCCGCCCCTTATGTCAGCCAATTTTTCAATAGTTCTGCCGCCAAAGTAGGCGCCCATGATCAGCATCCCCCAGTTGCCCAGCAGGGTGACGTAGGACTGATTGGCGTTCAAACCGAAGGCGGACATCATGGCGAACAGGAAGTAGCCCGTGAAGATGGCTACAAGGCTCAGGGGCCGGATGTTCTTGGATAGCCAAGAGTCAGACCCCATATCCGCCCTCCAGCGGTCCGAGACGTTGTTATCCTCGTTTTGGGCGGCTTGGGCAAAGACCTTGAGGGTGTCCAACTCCATTTGGGCCTTCTGGATGCCCAATTCAATCAGGCGCTCCTCGTGATCGTACTGAAGCTGGCGCAGCTTGGCAACGTCTTCCGGCGTGGGCGCGTCGGGGATTTTGATGCCAAAGGTGTTTTCGACCACTTCTTTGCCCTTGGCTTGGAGCGCGGAGGACAACAGGCCGAGCCCGTTTTCGGCAAGTGTCCCAAGCAGGGACGCGACTATGGGGATCATCAACGTTTCTCCAGCAAAAGTGTTAACCACCAAAAAGACAGGCCCAGTACCAAAATAGCAATTGCGCCGCCAAGCAACCAATTAATTAACTCGTCCAGCTCTTTTTTCTTGGCCGCTGCGTTCTTTTCGTCCAATATTTCCTGCGCCTTGCGCTTCTGGATCAGGTTGTTGCGTTCAATCAAGAGCTGTTGCCAAGTATCAGCGTGGCCCGACATCACCATCCAGTTGTTCAGCTCCTTCTCTGCGTCATTGAGCATCTTGGCCTGCATGACGATCTCAAAGGCCTGCGCCGTGTCCGATTTGGCAAAGGTGCCCTTGGGCTGGGATGCGGCTTTTTGCACCACATCCTTAGCCTCAAAAAACTTCATTGCCTCGCCAGTGATGGCGTGGATGTCCTTGCCCAGCTTGATGGCTGCCTGCACCCCCTTGACCGCCGCTTGGGCCGTAGCGAAAGCGGTGATCGGATCAATCACAGACTATCCTTTGTGCATCCAGTGCGTCAGGTACCCCACCACGGTGGAGACCGCCGAGATGATGGCCATACCGACCCACAGGCCGCCCCGGCTTTGGTTGGCCAGCGCAAGCAACTCCTCCATGCCCGTCTCTAGCTTGTCCACCTTCTTGTCAAGCTCTTGGACTTTCTGCCAAAGCACGCCGTAGCGAACCGGGTCAATCTCGCCGCTCATATCATTCACCTGTAACATCTGCTGGAGCCTCTTTTGGCTTGGCTGCGTCTTGAATAGCTTGCACCAGTTGGAACACTTCTTGGTACGGGCGTGTGCCAAGGTAGCCAAGAATTTGGTTTGCAGTCTCAATGGGTAATTGCAGAGTCATATGTTCATCTTCTTTCTGATTTCGGTTGCGGAAATAGCGTGAGTGGCTGCATCAAACACTTCCTGCTCGATTTTATAACCCACATCACGCCCGTAGGTGATGTTCACCACGTTGGGCACAAGCTGGATCTCATATTGGCCCTGATACAGAGGGTCTAGGTCACGCTTAATCAGGTCTTTAACCTGCTCAGCGGCAAAAGGATTAGAGCCGTTCCAACCTTGGCAGTCACGGATTTGGATGACCACTTGGCCTGTCTTGGCAATAGCGCGGTCAAACAAAGCACGGTGGCCCGGATGCCACGGTTGCCAGCGGCCCAGCATCTGCACGGTTTCCTTCTTCCAGTCAAAGGTAGGGCGGCGGCGCTCGTCAAGGATGTGGTTGCCAATGAACTCCGCCCACTTGTCGCAGTCCTGCTCAGTGACACGGAAATCATATTCCTTCGGAGGAATAAATGCCTTGTTGGTGTCCTCGTAGCGGCCTTTCTCGATGGTGTCCACCCAGATCGTCCAGTCGGCTTTAAAGTTGTTGCGCATCTCCACCAGCGGGGCAACAAAGTCGCAGATCACATAGTCGGTGTTAGCCTTGAGCGCAAACTCAGCCATACGCAAAGATTGGCGAATGCGGCCCTCGTTGGAGAAGTCCCAATCATTGAAGCTCTTGCGCACATCATCGGCATTGAACCACTGCACACTGCACTTGTAACTCGTGGGGATGTGTTCACCAGCGCGGTACAGGGGCATGTTCTTGACCGTTGAGTTTTCCTCAAGGTGGCGTTTCAGTGCGCCAGCCAAGTACGTTTTGCCAGAGCCGGGTAGGCCCATGATTAGGATTTTTTTCATTGAAGTGCGTCTAGCTCATCATGACTGGTGGCGGCATCAATAGCGGCGTGTTTTGCCAGCATTGCTTGACGCGCTGTTTCAACAGAGGCTGCTTCATACTGCTCATCAGGGTTTGCAGACAACTGCAAACTAGTCTGTTCTTCAACTATGTTGCGAAACTTAAAACTTTCTTTTGCTTTCATAGTTTTTTTCCGGTCATCAACACTAATAGCGTAAGCGTCCCAAATGATTTGGACGGGATCAACACTAACATCTAACCGATACGGCCTGTAACCTTGGCGGTGGGGAATGATATCTGTTTTAACTTCAACAGCGTTACGCCATCCGTTGTTGCCAACGCCTTCTTTTGGCGGCGTATCCCAAATTTCACGAACTTCGTTGTCTATTATTTGAATATATAAAGTCATAAATTTTCCAATCAATTTTTAAGCAACTTTTTTTAACATTGGTTTTTTACCCAAAATTTTCTTAATTTGAGAAAACGGGTGCGACCAATCTTCAAAAACTTCTTGCCTGAACAAGCGCATCGAATCATAGTAAGGTGTTTTGTCACCGTCAAGGGCGTATAAAAAATACGGCATGATGGGCGTTATGACCCACGTTTCCACGCCCATTGCAGCAGACAAATGACTTACAGAAGTGCAAGACGATATCACTAAGTCACAACTTGCAACAGCGTTTTGCGTATCTTCCCAAGAATCCAAAGAAACTTGGTTTACCCAAGGCGGTGTAAATTCCGAGCCTTCGTCCCGTTGTAAAGAAATAAATTCGCAATCAACGTCTTTTACCGCATCAAACATTAATTCGTGTGGAAATTTTTTGTGATGTTCGTGTTCAAAAGTACTGTTGCCTTGCCAACGCAATCCAATGCGTTTTTTACGTCCTTTAATGGCTACAGGCTTGGTTATGTAAGGCGCACCGTTTAAATCATCTAGCTCAAACCCTAACGGTACTACTGCGGACATTCCCGCAACCCAATGGTCGTGAAATACACCAGACATTGATTCGTGTTGTACAACGGCGGACACGCCCCCAACTTTGGCAAACAATTTAACCAAGGCGCCCGTGCATGAAACAACAACCTTGCAGCCGCGCTCAGCTATGTATTTTGCGTACCGTACTTGGTGGATTTGATCGCCTAACCCGCCTTCTAAGTAAAGTAATACCGTCCCCTTGCTTTTACCATCCCATTGGGGGGTGGGCAAACTAGGTGCTTGGTTACCAAAAACATTAGCCAAACGGCCTCTGTCCATCAATTGATAGCCTTTTTGAATTTGGCCTTGGCGCAAGTAATACCACCCACGGTTAAAGGCCGCCCTGTGATTATTTGGCTCCTCTGCCTCAATTTTTTTAGCGATGCGCCAGCCTTCAGAAAAATCACCCATTGTAGAGGCCGCCAATTGCAGATCAAGGTCTTGTATGGTTGGGACTGTTCTTGGTTTTTTTAACCAAAACTCTGGTTGGCAAAAATCCAAATAAAATTCTTTTAGCAGTTCTTTGGGCTCTTGGTTATGTTGTTTTCCCAATACGGGTTTAATGTCGTGCATGCCCGCGTAGCCATGCAACTCCTCATCGTTTTCTTTTACGGAATCCCCATTTATGTTTTTAAAATCGTAAGTAAAAGGCGGAAGCCCTAAAAATTTGTGAATACGATCTAGTTGTTTTTTGGGGTTAACCATTAAGTCTTCATATTCAACAAACAAAAAACTTTCTGGCGCTGCTTTGTACCCATCTTGCAAAAGCAAGTAAGAGCCCTTTAAGTGTTTTATTAAACCGCTTGTATTTATAAATTTTGACAAATCATCAGGCTGGGCAATGCGAACAAATGAAGCAGCGCAGTCTGGTATTGATCTAACAGTAGCAATAATTTTTGGCTGTCTATTTAAAACAGTTTTCATTGCGTCTACAACGTATGATGTAGGCCAGCTTCTGCTCTTATCAATAACAATTGATTTGTTGCAATCGTTATAAAACGCATCAATTACGCCACGCATTGTTTGCGCTAGTTTTTCTCTTGACTCGTCATTTTTACCCAATATGGGGGAAGCGTGCCAACATGTTGCAAGCGCGTCTAATGCTGTTGACAAACCCGATGTTGTTGAAACATGGGTTGCGGGATTTTGATTAAGTATTGCGGCAAGAACAGTTGAGCCTGATCTTGGAACACCAGACAAAAAATGCAGGGTTTTGTTCATCCTAAAATTGCTCCGCCATCGTAATCTTGCATTCTTATGAAATTCCAAGTTGTTTGAGCCCCAACCTGAACAGGAGAAGATCTATCTGTGGTGTCGCCTAATCCCAATTGACCAAAATTATTCCAACCCCAAGTCCATATTGTTCCATCTGTTTTAAGCGCCATTGAAGATTGTCTGTGGGCCGAAACTTTTGACCACGTTGTTAGTGCGCCAATTTGAACTGGAGAATAAGTCGTTGTCGTGTTTCCGGTTCCAAGTTGTCCTTTACTGTTAGCTCCGCCCATTGCCCAGAGTGTTCCATTGGTTTTGGTCATGAGTGCGCCAATATAAAGAGCAGATACCGTAGCCCAATTAGTTAGAGCGCCAATTTGAATTGGAGAATAATTTACACCATTAAACAATCCGCCAATTACCCATAAAGTTCCATTTGTTTGCACACCCATACTATTAATACCACTCATTGATATAGATGACCAAGTGCTTGAGCCAATTTGAGTTGGGTTTGAGTAAACTTGGCTTGGAGTGGGAAATCCAAGTAACCCAACAGCATTTCTCCCCCACCCCCATATTGTTCCAGTTGTTTTTAACGCTATTGTTGCGTTACTATTATTTTCAATTTTTGACCAATCTGTGTCCGTACCTACTTGAACTGGAGAAGAGCGCAAAGCATAGTTTGCAAAAGACGAACTACCAAAAACTCTATTCCTGTTATACCCCCAAACCCATAATGAGCCGTTAGTTTTAATCGCAAAACAACCTGATCCACTATTATTATTAACTGTTGTTACCCAAGTTGTTAATGCACCAACTTGTTTTGGGGAATAATAAGTTGTTGTGTTACCTATACCTAAATAACCGTGATAATTACTTCCCCATGACCAAAGTTCACCGCCTTTAATAGCGAATGTTGTACTTAAACTTGAGCCGCCAATATTTGTCCAAGTTGATAGTCTTCCAACTTGCACGGGGCTGCTTTGGTCTGTTAAATTGCCTTGACCAAGTTGACCGTTTCCGTTGTACCCCCAAAGATACAGGCCCGGCCCATTTGGCAAAACAAAACTACGTTGGTTTTGAAAAACGACTTGTTGTACGCCGCTCATGTTAAGCCACTCCCTGAGATGACCCAAATGCCTGACGATGACACGCCCGACACTTTAATTGCCGTTGCTGACCCGTATTGGGCCAACGTGCGCGTTCCAGTAGTACCAGCGCTTGATAGGTACATTGTGTCGGTGGTAATTGCAATGCTAATTGCAGTTGCCGACAAATTTATAAATGTAATTGCTGTGCCAATTGGATAAGCAACAGAGGTTGCAGCAGGGATTGTGTAAGTAGCCGCACCAGCGCCCGATGCGTGATAAATGTGTTTGCCCGAATCCGCCAACACCATTGTGTAACTGCCAGTTTGGGCATTTTGCGGAATGTTTTTAAAGCCAACTTGATCTGTCCCGTCCGCAGTACAGTTGCTTAAATTGCCCGATGTTGGTGTACCAAGGACAGGCGTTACCAACGTGGGGCTGGTTGAAAAAACAAGATTGGTACTCGTAGTCCCAGTGGCACCAGAAGCGGTATATCCCGTAATATTGTTGAAAGCGGTAATGCCTGCGGAAGTAGCGTTGGTTCCCCCGTTAGCTACTGGGAGCGCGGTGCCGGAATAAGTAATTGCAAGCGTCCCGCTAGTAGTGATTGGGGAGCCAGCGATTGACAAGAAAGCCGGTACGGACGCGGCTACCGAAGTGACCGAGCCAGCCGCACCAGCGGTAGATGCCAACAACTTGACTGTGCCTGCGCTGTTCTTGAAGTACAGTTTTTCGTCTAAGGTGTTGAGCGCAAGTTCGCCTGCAACCAAGTTAGTGTTGACAGGCACCGCCGAAGCAGTCGTACTGTAGTACAGCGATATGGGAGTGAAGCCTGATGCAGCCATGATTTTTCCTTAGAAAGTACCGCCTGTAATGCCTGCGGTCAGGGCATTGTTTGTGTAATTGTAGGTCAGCAACGAGTTTGTAGTAAGGGGCTGGTTACCCGTAGCCGTGGCTGAAAACGTAATGTAATTTGTCGCCCCAGTGCCTGCGGTTAACGCTACGTTTGTGGCATTTGTTGCTGTTGTTGCTGTTGTTGCTGTTGTCGCAGTAGCCGCGTTACCGCCAATGCTCAGGTTAGCCACCGCTGTGGTCGAGGCCACGGTAAAAGGCGCAGTGCCCGTAGCCACAGTAGACGTAATAACACCGGAAGCGGATATCGTTGTAAAGGCGCCAGATGACGTTGTAGTTGCGCCAATGGATGTGCCGTTAATCGTTCCGCCGGTAATGGCCACTGCGCTTGCCGCTTGAGTGGACATTGTCCCCAAACCAGTGATCGCGGTGCTGGGAATCGTCGTAGAGGCGGTAAATGCGCTTGTTCCGTTCCCATACAGGTAGCCAGTCAGCGTGGTGGCCCCAGAACCGCCGTTTGCCACTGGCAGGGCTGTCCCAGACAGGGTGACCGCCAAAGTGCCGCTGGTGGTGATGGGAGTTCCCGTCACCGACAAGAACGAAGGAACCGTCATTGCCACGCTGGTCACAGTGCCGCCAGCCGATGGGGTAGCAGAGATGGTGATGCCGCCAGCCGTATTGCTGATACTGACGTTGGTTCCTGCTGACAGGGTCGCCAGCGAGTAGCCCGTACCATTTCCGATAGCCAGTTGCCCGTTGGTAGGGGTAGCCGTCAATCCAGTGCCGCCGTAAGCAACACCGATGGCTGTGCCGTTCCAAGTTCCTGCCGCTATGGTGCCTACGCCAGTAATGCCCGTGTAGGAGCCGCTTATACGGCCTGTAGGCAGTGTTCCAGAGGAGATATTGGCTGCATTGGTAGTGTCGGTGGTCGCAGACGCTGCGAGGCCAGAAACAGCCCCTGAAGCGATTGCAATGGATGTGTTGGTGACCAAGGTCAGTTGGCCTTGCGCATTTACCGCAAAGACTGGCACCTGAGAGGCAGAGCCGTAGGTCGCCGCTGTCACCGCCGTGTTCGTGATGCTGAATTGATTGCTGGACAGCGTCAGGCCGGTTCCAGCAGTGTAGACCGTTGCTGCGCCAAATTGGGTAAACACCAAGGCCGTTGTGCCCACGGTAATCGGCAATGCTGTTTGCTGAACCCAAGAGGTATTGGCGTTTGTTGTTCCAGAAAGAACCAAAAGGTAGTCGCCTTGGTCAATCTCATTGTTCCCGGTTCCGCTGGTGTCGTAGTCCGTTGCACGAGTCAAAACCCACGCAACAGCGCCAGAACCAACAGTCGTAACCGTATAAACACCGTTGTAAGCACCATTGGACTCATCTTTTACCAATAAGCGTGTCCCAACATCGCCGCTCACATAGGTGTGACCATCCACTGTTAACGTGGAAAACGGCGCTGTTTTGGTTAGAGTAGCGCCTACGCCAGAAGAGCCGTTGTTGTAAGTAACAGTGCCAAGGTCTGCGGTAGTTGCGTAGTTACAAGCGGCATGGAAGTTAATTCCAGTGGCAATCGAGTCGGCGTACAGCTTGTTTACGATATCGGTGTCACTTACAGGCGCGTTGACAATCGTGCCCGATGTCATGGCCACGCTGGTAAACGTGCCTGCCGCTGGCGTTGAGCCGCCAATGACCGAGTTGTTGATTGTCGAGCCCGTAATTGTCCCGCCGGTAATCGCTACTGCGTTGGCGTTTTGGGTGGACATGGTGCCCAAGCCGGTAATCGAGGTATTTGGGATGGTTGTGCTGGCGGTCATGGCAGAGGTGCCGTTGCCGTACACATATCCAGTCAGCGTAGTTGCTCCAGTTCCGCCGTTTGCGACATTGAGCGTGCCAGCCAGCGTTACAACGCCGCCAGTGGCCGTGCTGGGCGTGAACCCTGTAGTGCCAGCACTAAAAGTAGTGACGCCTCCCGTTAGCGTAAAAGCATTCCATGCGCCGTTGGCATAGCCCTCAAAGACTTGGCTGCTGGTGTTGTAGCGGATCTGGCCAGCAGACCCCGCAGGCTTTTGGGCTGTGGTTCCGTTGGGAACCGTGATAGCGCCAGTGCCGGGAAACACGGCGTTGTCCGCGATGTACACCGTGGGGTTGCCGCCAACGCCGGTGCCGTTGGTGACGCCAATCTGGTTGGTCGTGCCGGTAATGGTGGACGAGGAGATCGTGCCGCTCGTGCTCAGGGTCACAAGGCCGTTAAAGCTCGCGTTGGCCAAGCTCAAGACCTGCCCGCTCAACGCCAAGGTCGGATTGCCACCTGTGCCATCGGCGTTAGACACGGCCAAACCGGTCCCGGAGACGGCGATAGAGCGCGAGGCTACCGTAGTGGCCGAGTCCTTCACAATGATGCCACCAGCGGCGTTATTGAGGCTTAGGGCGGCTCCAGTGAGGCTGACTTGAAAGAACGAGCCCGCGCCGTTGTCATTGATCGACAACCCGGAGCCAGCCGTGACATAGCGGCTGTTGGCCAGCGAAGTCTGCTGGGTGGCCGTCAAGAATGTCTGCGTCTGGGTAGGCTGCGTAGAAATAGCGCCGGTGGTCGTTTGGACCGTGACGCCGTTTTGCACGATTGGGACAAGCTCCGACCCGGTGAGAGCACCAGCCGAGGGTAGTTGGGTGATGGTTACTTGTGCGGACATTATGTGCTCGTATTGCTAGGTGGGCTGGGGGCAATCGTATCCTTGTTCCCTGTCTGCGTCGGCGTCTGTGTGTTCTGCTCGGTCGAGATCTGTAACTGGTTGTTGCCAGTGGCGATCAGGAAGTTGTCATTGGCGGCGACGCTGACATCGGGCCTTGGGAACCTCAAGTTTATCCGCTCTGTCTGCCGGGCGGCAAGACGGTAGGGGTCCAATTGATCTGCGCAGCCTTGGTCGCACACGCGCAGGCCGGGGAAGTTGGGATCTGGGCCAAGCTGAACAAAGGCGCGCTTCATCTTGCAGCGGTCGCATACGGCAATCGCTACTGACGTCAAGCCCTCGGTGTTCAGAAATTTAGGCATTACCGTGTGTAAACCGAAATATTAGGGGAGTAGTAGATTGGCGACTTGTCGCGCTCTTCCTGCTCAGCCATGTTGAAATACTTCTCTGCCTGCATCTCAAGGTACTGGATCTTGGCTATATCCACCGCTGGGAGTTCCAAGCTCATGCGGTGCGACAGCATCATCAGGATGGCCTCGTACCAGCGCTGGGGGATCTCAAGCTGGCCAGAGAGCGAGCCAACGTCCATGATCTGACGCGAGTACCAGACCGTCATCTGGACAAACGGGTCCGATGGGACTGGCCACAGGTACATGGTAGGCTGGGGAATTGTGCGGTCAAACCAGTATTGGAAGGGCTGGTTGGCTGTAAATTGCTTGTT
>Ga0209190_1001903_pt1 | contig 14411 bp, 16 predicted proteins | sample M_140205_XF_Meta_FD_187315 | JGI IMG/M metagenome (GOLD analysis project Ga0209190, IMG submission 187315) | Freshwater microbial communities from Lake Montjoie, Canada to study carbon cycling - M_140205_XF_MetaG (SPAdes) (version 2) | ecosystem: Environmental > Aquatic > Freshwater > Lake... | reverse complement strand
GCTTGAGTAACAGCCCCAACGTATTCGTCTGGCACGTCGATTGTTCCGGCTTCTAGTGGCTCGTGTTTTTTGCCATCAATCTCTTTGGTGATTACTTCAGGACGACTTACCTGAAGTTCGTATCCTTCGCGACGCATGTTTTCGATCAGTACGGCTAGTTGTAACTCACCTCGTCCTGCAACCGAGATCACGTCAGGCGTGTCAGTTGTGTTGACCTTAATTGAAACGTTACCGAGAACTTCTTTGAACAATCGCTCACTCAAATGGCGACTTGTTAGATACGTTCCCTCGCGGCCTGCATATGGCGAAGTGTTTACACCAAAGCTCATTCGCAAAACAGGTTCGTCAACTTCAAGTCGTGGCAGTGGCCCGGCGTTCTCAAGTGCGGCAATTGTGTCGCCTACTTCAACCTCGTCGATACCTGCCAAAATAAATAGGTCACCGGCAGACACTTCGCTGACTTCTTCACGACTAATACCGCGAAATGCAAACAGAGTTGAAATTCGTCGTTTAATGAACGGCGCCGGGTTGGTCGCATTTGGGTGTTGCCAAACAGTGATTGTCTCACCCTTGCGCAGTACTCCAGCATGCACACGACCAATGGCTAGTCGCCCGAGATAGTCAGAAGCATCCAAGTTGGCGACCATTGCCTGCAGGGGCGCTGATGGGTCATCTTTAGGTTCTGGGATCGTGTCAAGAATTGCATCTAGTAATGGCACGAGGTCGGCGTTCTCAGCCGGCATTCCAATGCCCTTCATTGATCGACCATCTCTAGCAACTGCAGAGATAACCGGAAAGCTCAAGTGATGATCATGATGAGCAAGATCTAAGAAAAGTTGCTCAACTTCTAGAAGTACTTCTTCTGGACGAGCATCAGAACGGTCAACTTTGTTCAAAACAACGACAACCGGTAAATCGCGAGCCAAAGCCTTTGAGAGTACATAGCGAGTTTGTGGCAATGGGCCTTCAGCAGCGTCGACTAATAGCAAAATGCCGTCAACAAGTGCGAGTGCTCGCTCTACTTCTCCACCAAAGTCAGCGTGACCGGGTGTATCTACGAGATTGATTTTGGTACCACGCCACTCAATTTCGGCGGCTTTGGCTAAAATTGTGATTCCACGCTCACGTTCTTGATCGTTTGAATCCATTACTCGGTCAACGACTGCTTGATGAGCGGCGAAGGTTCCGCCAGATTTTAAAAGGGCGTCAAGCAGTGTGGTTTTGCCATGGTCAACGTGCGCTACTAAAGCAATATTTCGGATGTTATTAATGGGGGTTTCTCAGTTTCAGCTAGTTATGAATTATCTTCATCAGTGAGCTCATCGGAGAGTTCTTCACCGTCTTCATCGAATCTCACGCCATAGCGTTCTGCGATGGCTGCATATTCGTCTTCTTGAGTCTTCGACTTGCTTTCACGCGAAACACCAAGATCTTGTGCAGTCGGGCCTGTTTGCTTCAGACGACGAGCTTCTTCAAATCGACGATGACGTCCCTTTTTCACGATAGGGCTCCAAATTTTCTCTGGGGCGGCTACCGGTTTTGGTCACCGCCTAGTGGTTAGACATTGCGTTAGAGACTAGCAACAAAACACTCTCAAAACGTGGACTTACGGGTTATTGGCCTCAATCAGTTTGAGATGTCCGTCACGATCAACGCTTAAACCTACGGTGCCAGAGAGAATTCTGTTTAGATCTTCGCCGACAACGGCTGCTCTCCAGCCTTGCATCAAGCGTGCATCGGGCGACTTGCGCAAAAATGCGCTGATATCACTTCGTGTGGCTAAAAGAGTTGCATCGATCTTGTTTTTACGAGCAAGTTCACCTATCCAAGCGGTTATCAGTGTCAAAGCAGGTCTCGCCCATTTCTCAACGTCATCAGATTCGTGACTCGGCAATTCAATTGTTTGTTGAGCACCTTCGCGAATCGCAGTCATAATTTCTTTACAAAATTCAGAGGACAAATGCCGGTCGTCTACTCCACGAGTTGAGGCCAGTTCTTCGACATTTTTTGGCACGCGCTGAGCAATCCCAAGCAACGCCATGTCAGACATGATTCTTCTAGGTGGATGATCACTTCTCATCGCACGTTCTTCGCGCCACTGTCCGACTGCTTGTGCTACCCCACGCGACGAACCCTTAAGTGATCGCGCTTCTTTAAGTTTGAGCCATGCGTGACGCGAGTCAATTGGTCCACTTGGACGCGCTACAAGGTCATTGCAAGCATCTGCGACCCAGACAGTTCGACCCAGTTCGTTTAGTTGTGAAGAGAGTTCATCGTGTAGATCTAAAAGATGCGCGACATCATCTGCGGCGTAAACACATTGTGCTGTCGTTAAAGGTCGTCGCAGCCAATCGGTCAAGCGGTCACCTTTTGAAAGTGAGACCTTCTTAATCGCCTGAACAAGAGTGGCGAGCGAAGGAGTTGAGTAGCCAAGAAATCCTGCGGCGATTTGGCTATCAAAAATATTTTTTGGTGCAACAAGCGATGCATGTCGCAAAACTTCAAGGTCTTGTTGAGCGGCGTGAAACACTGCAAGAACATCACTTTCAAACAATCTTGCTAAACCGCGCGGATCGACTGCAAGTGGATCGACAAGAGCGGTCTTTTCGCCCCACTTCAACTGAACTAGCGCGAGTTTGGGGTAATAGGTTTTCTCGCGATGAAACTCCGTATCGATTGCATATCGGGGCTGCAACAAAATCTCGTCAATGACCTCATCTAACGCAAGATCATCTTCTATCCAGCGATGTGTCAACTTGGATATTCTCCAGTGACGATTTCATTGCCGAGGCCGATCCAGCCAATGGTGCCACCAGCCACATTCACGACATTTGAGATTCCGACGTCGTGCAGCATTTCGCAGGCTTGCATACTGCGACCTCCGCTGCGACAGACAACATAAACAGTTTCATCAGATTCAAATTCACTCGTATTGCTGAGCACAGTTGAAAGTGGCACCAGAATCGCACCTGGTATGTGCCCTGATTCGTATTCGTCTGGCTCTCGAACGTCTACAACTAATGAACCGTTTTCAACCAAAGTCGTGAGCTCGTTAACCGAAATTTCATCAATCGCCATCATTAAAGGCTAGTTGAAATTTGTGTAGAGAAACTTGATTGCTAAGAGCGGTTTCAAATCAAATCGTTGGGAGCGTTGATGTTTCTCAATGCACTTTGTGGCAGTTGCAAATAATTCACTTTCAACCCGATGACAGCACGATGGATTGCGCGCTCACCGCTCGCAAACTGTTGTTCTAAATGTTCAATTGCGCTTCTTCGCCATGCGCTACTTAACCATTGTGGCGAGTCTGTGATCGCAACTTGTGCATCGAAATTTTCATCTATTGCTGACAACTGTTTACACGACTCAATATCAATCCACGGCACATCGCATGGCATGGTCAACAAAATCGGTGCCTCAGAAACGTGCATCGCCGATAACAAAGCCCCAAGCGGACCAGCACCAATAAATTCATCAGCAACAAATGTCAGATTCCATCGAACTGCATCATCTTCAGAGCCACCTACTAGCAAAATTTTTTCAATTCCTGATTGGCGCATTGAGCGTGCAATTCGCAAGCCAAATTCTTCGTTATCTAGTAACGCGTTGACTTTAGGTGATCCAAAACGAGAACTCTCCCCACCGGCAAAAATTGCACCAGTGACAAAATTTTCTTTCATAATTGATTTCGAAACTATTTGCTGGCTTCGCCACTCGGATCTAATTGCAAAAGAAATTGTTCGCACCGAATAGCCTCGCTAATTTCACCAATCAGTCGCGATTGTTTTGCTAACCCGCCAAGGCATCTTAGAAATCCACGGTTAGATTCTCTCGCCCATCTCACATACCCTGAGCCGCGCCAAGAATTTGCACGCAATGTGTCTAAGCCGCGATGGTACCCAACGCGATACGCCATGTACGCATCAATGCCGGGCTCACTGAGATCGCCGATTGTTGCCCAACCCTCAAGAAATGTCGGATGGTCAGCGACAACTTCGCATACTGCTCGTCGACGGCCGTTAATGGGTGCTGTTAACGCGGTATCCAACCTGAGCCGAAGTTCCGGCGTGATACTCGGGATAATCGTCTCTGGTGGTCCACTTGCCGAAAGGTGTACTGGTTGATCGCTCATAGTCATGCCACACTAGATCACATGGATCTATTTTCACTGAATGCTGAAACTGCTAAAAATATCGGACTTGGATCAATGGGCGGAAGCGTGCTTGGCTGGCTTTTCGTGCTCAAGTTTGTCAAGTCTTTAGTTACAAAAATTCTTATGCTGGCGTTGTTCGCTGGAATCGCCGTTCTTTCGTTTACACAACGAGATGCTTTATCAATTTGTGCTGCAAAGTTTGAAGTTCGAGAGTCGAGCCTTCAAGATACTTCTTGTACATTTTTTGGACAAGAGATTTCGCTTTCGAAAATCCAACCGTGACGTCCGATTTGATCTCGCAAGTTCGCGATCAACTAGATGCATCGCCAACGCCCCGACATTTGGTCGAATTTGTCGGTAACCAACTTTCTGCGGCTGGCTTCACCGTTTGCACAGACAAGAATTCAACAGAGGGATATTCCTCGAGTGGTTTTATTAAGCGCTCCGGGTCGATCGTCGCTTGGAAACTAGGTTCAAAAAAGATTGAGAAGTTTCGAATTGTCGGTGCTCACACTGACTCACCGTGTTTAAAGATTAAGCCGCACCCAGACGAAGCGAGATTTGGGTGGCAGACATTGCAAGTTGAGGTTTACGGAAGTCCTCTGCTCAATAGTTGGCTTGACCGTGACCTTGGCATCGCAGGACATGCGGTATTGCGAGATGGTTCGGTCAAGTTATTTTGTGATGCAACTCCAATTGCTCGAATCTCGCAATTAGCGATACACCTAGATCGCGAATTAAACGAGCGAGGCCTGATCCTTGACAAACAACTGCACCTCTCTGCAGCTTGGGCGACCGGCGAAAAATCTCTTGATTTTTTACAATGGGTATCAACGCAGATTGATGTCAAACCAGATCAGTTAATTTCAGTTGACGCACAGCTTTTTGATTCGGTACCCGCTCAGCTTCTCGGTGTTGATCAGTCTCTACTAGCAAGTGGCCGACTGGATAATCAGGCATCGTGTTGGGCGGCAATTTCTGCACTAATCGAGACACGCAACCCGATCGAGACCTGTGTAGTTGCGTTGTTTGACCACGAAGAGGTCGGCTCGACAAGTGCAGTCGGCGCGGCTGGCCCGCTTCTCGAACACACACTTGAAAGAATCGCCGATGCCAGTGGTTTATCACGAATTGATTATTTACAGGCTCTATCTCAGTCGTCTTGTGTTTCAGCGGATAATTCACACGCGGTGCATCACAACTATCCAGAGCGGCACGATCATGCACACGCACCAATAGTTAATCAAGGCCCTGCATTGAAGTTGAACTCGAATCAGCGATATGCCACATCGTCAACTTCGGCAGCGATGTTCGTCAGAGCCTGCGAATCAGCGAATGTCAAACATCAAATGTTTGTCTCTAAGAATAATATGCCTTGCGGTACAACTATCGGACCAATTACAGCTACACGACTTGGTATTGACACCGTTGATGTTGGGATACCACAACTCTCGATGCATTCAGTGCGCGAGGTGTGTGGCGTCAGTGATTTAGTTTCGATGCAAAAAGCTTTAAGAAGCTACTTGACTCTCTAGATGACTAGTGCGCTGCAAGTTGTGCGGCGTCAAATAATTCTTGTAATGCAGATTTCAAATTTGATGTCAACTCAGTTGTTGCTGTGCGCGGGGTACGACCTGTCGTCGCGAGTGGCGGATAAATCGGCTTACCGATTATCATCGTGCACTTTTTCGGGTAAATCATCTTTTTGCCTTTGGGCATAACATCCTGTGTGCCACCAATACCGACAGGCACAATCGGAACGTTCGCCTTTATCGCTAAATATGCAGCGCCATCAAATAACGGTTGTATCAAATCACCGGATTGACGTGTTCCCTCTGGAAACATCACCATTGGTTCGCCTAGTGCTAGCACAGCGAGACAACGCTTCAGTGCCTCAAGGTCAGCCGTACCGCGCGTAACCGGAAACCCACCTAAAGCAGAAAGCACCGAACCGATAGTTTTGTTTTTCCACAAACTATCTTTTCCCATGTAACGCAAGCGACGAGTTGTCGCGGCGCATGAGATCGGCGTGTCGATATTTGATCGATGTATCGGCGCCAAAATGAATGCACCAGTTTTTGGAATATTCTCTCGACCTTTAACACTTAGTCGAAAATATATTCGGCATAAGGCAACCAGAATTGCACGAATAACTGCGTAAAATAATTTTCCAATGCGACCTTGGCCAGCGAGATTCGTATCGACTTTAGTCATGATTTATTAATCGTTAATTCGACTAGTTGCGCAACGACTTCATCGATTGATCGGTCACTCGTGTCTATTGTGACGGCATCGTCAGTTTGTGTTAACGGACTATCACTGCGAGAACTGTCTTGTAAATCTCGCGATGCAATCGCGGCAGCAATTGCTTCGACATTTCCGCCAGATTGAGCTACACGACGTTTCGCACGCACAGTCGGCGACGCAGTTAAAAAAACTTTCAATGTCGCGTCCGGAAACACAACTGAACCGATATCTCGTCCTTCAACTACCCCACCGTTGTGATCGGCAATCCACTGCCTCTGACGCTCTCGCAATTCAGTGCGCACTTCGCTGTTTGCTGCCACAGCGCTGACCGCAGCGGTGACTTCAGAACTGCGAATAGCAGTTGTTGCATCAAGCCCATTGATCGTCACACGCTCGTCGGTTAGAAGCATTTTTGATTCTCGCGTTAACTCAGCGACAAGATCTTGATTGCTTAGATCAATACCTGAATTCATTGCTGCGAATGTAACTGCTCGATACATAGCACCAGTATCGAGATAACTCACTTGTAACTTTGCCGCCAAGGCCTTGGCGATGGTCGATTTGCCAGCGCCGGCCGGACCGTCAATTGCGACAACTATCATAAGTTATTCAGCTTCACCAACTGGTGTCTTGCGCACGACCTTCGTCGTATCCTGACGCGCTTTGAACGCCGATCACGGCGCGCTCTTGAAACTCTGAGATATTCGCGGCACCTGCATAGGTGCAACTTGATCTAACACCCGAGATGATCTGATCGATTATGTCTTCAACACTCGGTCGTTGCGGATCTAAGTACATTCGCGAAGAACTAATCCCCTCTTCGAATAATTCTTTACGAGCACGCTCAAATGCGCCTTCGCTGCGTGTGCGATTTCGAACTGCACGGTTTGAGGCCATTCCGAAACTCTCTTTGTAGAGACGGCCATTTGTATCGCGCAGTGTGTCGGCTGCAGATTCGTAAGTACCTGCAAGCAGTGAACCAAACATTACGTTGGCTGCACCAGCGGCCAGACCAAGTGCGACATCACGTGGATATCGCACTCCACCATCTGCCCAAATAGTTTTGCCTAAATCAGATGCAGCTTGTGAACACTCAAGTACTGCCGAAAATTGTGGACGACCAACACCCGTCATCATTCGAGTTGTACACATCGCGCCCGGTCCAACTCCGACTTTGACGATGTCTGCACCGGCATTAATGATGTCTCGGGTGCCCTCGGAAGTCACGACGTTTCCGGCAACGAGCGGAATATCGGTAACTACTTGTCGCACTTCTTCAATCACATTGAGCATGCGAACCTGATGTCCGTGAGCCGTATCAACAACGATTACGTCGACTCCCATTGCAGCAAGATTCTTTGCACGTGTTGATGGGTCGGCGTTGACTCCGACTGCTGCGGCAATCATTAGGCATCCGTTTTTATCTATTGCTGGCTCGTATATCGTGCTGCGTAGCGCGCCATTGCGAGTGATAACGCCGAGTAACTTGCCGTTTTTATCGACTACTGGCGCTACAGATAAACGCGCTTCGGTCAGGCGTTCAAACATTTGTTGTGGTGACAGCGATTCTTCAAGAGTAAAAATCTCACGACTCATAACATTTCTAATCTGCGCAAAACGATCGAACCCAACAGCGTCATGTTCAGTGAAGATTCCGTATGGTCGCTGATCTTCATCAACAACGATTACAGCCCCGTGACTGCGTTTATAGATCAAACTCAAAGCCTCGCCAACCGTGCCATCTTGTTGCATTGTGATTGGAGTGTCAATAACTCTGTGTCTTGATTTGACGAACTTGACAACATTCTCGACAATGTCAAGTGGAATATCTTGCGGAAGTACAACTATCCCACCTCGACGAGCAACTGTCTCTGCCATTCGGCGCCCCGCGATTGCCGTCATGTTCGACACGACTAGCGGTATCTTTGTGCCGATTTTGTCGGGTGTAGTTAGATCAACTTTTAGTCGAGATGTCACCGCCGACAGGCTTGGCACCATGAACACATCGCTATAGGTCAAATCGAAGTCAGGCGACTGGTTTAAGAAACGCATCGGTGATCCCCTCGTGTTGGGCTCATTTTGAAGCCTCCTTAGGCTACTCGTATGGATGTTAATACTGGTTTCATTACTACTGCGTTACCCCCAGTACTTATGGTTCACGGCTGGGCTGGCTCATTTTCGCGAACTTGGCAAATGTCTGGTGTTGAGACTTTGTTACAAGAAACAGGCCGCAATGTTGTTGGTATTGATTTGCTCGGTCATGGAAACGCCGAAAAGCCGCACGACTCAACTGCTTACTCTGATCTTTCTTTGCCGATTCGCCAAAGTGCAAAAGATTCAAAAGTTGATGCGGTAGGTTTTTCTCTAGGTGCTATCGCGTTACTGCATGCCGCAACCATCAATCCAAATATGTTTCGCAAATTGATCCTCCTTGGTATCGGCGACAAGATATTTGAGCCTCATGATCCAAAAGAATCAGAGTTGATTATCTCTGGGATTGATGGCACTGCAGAAGTTGAGAATACTCTTGCCCGCCAATTTGGTAATTATGCGCATCATAGTGAAAACGATCCATTGGCGTTGAAGGCTGTTTTGCAACGACCGCGCGGTGCTGTATTTACAAAAGAGAACGCCTCGGCAATAACTGCCGATGTTTTAGTACTCGTCGGTGATCGCGACTTTGTTCTGCCTGCCGATGAATTAGTGCAGTCTTTCAAAAACGCAAAATTCAAAATCTTAAAGAACTGCGATCACTTTGCGGCCACAGATAATTTCTCGTTTATTGATGCGATGCTTGATTTCTTTAAAGATTGACCTGATGCAAATTCGCGCCAGTCAAATTTTGGATGGAAATCTCTCTACGTCAATCGAATCAGCGGTAGAAAATCTGCGTAATAACTTGCTGATTGGGTTGCCTACCGAAACTGTCTATGGTCTTGCCGCATTGGCTTCACATCCGAAGGCAATCGCTAAAATTTTCGAGGTTAAGGCACGGCCGACAAATCATCCACTGATTTTGCACATTGCGGATTTTCAACAACTTGAAAAATGGGCGAAGAATGTTCCGCAATATGCGATGAACATCTGCAAGCATTTTTGGCCCGGGCCGCTAACAGTCATACTGATGCGAACTACAAATGTTTGCGATGAGATAACTGGCGGCCGCGAAACGGTTGCGATTCGTATTCCGAATCACAAAGTTGCGTTGTCGTTGTTAAACAGTCTCAACGACGGGTTGGTCGCTCCTTCAGCGAATCGATTTGGCAAAGTGAGTCCGACTTGTGCAAAGCATGTTGTTGATGATCTTGGTGATGACGTTTCACTCGTGCTTGATGGTGGCGCGTCTGAGATCGGTGTTGAGTCAACAATTATCGACTGCACTTCGAATCGACCTCAGATATTGCGTTCGGGTGGAATATCAAAATTTGATCTAGAAGAGATTGGCAAAATCGAGATTGCGAAGTCTGATGGTGACTCTCGGGCACCAGGGATGCTTGAAAAGCATTATGCGCCAAACTGTCGAGTTGAACTATTAATCAGCAAGCAACAGGCAATGCACCGATTTAATGAGATTTCAGCCGAAGGTTTAGTGGCCGAAATTCTTGATTTCAATGATGATTTAGAGATGTACGCGAAGCAACTTTATGCTCGATTGCGTCAAGCCGACGATCGCCAAATACATACTGTTTTAGCTGTAATGCCCAGCAGTGGTGGCTTGGGTGATGCGATTCGAGACCGACTGATTAAGGCTGCCGCGTCAAATTAACTGCGATTTAACGGCAACTAATTACTTATATTAATAGCGTTGAACAGCGTGTTTTGACCCTAAATAGTTGCCAAAGTTCGTGGGGCTCAATACCCTTAGAAGTTCCTAACTAATGGCCAGCATCCCGCTGTCCTACTCCTAGGGGGAGAAAAATAAATGAAGAAAACTACAACGCAACGCTTCGGCGCGCTTGTTGTTGGTCTCAGCCTTTTGGCTGCGGCTTGCGGCGGCTCCGATGCAGCAACAGACGACACAACAGCAACCGCTGAGACTGCAGCACCTGCTGCAGCTGGCGGCGAGTTAGCTGGAATGAAAGGTACGACTCCACTTGTTGATTTGTCGCCAGAGTTCAAAGATGCAGTCAATGCATTTTGGACAGGCAAAGGCAACGAAGCACTTGTTGACTTCAACTACACAGCAGAATCATTTGACGCTGTAATGTTGATCGCACTTGCAGCAGAAGCCGCAGGAACAGATGGCAGCGCACTCGCTGACCAACTTGTTGCTGTTTCAAAAGATGGTACTAAGTGCACAGCAGCCACATGGGCTGATTGTCTTGCAACAATTAAAGCGAAGGGCGACGTCGACTTTGACGGTTTCTCTGGTCCAAACACATTGAACGGTAACGGCGAGCCACTTGAGGCTTCGTACGGCATTCTTCAATTCGGTGCAGACAATCGTCTTGATAGCACACTTACTACATACCAACTTGCAAATGCTCCAGAATCTGCAGTATTGCCACTTTCAAAGACTGGTGTTGCTCGTAAGGGTAACGGAGTTCTTAAAATCGGTGGACTTCTTCCAGAAACTGGAAACCTCGCATTCCTTGGCGCTCCAATGATCGCTGGTGTTGAGTACGCAATTGATTACTTAAACAAGGCCGGCGGCGTTCTTGGCAAGCCAGTTGAGTACAGCGCAGGAGATTCCGGCGACACTTCAACTGATACAGCCAGCGTGACTGTTGATCGATTGCTCGCAGAAGGTGTAGACGCCATTGTTGGTGCAGCATCATCTGGTGTATCGCTCACAGTTATCGACAAGATCACTGCAGCAGGTGTTATTCAGTTCAGCCCAGCGAACACATCGCCAAAGTTGACTTCATACGCCGACAACGGTCTCTTCTTCCGTAACGCACCACCGGATGACCTCCAGGGTGCAGTACTTGCAGAAGTAATCGTCGCTGACGGAGCACAATCTGTTTACATCTTGGCGCTTGACGATGCTTACGGCACCGGACTTGCAACAGTTGTAGAAGAAGTTCTTACAGCAGCTGGTGTAAAAGTATTGGGCAAGAAAATCTACGATCCTAAGGCAACTACATTTGATGCCGAAGTCGGAGAAGTTGTTGCTGCTAACCCAGACGCAATCGTCTTGATCACATTCGATGAGGGCTCACGTATTCTTCGCACAATGGTGGAGAACGGCGTCGGACCAAAAGCGAAGAAGGTCTATGGCGTTGACGGAAACATTGGTAACGCACTCGGCGAGAATTTTGACGCTGGTAAGTAATCAATAATTCCAAAGATTAAATGTTTAGGCCCCGGGCGAAAGCCCGGGGCCTTTTCATTTGCCTAAATCTTTGATCAGCCGCCAGTTGATTTGGCGAGCGTGCCGAGATATAACTTGATTACATTCTGGTCTTTCAATAGATCTTTTCCGGTGCCCGTGTAGGCATTCTTGCCTTGGTCTAAAACATATGCGCGATTTGAGACCTGCAAACATCTGCGAGCATTTTGCTCAACCATCAATATCGCGATGCCTTCGGCATTGATCTTCTTGCATTGAATAAACACTTCGTCTTGCAGAACAGGTGAAAGTCCTGCCGAAGGCTCATCAAGTAGCAAAAGTTTTGGCTCCATCATCAGTGCTCGCCCCATTGCGACCATCTGACGCTCTCCGCCTGAAAGCGAACCAGCCTTTATTGAAGCTCGTTCGAGTAAGCGCGGGAACAGTGTCGAAACATATTCAAATCGATGCTTAAAAACAGACGGCTTCAAAAAACAGCCCATCTCGAGGTTTTCAGTGACTGTAAGGCTTGGGAACACGTTTTTATTCTGCGGCACATATCCGATACCACGCTCAACTAATTCGTGCGCTTTAAAGCCTGTGATGTTTAATTCGCCTAGTTTGATTTCTCCACCCCGAACCGAACATTCACCTAAAATCGCTTTAAGCACAGTTGACTTACCGGCGCCATTTGGTCCGATGACTCCAACGAATTCACCTTGATTTACGGTGATGTTGCAACCATTCAAAATATTTACTTCAGGGATATAGCCGGCCACTAGTTCTTTTACATCGAGAACAGAACTCATAATTGAACCTCATCCAAGAGAGACGAGCCTTGGTGCAGGCCAAGATATGCCTCCACGACTTTTTCGTTATTTGAGATTTGGCTTGGCGTTCCCTCAGCGATGACTGCACCTTCTGCCATCACAACAACCCAGTCTGCAACATCGTTGACCATATCCATATCATGTTCGACGAAAAGTACAGTCATGCCATCATCGCGTAAGCCTCTGATGTGTTCGTTCAAGCTTTGTTTTAACGCAGGGTTAACGCCAGCCATTGGTTCATCCAGCATGACTAATCGCGGTTCAGTCATCAGCGCTCGTGCCATCTCAAGCAATTTACGTTGACCACCAGAAAGTGTGCCGGCGTACTCACCGCGCATGTGATCCATTTTGAAACGTTTCAACAGAGCATCAGCACGCTCTTCAATTTTGGATTCTTGTGATCTCCATAAATATGGCAACAATCCGTTCCACCACTTCTCGCCTACTTGATGCATTGCGCCGAGTTTCATATTTTCAATAACTGACATTTTGGTCAGACTTTTCGTCAATTGAAATGTGCGCACCATTCCCATGCTGGCGGTTTGATGTGCTGCAACGCGCGACATATTGTGTCCGTCGAAACGCCACTCACCAACATCGGGTTTATCAAAACCAGAAAGCAGATTAAATAAGGTTGTCTTACCCGCACCGTTAGGGCCGATCAAAGCAGTAATCGAGCCTCGTTGCACTTCGATATGGGATACATCTACGGCAACGACTCCACCGAAATGGCGACGAACTCCGTCTGCTACCAAAATTGGATCAGGTTTAGAAACACCTGGCGTTGATTCAATAGTCGCTAACGCCGCACGAACCGTTGTTGCGAGTTCGCTGTATTTTCGTTCAGCGACCATCGAGCGCCATCTCTTGACGGTTGCCGAAAATGCCTTGCGGTCTGAAAACAATTAAAAGCATCAAACCGATACCGACGAACATGTAGTTGACAGCGCCAACCTGATTGCTCTCAATAATCGTTATACCGTTTATGCGTAGTGGTCCATTGCGAGTCATTTCACGCAACACATTGTCGGAAAATACAAATAACAACCAGAACAACATCGAGCCAACGACTGATCCTGCGACCTTTGCCAGACCGCCCAAGACGAGTGCCGTAAGAATATAGAACGTCACCATTCTGCTGTAGTTATCTGGTTGAACCGATCCACGATCGAGGGCTAAAACCATTCCTGCGAACATACCGATAACGCCACCAATTACAAGTGCTTGCATTTTGTATGCGTAGACGTTCTTTCCGAGGCTTCGAACCGCATCCTCGTCTTCGCGAATTCCTTTAACAACTCTGCCCCACGGGCTGCGCATTAACTGCCAAGTGAAAATCGAGAAGACCCCCACTAATATCCAGCCAATAAGGATTGTGTACAGCGAATATCCCGTATATGTAAACGGTCGAAAACCATAGGTCTTACCCGGGTCAAAAGGACTGAGATCGCGATATTGGCTACTGAAACTGCTGATACCTTCGGTGCCACCAAAAACTTTTCTAAATTTTACAGATCGCACAAATAGTCGGACAATCTCAGCAGTGGCAATTGTGACTATTGCTAGATAATCGGCACGAAGCCGCAAGGTTGGTATACCAACAATTAGAGAGAGAATTATTACAAAAAATATTCCGAGTGGAATACCCCACCACAGACCGACACCAAAGTATTGCGCAGTCATACCCAAACCATATGAACCACAGGCCATAAATGCGGCCTGACCAAAGTTGAGCATGCCCGTATAACCAAAATGAATATTCAAGCCCAAGGCAGCGATAGCGAAATAAATCGCATCAACGCCGATCGAGGCACGAATTGTATTTTCAATTATCTTTAAGAAATCCATGTCAACCCACCCTTTGACTTCGACCAAAAATGCCCTGTGGGCGAATGATCAGCACCAATAT
>Ga0209190_1001902_pt1 | contig 14414 bp, 15 predicted proteins | sample M_140205_XF_Meta_FD_187315 | JGI IMG/M metagenome (GOLD analysis project Ga0209190, IMG submission 187315) | Freshwater microbial communities from Lake Montjoie, Canada to study carbon cycling - M_140205_XF_MetaG (SPAdes) (version 2) | ecosystem: Environmental > Aquatic > Freshwater > Lake... | reverse complement strand
CAGAATGTAAATATAGCTTCTCTCGTAATAATTTTTCTTTATTGGATTTTTCTAAATTGTAATTTAATTGAGTATTTTTATTTCTTGTTGATGTCATATTATTATTAATAACTATTATTATTTATTTGTTTATTTGATTATTTGATTATTTGATTATTTGTTTAAAAATGAATGTTTCGTTTTTTTCTTTAAGTTCTTTTCATATATTAATATAGCGGAGTTTTTGCAAGCCCCTTTTTTGCTTGAAACAGGTTTGTTACCTTATATGGTCTGGTAATTATACAAATATTTATATGTGTTTTTTTTTATAAAATATATTTTCAGGATTTTTTTGAAAAAAGGACATTTATAAATGTCCTATTTTATGTTTACCAAGCCTTTATAAAACTTTGAAAAAAACACTTTGAAAAAACCAGTTTAGACCATTATGATTTAAAAATATTTTTAACCCTGTTTTTTTTTCGCATCATAATTTTTCAAAAAAAATTATTATTTTACAAAAATAATTTAGGGATTTTTTATGTATCATTTATATGGTATAAATGGATACAAAAAATTTACCCCAAAAACCCCAAATTTATTGTTGCGCCTTTTGTGACTTTATATCGTCTAATAAAAAAGATTTTGGTAGACATTTGTCAACCCAAAAGCATAAAAACCGGCAAAATGATATAAATGATACAAAAAAACCCCCCCAAAAACCCCAGACTTGTTATGAGTGTAAAATATGTAATAAGTCATATAAATATAGCTCGGGACTTTATAGACATAAAAAAAGGTGTACTAGCGATGAAAATATACATATAAATTCGAATGATATTTTGAATAATCAATTGGCTTTATCGAAAGAATTAATAATGAATGTTGTAAAAGAGCAACAAAATCAAATCAAAGAATTGACAGATACAATAAAGGAATTAATTCCAAAAGTAGGAAATAATATTACTACAACTAATCAAAAGTTTAATATTCAAGTGTTTTTAAATGAGAAATGCAAAGATGCTATTAGTATGAGTGATTTTATTAAATCAATAGAGGTTAGTTTACAACAGCTTGATTATACAAAACATAATGGTTTAGTGAACGGATTAAGCAATGTAATAATTGAAAACATAAATAAATTAGGATTTTATCAGCGACCTATTTATTGTACAGATATAAAACGTGAGTCTCTTTATATTAAGGAAGCTGATAGTTGGGAAAAAGATATAAATAAGGAAAAGATAAAACGAGCAATAAAAGATGTATCAACAAAGCAATTTTTTGCGCTAAGCAAATGGACAAAAGAAAACCCTGATTTTCAAAATAACGAAAATAAGCAAGACTATTATACCCACACATTAGTAGCAATAGCAAATAATAAGGAAAATAATGAAGATAAAATAATAAAGAAATTGTGCACAAGCATTTACATAAAAGAATGATTATTTGTGATTATATTTTTAAAAATAATGACAAATAATGAGTGGACTATAATAAAATTATATTCTTAAGTTCCTCAAAATAAGTTTTTTCTACTTCATTCTTTACAACTTCATTCTTAACAACTTCATTATTTTGCTTTTTTTCGCTTAAATATTTACATAAGCATTTATGAAATACGTCAAAATATTCGTAACTAAAAAGAAGCTGAAATAGTGCATTACTATTACGACCATCGAGCATAAAAGCAATATTAGTGTCTTTATATTTTGTTTGCAATAATTTTAAAATATCATCTAACTCCGAATTGTTTTGTAAAAATAAACCTATTTTATCAATATTTGTAGCCATTATCATACTATCATAATTAGAAATGTTAAGTGCCTGTAATAATTGTAGCTGATAGCATAAATTTCTATCATCGTCGTCGCTATGCAATTTATATGTAGTTAAGAATGTGTTATCATAGTTTATATTATTTATGTTACTATAATAACTGCTAACAGAATTAGATAACATATTATATAATATATAATACAATTTTTATATTGAAAAAATATTATATATTGAAAAAATATTATATATTGAAAAAATATATAGAGAGATTAAAGACATTATTACTGATTCGTACAATTAGCACAACGAGCACCACCATAATGAGCACTATCAGTGTCGCTGTCGCTATAACTAGGGTTCTCCATATGTATCAGCGCAGCATCAGTGCGACTAGCAATCTCTCGTTCTCTTATTATATTAGCCGCTAATTGTTGCTCCAATTGAATTAATTTTGCTCTATAATTAATAGTGTTATGCATATTTATCTTAGTTTGCGACTTACTAATTTGATCTTCTAACATTTGTTTATGACCCCTTGTCATTCTAACGCTTGATCCGTCGCGTGCTGTTCTATTTATTAATTGTTCTTGTCTTTTTTCTATATAAGCACTAGCTTTTGCTATTTGTTCTGCTTCATATTTAGCCCAAATACGTGTATTTATAAGCCTATCCATAAAATCTTGTTCTGTTTTTTTTGGTTTGACAATAGTGGGGTTTTCATAATATAATATTTGCGTCTTACATAATGGACAGCGAGGTATTAATTTATTAGCAGCCCACTTCTTAATACAAGAAGTATGAAAAATATGCTTACAATGGTACAAGGTTGTTGTTAGTGAAGGGTTTAACATTGGGCCTAAACATATAGTACATTCATTAATATTTGGCTTTACTATTGCGCTTCTATAGGCAGTCATAATTTTGCGTGTTGCTCGTTTTTTTGAAAAATCAGCTATGTCTTTCTGTCTTTTTAATTTCTTTTTATAAGATTTTTGAATAGTTTCGAGAATTTGTCTACCTCTTGGATTTAAAGTCACTCTTTTCTTTTGAGACACAGCGTCTTTATTAGAGTTAGATTTGGATTTTGATTTAGATTTGGGTTTTCTTGTAAATAATTTGGTTGTTTTATTTTTTACATTTTTCATAAAATCATATATTGCCATATTATATATAGCAATATATAAAAAAGAGTTAAAGAATTACTAATGGTGACTGCATTCTAAACAATGACCATTACCACCGTTTTGTAGTCTAGCTTGGCGTCGTAGAATACGATGTCTCTCCCACTCACGTTCCTGTTCGTCATCATCTTCAGCTTTTTCACGCTCTTTTATTCTATTTTGTATTAATTCGTTTTCTAATCGTCTTGCAAATGCGCTATAATCATAAATACTATGAGCATTTATAGTTTCATTTGCCTGATCTATTTGTTGCTTTAAATTTTCCATTTCCTTCCGCGACATTTTTGCATTTGAACCGTCGAGTGAGCGTCTTTTTTTTAGCGCTCTTCTAGACTCTCGTATAATAGAGTTAGCCTCGTCAATTTTGGTAACATCTAGCACTGCTTGTTCTTGTACTGCTTTAAGCTTTCTGATGAATGCTTGCTGGTTTAATGTTGGTCTTACAACAGTGGGGTTTTCATAATATAATATTCGTTTTGTACATAGAGGACAACGAGGATGAAATTTTGGTATAGCCCAACCTTTAATACAAGAAGTATGAAATACATGTTTACAATGGTAAAGTGTTGTTGTAGCAGCAGGGTTTAACATAGGACCTAAACATATAGGACATTCTTCAAGATTTGGATTTGCTGACGCAATTCTATAGGCAGTCATAATTTTTCGCGTAGCTCGCTTTTTTGGAAAATTAGCTATATCTTGTTTATGCTTTAACTTTTTTCTATAGGATTGTTGAATTTGCGTAACAAGTTGCGTTTTAGGGCTTGGAAATAACCTTTGTTTAGATGTGTTTCTGTTTTTTCTTGTTACAAATCTAGTGCCTAATTTAGTGCCTAGTGTGCCTAATTTTCTTGTTTTATTTCTTACAAAGTTATATATTGTCATATATAATAATGCAATATAAAAAATAATAACAAGTTCTCTGTCTACTTTCTACTTTCTATCTTTTATTTAATTGTTGCTCTAAATCGCGCGCTTGTGCTCTATAATTATATCTATTATGACTATTTATTACCCATTGTGCATCACTAAGTTCTTGTTCCAATTTTTGTTTATGACCCCGCGTCATTCTTACACTCGACCCGTCCCTTGCTGTTCTATTTTTTAATTGTTCTTTATTAAACGCAACAATAGCGCTTGCTCTCTCAATTTCGGCGGTTTCACGAGCAGCCCATTTTTGCGTTTCTTTAAGTTTTTTCTTTAATGCTTCTCTCGATTTCAATCTTTTTCTGTATGTTCGTTGTATTTGTGTAACAAGTTTTGTTCTGGGGCTTAAAGATGGCGCTTTTCTTGTTAAAAATCTTTTTTTAAGATCTCTAAATTTTTTTGTTCCAATATTTCTTAACTTTTTTGTTTTTTTAGCCACTATGTTAAATAATACCATATTATATATGTTATATTATTATATAAAAATAATAAAATAATAAAGTAGCAAAGTATATAATAAAAAACAACTTAAACAATTTTTAACAAACTATATACACACATTTTAAAACAACCCGATCATTGCTTATCTTGATTGCGTGCAAATTCACGCGCACTCATGCCGCCACGCTGCCAACCTTTCATAGCGTCATCCTCAATTTTATAAGCACTATTTGAAACTGTTTCTTTTATGCTATCAATTAGGGGATAGTTTTGATAGTCTGAAAAGGATTGCTCCATCATATTATTAACTGTCTTCTTATTTAAATCAAATTGACCTGTTCTTAATTGAGTTTCTAATGTGCAATCACCGTAGCCTTTTCCTAAATATGGTACTGTAACAAATGGTCGTGTTACTAGTGACAATTTACATGCTGGACGCGAAATATGAGTATATTTTAAATTATTATTGGCCTCTATTTCACACCCTTTTACACCTCCTTCATGTGAACCTTTATAGAAAACATTAGGTTGACTTAAAGCAAAATCTATAGCTGTCGACATAGGACAGGCTGGATAAAAGTTTTCTAAATTGTAATTCGCATTATTAATATTTTGAATATTACGTTGATCAATAGCTGGATTGTCATTGCCGATTCTAGACATTGAATCAAATGTATATGGATAAGCCACTGTTGACGACATTTATATGTATTTAATATATTATTTTTTTTTAAATAATATTTTAAATTAGTTTAAATATATATAAATAAGTTTATTGATTACTATTTCTAAAACACATCTCAACATCACCATCTTTACAAGAAGCCATATTACCATAGCAAAATCGCGCGAACTCTTTTTGATTATTAGGAACACGAGTATTTGCAGTACTATAAAATTGTCTCATTGAACATTCAAAATCAAATTTGTCTCCTCTATCATCAAATAATTTTTTTCTAATAGTTTCATCGTTATTAAAATTATTAACAATAAAATCTTGCGTTTCTTCATTTATTGCTTTTTCAACAGCTTTATTATATGCGGGAGCAGCTTCAAGACGTTGCGGATTATCCTGTATTTCTGGTAATAATATATTCATAACTGGATTAGCACTAGTTGGATTAGTAAAATTATGTTTCACTTTATTATACATATTTTCATTGCTAAATGTTTCCTTTATTTTTTGGTTTGAATTATTATTTAAAATTTTATATGTAATTATTAAAAAAACTATAGAAATAAATCCTGTAATAAGAATTTTATAATTGTTAGATAACAAAAAACCCGCTAAAGTTAATAATAAAACTAATCTAGTTATTGCATTTAATTTTTGTTCTCGTGTCATTTCATCTAAAGGCCATAACTCTGTTATATGATTTTTGCTAAATAAAATACTTGGATCAGTTATCCAGAATATATTAGCATTACTAGCGTTATTAGCATTACTAGTGTTACTAGCATTACTAGCATTACTAGCATTATTCATTTTTGAATTATCAACACAATTAGTATTAGTATTAGAATTATCTAATTTAATTGTTTTGGTAATAATATTATCTCCTGAAGAAATTTCATCTTTCATTTGACCACTATTTATTCCTATATACGATTCGTTGGAACTACTAGCCATTATTTATTATATTATAATAACTTAATAATAAATTATTATATTAATAATTTAATAATATATTATAATGTATATTATAATATATTATAACTTTACTATAATTAATAACACCATATAAAGGTTATATTATTTATTTCTCCTATTTGCCTTTTTCTTATTATTAGAACTGCGTTTATTATGTTGTTCACTTGTTCGCGGTGTATTATTGCTACTAACCCCTTGTTGCTTAATAATATCTTCAATAAAACTTGTATTTGATTTCATTTCTTCCATTAACGACGAGAGATTAGCTGTTAAATCATTTAAATCATTTTTATTAGATTTATCAGAGTTTACATTACCACTATTAGGAACACTATTATTAGTATTAGTATTAAAACTTTCTTTATTTGTTTCAGCTTTTTTCCTCATGCGCTCTTTCATTTTAGACATTTTAACATTTTGCTCCATCATATTTTGAAAAGTATTTGGATTAATCTTTCCACCTTTAGGCATAAATTTATCAAGGTTCATTGATTTTAAAATATCATTAAAATTATTCATACCCGGCATATTTTTCATATTTTTGAATATTTCGGTTGCTTCTTCTAATAATTCGCTTTCTTTAATAGAACCATCTTTCATTTTGCTATTTATTTTCTTATTAATATTATCAATAAGTCCCATCATTTTTGCGGGATTTTTCATAAAACCTTTTAGAATATCATTTACATCATCATTATTATCAATATCTAAGTCTAAATCTTTTGATGCTTCTTCTGCAATTTCTTTAGCTAATGAACCAATTTTTCCATTTATTAAATTATTTAAATGTGAGAAAAGCTCTTCTTTATCTGGAATAGCATAATCATTATGCTTAGTATTGGTGTTACTATCAGTGTCAGTATTACTAGAACCAGACTCTCTAAAATTACTTGATAAATCATTAAATAATGTATCAAACATTCCAAATGGCGTTCCTGATATATCAAAAAAACTTGACATATCTGGAATATGTGGAATATCTGGAATACCTTCATTTGTGTTGTCTTCATTATTAGTGCTAGATTTTTCTTTAGGAGCTCTATTTTCTTTAAATGAAAACATATTACTTAATTCTTCAACAGTACTCTGAATTTTAGCTGAAAAATTGTTAGTATCAATAATTTTAAGCAACTCTAACGAATCTCCAAAAAATGATACATCATTAATAGATGTTATTATATTAAATAATATGAGCTGTAAATATTTCCACAATGTTTGCTTTGTTTGTGCGCTAGTATCATCATAATATAGCTCAGAAAAGTCTATATCGGGTAAAAACATTGTACATATAGCATTATTATTTGACACTTTAACATTTGCCTTATTTAAGAAAATATCTTCATTTTGGTATAATATATCAATACTTCTCACAGCAAAAGTATGTTTACAATATTCGTAAACATTATTAACGGAAGTCATAAATTCAATACTTATACTATTTAATTCTATAGAATTAATATACTCATCTGCGTTCATATTATCCCTGTAATTAGGTAAACAATACTTAATAATATGTTGATAGTCTTTATTATTATCAATTAGCGTACCGACTTTATCATTAAAACTAGTGTTCAAATCCATAATTAAATCCTTGAAAATTTTATAAAAGTTAATAAGTGTAATAGCATTTTCAGTTGTTAATTTAAAAGTAACAGTTTCATTTTTTACATTGGTCTCTTCTTCTTCTTCTTCCTCTTCCTCTTCTTCTTTAATATCGATCTCTTCTTCTTTAATATCGATATCTTCATATTCTTCGCTATTTTTAGCTAAACATTCCTCTTTACTAATTTTACTTGTCATTAATAAGTAAAATTAATACAATAACTTTAAATAATAAAATTAACTATTTAATTAACTATTAAATTAAATAGTTATTTTTTATAGTTATTTTTTAAATAGCATTTCTTTCTTGTTCTAAATTTTTAACATTTACTTCTCCTATTTTATCCGGAATATAATCATCAGGTGGAGTCTCTATTTTGTCTGTATAATCTATTGTAGCATAACTATATAGTTGCCTTAATCCACCACTCCCTTTAGCAGATAATTCATCACTGTTTTGGTCTAAATAACTAAAGTTATCTGAAACAACTCCACTGGATAATAAATCAAATTTAAAAGCAGATGGTTCTCCATTATAGTTAGTAGCTTTTTGAGCCGCCATTTGCTGAACGGGTTTTAAAAAGTTAATTATGTTGTCGCCATATAATACTTTATAGTTATCATTTATAATCATTAAGGCGGGAACAGCATTAATAGTATTTGGAAGTAAAATTTCTTGATTATTTTCTAATACAACATAAGTATTGTTATTTCTAACTATTCGCTTGTCAATACATATATAATGAATGTCATTTTTAACACTTGACTTAGATAATATTAATAATAATTTTTTACAATTGTCACAATAATTACTATAATATAATATACAACTCATATTATAAAGTTTATATTAATATTTTTATTAATAATTCTTAATATTATTTTTATTTATATAATATATTTTTATTTATATAATATATTTTTATTTATATAATATATTTTCTTATAAATTTTATAAATTTTATAAATCTTATAAATAAAATTGATTTCTAATAATTAATATTACTTTTAATATATTAATCTAATAATAAATGCTGAAGATGCAAATGCTTACTGAAAAGACTAATTATGAGCCGCACCTTAACCTTGAACTATTGACAGGTTCATTTATTGAAAATCAATTTAAACAGATATGCAAGCGAGCAGTTTACGAAGCATATTTTAATGAAACCGAAATCCTAAATTATTTGATGTATAGACTGAACACAGATTGTGAAGCATTTATTGAAGGTTTTCCGCTAGTGCTTGATTATATTGAATATATAAAAAGTTCTCGTATTGTAACTTGTGAAAATATTCCTGTTATCACATATGTATATAATACATTACTGCGTGAGCCAGGAGATAAAGAGTTAACACCTGACGACGATGCCTCATTAATCCTTAATAACATTCAATGCTTCTTTGATATTGATGAGGAGAAACTTGTTAATGATTTGTTGGAACTAATTAATGATAAATTTGTCATTAACGGTTAAGACTACATAAAACATAGCTATTTCAAATTTGTAAAGTTTTTTTTACATAAATTCATAACATAATTTACTGCAGTAATAGAATTTGCTTTGCTTCTTATAAAATAAAATATTAAAATTATATTTTTTTTGACATACGTGACATATAATATTACTATTAGCTAATATAATATGTAGTATATCATTAGGAAGATCTTTTAAGGTTAACATATACATATACATATTTAGTTATAAATATAACTTTATATCAAAATCTCTCAAATTAATTAGATTAATTTGCAAATTTATTGTTAATAATTTCTAAAAAGTTATTTAAACTGTGTATAAGGGGTACTGTTCTATTACATAATAGTTGTAATGTATTACGATTAGCACCTTTTTTATCATAAACTAAATAGAATTTATTACTATCTATTATGTGGTTTTTAATTGAAATATATTTGGGTAATTTTATAACTTTTGCTTCATTTGCTTCATTTGCTTCATTTGCTTCATTTGCTTCATTTGCTGTTAACTCATCTAATATTTTTTTAATTTGATTTAATTTTTCTACTATACTTATTTTATTAGACTTGGAAGAAATATATGTTTTATTCTTTTCTTGATATGGATGTTTTTCTATTTTGAAGTATTCTCTATATAGTTTCTTTTCATTATTATAACACTCATTATAATAGTTAATATATTTAGGTATATTCAAATCTGCTAATGTACTAGGTAATTTAATAGCACTATGCTTTCTTATTCTCCTGTATTCATCTTTTTCTATTATAATATTTGATAAGTCATTTATTTGACAAGTCATCTATTTATATTAAAATAATAGATTAAAATAATAGATTAAAATACTACTGATTTTGTTAAATATAACCAAAAGAATAAACCTATTATTGCTTTAGCTATTAAGTCTAAAATATTATATCCTAACATTTTAGTATATTCGTCTGTATGATAAAATACTCCATATAGCGACCATACTCCTAAAAATATCCAAAATACAAATTTAGATTGGTATGTTATTTTTGAACCTGTCATAAAAAGCTTCCAAATTGTGCCATATGTTAGAAATAGGAATATAAAACCCATAAAGCTTGCTATATTTCTATTTAATAGTCTTAGTTCTCCTATATAACCAAATGCCAACATAACAAAATTGAAAGCTATAGCTAATAAATATGGATACATTTTTACTTGTATTTTATTTTCGTAACCTAATAACATACAAAGAGCTAATAACATAAATGGTGTTGTAATAACCCAATCACAATAACGCATATTATTAATTTTTTCTATAGGAATAGTTTTTGTTGAATCATCATTTTTTTTCTCAGATTTCTCTTTTTCTGCTTCTTCCGACTTATTAATTGTAGAAATAAATAATCCATAAAAATAGCACGCTACAATAGAAATACATGTTTCTAAATTTAAAATATGACGCACCATTGGAATAGGAGATCGCAATGCTTCAATAAATGTTATTACACCGGTTGTAAGTAAAAAAACATATGTCATATAAAAACTATTCAAAACCAAACTAATGTTCATTTTAATAATGAACTATATTATATTTTATTATATTATATTTTAATTTTATTTTATTTTATTTTATTTTATTTTTATTTTTAAGAAAAGTAAAAATAAGACTGTAAAAAGTAACATATATTATTTAATTGCTGTACGCTAAACCACCCATACCCGACATAATGCGGAGCACATTGTAGTTAACCGCATATACGCGCACTTTAGCAGTCGAGACACCCTGAACAGTCGCATTTGAAAGGACTAGCTGTAAAGTGGCATTGTCAATGCGCGAGAAATTGCAGGTGCCGGAAGGCTGGTGCTCTTCGGGTCTTAGAGCGAACGAGTAAACATTAATACCGGTGTCAGGAGCACGGGTGTGATGCTGGAATGGCTGAACAAGGTCGAAGTATGTGCCTTCACGCTCCGAGAAGCGATCTTGACCGTTAAGCTGTAATTTAGCAACTACAACTGGATTTTCACCCCAGCAGTGCATGTCTAGCGCTGTTTCAGCTAAAACGAATGTTCCAGCATCCGATACACCAGATTCAGTCATATTATTTGGACCAGTCGATGTTACGAAACCCGAGGTAGGTACTAATGGACTAGCAAATGGATCTTCAAATCTCGACGAACCATTAACAAATGCACCGCTGCTTACAAGGGTCTTGGCACCAAAGGCGTGAATAGCATTGGGTAGCGCGTCTAAAGCATCTGTGTAGTTGAATGGCTGAGCGCCTAGCAAGTGATTTAGCGAATGGTTGCTGGTAAGCGATGCGCAATAATCAACATTTACATCGGGCTGAACAACCCAAATTAATTCTTTGCACGGGTGATTTAAATTCAATTTGATTTTGTTGGACGATGAACCAACCGATTCATCACCGGTGAATTGAAGCTGTTCAATCAAGTATTCGTGGGGATTTTGCGCCATACGTCTGCGCTCATCGGTGTCTAAGAAAATGTAATCAACAAAGAGCGAGGCAGCCGCTAGCGACTGTTTGTATGCATTTGTAACTTTGACACCCGAACCAGTAATGTCAGCAACAGCCCATAAGCATTCTTCGATGTTGCGAATGTCTAAGTTAATCTTTACTTCGTGGTACTGTAAAGCAATTAATGGAAGAGCTAGACCGGGATTACGGCAATACCAGAACTGTAGTGGAACATATAGAGTTGTTTCTGGTAGAGCATTGCGGGGAGCGCACACCTGACGAACACCATCAGCAGAGCAAGGGCCATCAACATTGGCGAAAGTGGGGTCGCAAATGTATGTTAATTGGGTGGTGTTGCCAATCATTTTGTAGTAGCCGCGTTCTTGCTCTTTTGATAATGTTAGCTGATTCCAAATGTGCATCCAATCACCATATTGACGGTCAATACGCTGACCACCAATTTCAACTTCAACTTGCGAAATTAATTGCTCACCGGGGAAGTCTAACCATCTGGCGTATACATCACCCGCGGTGTTTTTTAAGCTTTGTCCGATTTCAGGAAGTGTAATCTGTAAATAGGTGCGGAAAGCCAAATCACCGTTGCGCGAAATGGTGCATGTAACACGGCGACCAAAATCCGCTTGTCCATTGAAAGTTTGCTCAATCGACTCCATAGCGAAATTGGTATGACGACGATAGGTGACCTTCCAGAAAGTAATTTGGGGATTACCAGTTAAATATACATCTTGAGCGCCATAGGCGACTAATTGCATTAAACCACCAGCCATTTTTTTATAATATTCCTAAAGAAAATAATTTTTTAAAATTAATTTAATTAATTTAATTAATTTAATTAATTTAATTAATTAAATTAATTAAATTAAATGTATTAATTGAATTTTATAATCGAATTAAATTATTTTATTTAATTACAAAAATTAATATATAAATTTTTAATACACTAAAAATATAATTAGTCTTAATATGAAGAGAACTGGCGTTATAAAAACTACGCTTGATAATAAACATAATGAAATAATAAAATCATTTAAGCATAATGAAGATGTAGTCATCCCTAAATGTATAAAGCAAATTGATAAATTAGAACTTATGTTAACTAAAGCAAAAAATAAGACAGAAATAGTAGAACTTATTAATAAAAATAAGAACACAATAAAAGCTCTTAGAAATAAAGAAAAGAATTATTATTTAAATAATTCTAAATATATTTTTGATTATTTTGAAAATAAAAAAAATATATCATCTAATGAAATGGTAGAAAATTCTGACAAAAATAATATTGTTAAACAATTTTTTTCATTAAATATAAATGATGACACTTCTAATAACTTAATGGAGCAATCAAATAAAAATGTATTAGTAAAAAATGATAGCAATAAAAATATAGATAAATATTTTAATAATATTGACCCTAATTATTTAAATTATGACAAGTTTATTTATCCATCTGATATATGCAATATATGTAATAATGGCGAGTTAATATTTGTTGAAAGCGAAGGTATGACAATATGCTCTAATTGCTCTAATAGTATTAAATATTTAATAGATATAGATAAACCATCATATAAAGAACCACCAAAAGAAGTCTGTTCTTACGCGTATAAACGCATAAATCATTTAAAAGAAATTTTGGCGCAATTTCAGGCTAAAGAAAGCACAAATATACCCGATGAAGTTTTTGAAAACATTAAAAATCAAATAAAGAAAGAGCGCATAAGTTTAAGTGACTTATCAAATAAAAAAACTAAGGAAATATTGAAAAACTTGGGCTATAATAAATATTACGAACATATACCATTTATTAAAGATAAGTTAGGAATTAGACCACCTATTATGAGTGCAGAGCTCGAAGAAACACTATGTAATTTATTTATGGAACTACAAAAGCCATATTCAAAATATTGTCCTAAAGAAAGAGTAAATTTTTTAAACTATTATTATACATTATATAAATTATGTGAATTGTTAAATGAACGCAGTTTTTTACCATATTTTCCTATGTTAAAAGACCGTGAAAAGCGCATAGAACAAGACCAAATATGGAAGAGAATTTGCGATGATTTAGGATGGAAGTTTATTCCTATACCTTAATCACCTTACCTTACTCGCCTTACCTTACTCGCCTTCACTCAATAATGCGCTAAAAATATTTATTACATCTAAATAATAGTTTAATGATGCTGTTATGAAGTCGCCGTTATAATTGCGTTGTAGTATACTGTTTGTATCATACACAATATATACTGAAAACAATATTAGCGAACTTATGACTATTATTTTTTTTAATAACGACGATTGAACAATAAAAATTTGCACAATGCTAATAATAATTAGTGCTAATAAAGCAAAAAGCAATATTAGAGCAGTCTTGAAACCCAATTGAATACCACTCATTATTAGTGCAACTCCAAATATAAACATAGACACAAAAATACTAGCAGTTCCGACTAGAGCACTCTTAATAACACCAGAATCTATTCCATATTTTCTATATGCTAAAATTATTCCAAAAGCAGCAGAAAAGAGAGAAAACAATATAAATTTTAACCAGGCAGGCATAGTAATAAGTGCCAAAATTAAAATGATAATAATAGCAGCTATACACGCGACAATAAATTTGCTGTCGAATTTTTTAGCATCTTTCTTCTCATCAACTTTGACATTTTCACTTACATAATAACTAATATAAAGTTGGAGTACTAAATTAAGTATAATTAGCATAAAGAAAGTTTTTTTTTCGTAAATCAGCTTGAATACTTGCGATATATCATTCTTAAAAATAGAGTTTTTTCTTTTATTTGCTAAATTTGATCTGTTAGAATTCATTTTATTATTATTATAATAAAATACTATAAAATAAAATACTATAAAATAAAATACTGTAAAATAAAATACTGTAAAA
>Ga0209190_1001898_pt1 | contig 14436 bp, 11 predicted proteins | sample M_140205_XF_Meta_FD_187315 | JGI IMG/M metagenome (GOLD analysis project Ga0209190, IMG submission 187315) | Freshwater microbial communities from Lake Montjoie, Canada to study carbon cycling - M_140205_XF_MetaG (SPAdes) (version 2) | ecosystem: Environmental > Aquatic > Freshwater > Lake... | reverse complement strand
CTGCGTCTCGGCCCATCACTTCCACCACCATGATGCGATCATGGCTTTCCGCCGTGGTGTGCAAGCGGTCGATTGCATCGGTAGCTATTTGCACAGCTGTCTGGAAGCCAAATGTGGCATCGGTGCCGACAACATCGTTATCAATCGTTTTTGGCACACCAATGGTTGGCAGCCCAAACTCTTCAAATAACCGAGACGCCACAGTGAGCGATCCATTGCCGCCAATAACGACCAATGAATCAAGCTGTAAATCGCTAAAAGCCTGTTGTACATTGACAACGCCGTCGTTTGTGTCAAATGGTCCTCCCCGACGTGTGCCCAAAATCGTTCCGCCCTTTGGGGCTATCCCGCGAACATCGTTGGTTTTTAGCAACGAATAACGCTGCTCCATTACGCCGTCCCATGAGTCATAAAAGCCAATAATTTCAGCCCCAAATTGGGTTTCAGCTTTGCGCACAATGGATCTGATCACGGCGTTGAGGCCAGGGCAATCGCCGCCGCCCGTCAACACGCCGATTCGCATGCGGTCACCCTATATGTATGTATGACATATGTCTGGACAAAAAATGAGACAAAGTTCGGACTTCTGTCCGCAAATTGATTATCGTTTAAGTCATGGCAAAAACACTCGTTCGCAAAGCAACAGAAGCAACCTTAAAGCGCGAAGTTAAAGACATGCGCAAAGTTCTCGCTGATCGCTTGTTTGAATTGCGTACCGAAGCCGAATTGAGTCAGGCCCGTCTTGCAGAAATCGCTGGCGTTGATCGCAAAACGATCAACCGCATTGAAAACGGCCACTTCTCTCCTGCACTCGACACCATCGTGCGCTTAAGCGTTGCACTCGGCATTACACCTTCTGCATTGCTCGCTAACTAATTCCTGAATTAAGACCGCATCTTTTGCACAGTTTGTGCAAACCGCGAGCAGGTGTCAGCGATACTGACCCAGTAGTCAATGTTTTCGCTGTCTTTTACTTCACAAATACTGCATACAGATGATCCCCCGCTAAAACCAAATTGCAGCGCAACACCAACAATGACTTCCTGCACGTCTACCCCAGTAGACGAAGATTCACGGGCTACCCCTTCCAAAGTGTCTACAAATTGGCATAAATTCACGGCAGGGGCAGCAATTCCGCGTTCGCGAAGTTCATGTAATTTTTGAGCATCCAAACCCGAAAAGGCAACAATTAATTTTGCCACTTCAACATCAGATGTAGTTGCACTAATTGCTTGCTCTTCAATCTTGCGAATCTCTTCCGGCAATTCTGGCTCGTCAAGAACAGTAATGATTTCTGGTTCAACAAGAACGCGCACCCGGACATTAACTGCTGCGTGTTCGGTTGCAAGCGCCGATGACAGCAACATTGATGAAATAACACCAACTGTTGCATCGCGGTCGGCAACAAGAATGACAAATGTTTCAGATTCCACTACTGCCTAACGCAACCGAGTTGAACTTCGTGACATCCACATGAATGCGAGATTGCCAAATGGGTAAGTCACATATAAATTGTACAATTAGTGGGACAGTGACTATTGACACCACTGAAAATGGTGCACAGGGTTGATCCACCAGGGCGCCAACCAACAACCCCACTCCTTATATATGGGGCCATTGATACCTCAGGGCCCAAACCCTTTTTTTCTGAAATTCTTGTTAACTACTGTCAAACCCAATAAACACGGCACTTGGCGGCAAAGGACCCCTCGAAGTTATCCACAGGATGGGTTTGCGAAACCCTCAATCGTTTGCCTATTGTTTACCCATCTGCAGAGACGTATTCTCTGGAGCGTTAGTCCATCTACCTATGGGGGAAAAATGACAATTATTGACGAAACAACAAGTGACGTTGCGAAGACTGGTGTCTCGCGTCGTCATTTCATTCAGGGAGCAGCAGCAACTGCAGCCGGTGCAGCGTTGCCAGTTGCTGGCATTGTTGGATCAGGTGCAGCAAGCGCAGCAGCCGCAAAGACATTCCGCGTAGCAACAGGTAAGCAAGTTCACCCTGCTGCTCCATGGGAAACTTCAGACGGAAGTTTGTTCATCATCTCGCAAGTAGGTGAATGGCTTTGTTTCCAAAAGGCTGATGGTTCACTTGAGCCACGCATTGCAACAAGCTGGAAGTCATCGAATGGTGCAAAGACTTGGACATTCAAGATTCGTCAGGGCGTGAAGTTCAACGACGGAACACCTGTAACCGTTGAAGACATCATTTACACCTACCAGTCGGTATTCACCGCAAACCCATCACGTTCGAAGGGCAACTTCACCGGTCTGCTCGATGCAAACGGCATCATCAAAGTGGACAACGAAACCATCGTGTTCAACTTGTTGACCGCTTCTGGCAACTTCCCGTACACCGTGTCATCGGTTTCGTACGGTATGTGCATCATCAAGAAGGGCGCAGACGGCGGTGCTGCATGGACAAAGACCATGCTCTCAGCAGGACCATGGAAGATGGAGAGCTACACCGAGTTCGAAAAGACCGTGCTTGTGAAGAACCCGTTCTACTGGGACACCAACTTCAAGCCTGGCTTCGACAAGATGGAACTCATCCAGTACACCTCAGCAGCAACAGCATTGCCAGCACTCAAGACCGGCAAGCTTGATGCAGTTGCAGCACTTGAGGCTTCTGATGCATTGTCGCTCGACAAGGGCAAATTCAACATCTTGACCACCAAGGCTGGCGCAGGTTTCGCACACGTTCACTTGCGTTGCAACTTTGGTCCATTCATGGACAAGCGTGTTCGTCAAGCAGCAGCACTCACCATTGACCGCGTTGGTTATGTAAAGGGTGTAATGAAGGGAATCGGCGGCGTTGTTGGAAACGACAGCGTTATGGACCCATACGCTTCAGCAGACAAGTCAGTTCCACAGCGCAAGCAGGACATCACCAAGGCCAAGGCATTGATGAAGGAAGCAGGCGTTCCAAACGGATTCACCGTAGACCTTTCATCATGGGCACGTGACGACATCAACAAGTACGCAAAATTGATCAAAACTTCATTTGCCAAAATTGGTATCAAGGTGAACTTGTTCATTGACGGTTCAGATGGTGGTGGAGCTGTGTACTACACATACAACCCATACCCATCGGCAAAGGGCAAAGTATTCGCCTACGACAACCACTCATGGTTGGCTTCAAACATCGGAATCACCGACTGGGCAGGTCGTGGTGTACCTGACCAATACCTCCAGCGCGAGTGGAAGTCCACTGCAGACTGGTCGGGAGCTCAGTTGAATGACGATGTTATGGACGCAGCAATTGATGAATACATTGCAGCACCAAACCCAGCCAAGCAAAAGGCTGCCAGCAAGAAGGTTCAGGAGCGCGCGCTTGAAATGACACCGTACATTTTGGCGTACACCTCGAACTTGATCTATTGCGCACGCAAGGGTGTAACTGGCTTTGAGGTCAACTCAATGGGTCAGATCATTGCAAACAATGTGCAATTGGCATAACCATTAATTGAACAAATAATAAAACCCCCAGCGCGCCTCGGCACGCTGGGGGTTTTTTATTACCCACACACACTTGAGTAGAGTTCTAACTTCATGAAATCATTTCTCGCTAAACGACTTGGGCTGTCTGTTCTTACCGTAGGACTTGCTGCGATCATCGTTTTCTTTATGACGCACGTTTTGCCCGGCGACGTTGCACGTCAAAGCCTTGGTCGACAAGCAACGCCAGAAGACGTTGCTGCGTTTAACAAGCTTTATGGTCTTGATCAACCAATTTTGAATCAGTTGTTTCGTTGGATAAAAGAATTGCTGTCGGGAAACCTCGGTGTCTCCATGTCGACTTCTCGCCCAGTGTCTGTAACACTTATCCCGGCATTGGGTTATTCAGCACGTTTGGCAGCTGTCGCGTTTGTACTCATCGTTCCACTCAGCATTGCCGGCGGCATTATTGCTGCAATGAACCGTGGCAAAAAAATAGATCGTGCAATCACCGTTGGCGGACTTTCTGCTGCCGTAATTCCAGAGTTCGTTTGGGCTGTAGTCCTCCTTCTGCTTTTCGGAGTGGTCTTTCAAATCTTCCCTATCTCGGCAATGCCAGATGAAGGTGCGGGTGGTTTCCTGCAAAGTATTTGGCACTTATTGCTTCCATCGATTGCCCTGTTCTTGGTGCTCTTTGGATACATCGCTCGAATTACTCGCGCAGGTGTAATTGAAGCACTCGACTCCGACTACATGCGTACTGCAGTGTTGAAGGGCTACTCACGTCGCAAAGCCGTAACGAACCACGTATTGCGCAATGCAATGTTGCCCACAATTGCAGTAGTAGCGAGCCAGATCCCTTACCTCATAGGTGGACTCGTTGCAGTAGAAATCGTCTTTAATTATCGCGGGTTCGGCACAGTGTTGCTTACTGCAGTGGGCGGTCGTGATTATGCCGTTCTGCAGTCGGGAGTCATCCTGACCAGCGTGGTCATTGTTGTCTTCCAGCTCATCGCAGACGTTTTGTTCGCAGTATTGAACCCACGTATTCGTCAAAGGATTTCAGAATGAACGACTCATCAACCGAAATCTCCAAGAAGTCAGACGCAGAGAGACTTCAGATCCGCAAAGAGCGACTCGCACTGTTGCGTCGCAATAAAGCGTTCACCATTGGAATCGCAGTTCTGGGTTTTTGGACATTGTGCGCGATATTTGGAAAGTACTTCACCCCATTTAAGGCCGACGAGCAGAACTTTGAATTTGTCAGCATTTCACCAAACGGAACATATTGGTTTGGAACAGATGCAAACGGACAAGACGTGTTCTCACGTGTAATCGTTGGGTCACGTTTGATTCTGGTCATGTCATTTGCGGCAACCATTCTTGGCACGCTCGCAGGAACGTCAATCGGACTAATCACCGGCTATTTCAAGGGTTGGTTTGACATCATTGTGATGCGACTGCTTGAAGCAATTTCTTCCATCCCTGCAATCATCATTGCGCTACTTGCAGTTGCAGCGATCGAAGGCCAGTCGCCAACCATCACGGTGTTCATCATTGCATTCGTGTTTACACCAAACATTGCACGTACTGTTCGCGCAGCGGTGCTCGCCGAGGCCGAATTCGAATATGTAGCAGCGGCTCGATTGCGCACAGAGCGAACACCGCACATTCTGTTTAAAGAAATTTTGCCAAACGTGATGCCGCCGATCATTGTTGAATTCACCGTGCGTTTGGGCTACGCAATTTTTGCAATTGCAACTCTCTCCTTCCTTGGTGCTGGAGTTGAATACGGTTCGCCAAACTGGGGAACTCAAATTTCAGAAAACTGGGCGCAAATCTTTAACAACCAGTGGTGGCCGACCGCATTCCCGGCAATTGCCATTGCAACGTTGGCAGTAAGCGTCAATCTCATTTCCGACGGTCTACTTGAGGTATTCGAAATATGAGCACTCCAACACTTGAACTACGCAACCTCGAAGTTGCGTACACCGTTCGCGGAATTGATCGTGAAGTACTTCGTAACATTTCGCTTTCAATCGAACCGGGTGAGGCTTACGGACTTGTAGGTGAATCGGGCTGCGGAAAGTCAACTGCCGCGTACGCAGCAATGCGCTACCTCCCACGGAACGGAAAGATCACCGGCGGATCAATCCTGTTTGAGGGTCGCGACATGGTCACGATGAGCGACGGTGAAGTGAGCGAGCTTCGCAACTCCGTAATTTCAATGGTGTATCAAAACCCAGTAGCTGCTCTGAACCCAACCATCCGTGTTGGTGATCAAGTTGCAGAAGTATTTGAACTTGCAGGAAAATCGAAATCAGAAGCTAAAAAACTCACACTCGAAGCACTCGTCCGAGTAAAGATTGCAGACCCAGAAAAAGTGATGCGCCGTTACGCGCACCAACTTTCAGGCGGTATGGCTCAGCGCGTAGTTATTGCTATGGCTCTTGCATCGAACCCTCGCCTACTCGTCATGGACGAACCAACAACTGGACTCGATGCAACGGTTGAAGCCGAAGTGCTCGACCTTGTTCGCGAACTTCGTCGCGAAACCGGAACTGCGGTTCTCTTTATTTCACACAACCTCGGCGTGATCCGCCACATGTGCGACCGCGTTGGCGTGTTGTACGCAGGTGCATTGGTAGAACAAGGAACCACCGCCGACATTTTGTCGAACCCACAGCACCCATACACCGTTGGTCTGTTGCGTTGTATCCCTCGTGGAGGCCTTCACAAAAACACCGACCGCCTTGAAACCATTCCAGGTTCGCCACCTCCACTTGGTATGCACTTTGACGGTTGCGTTTTCGCTTCACGTTGCACCTTGGCCGACGATCGTTGCCGCACCGAAAAACCAGAGATGAGCAATGTTGGAGAATCACACATCACGCGATGCTTCCATCATGAACAAGCACCAACGATGGCGCGCAATATTGAAGGTGCTTCACAAGGCTTGTCTATTCGCACAAAGCACACCAATCCAACTGGCGACTTACTGCAAATTGATTCATTGTCAAAAATTTTCAATCAAGACGGAAACAAAGTACAAGTTGTAAATAATGTTGCGTTGCATGTTGCCGCAGGTGAAACTCTTGGCCTCGTAGGCGAATCTGGCTCTGGTAAAACAACGATTGCAAAAATGATTCTGGGCTTAACAGCTGCTGAGTCTTCAAGCACCATGGTGTTAAGTGGCAAGAAACTTGCTCGCACTCTGAACAAACGCGATGTTGCCGACGTTGGCGCTTTGCAAATTGTGTTCCAGAACCCAGATCAAGCCCTTAACCGTCGTCACAGCGTTACGCGAATTGTTTCACGTGCAGTTGAGCGTCTTTCAGGACTCAATAGAAGCGAATCAGACAACCGTGCACACGAGTTACTTTCAGGAATGAGAGTTGACGCATCGCTACACAACGCTCGCCCAGCCCAGCTTTCAGGTGGACTAAAACAGCGCGTAGCCATTTCACGCGCCTTTGCTGGTTCGCCGAACCTTGTGGTGTGCGATGAACCGACTTCGGCGCTTGACGTTTCGGTGCAGGCCACCATTTTGAACTTGCTCGTTGACCTGCAAAAACAAGACGACACTAGTTATCTGTTTATTTCTCACGACTTAGGTGTGGTGCGCTACATCAGCGACAGAATTGCCGTGTTGTACCTCGGTCGAGTGATGGAACTAGGTGCTGCAGAAACCGTGTTTAATGGACCACACCACCCATACACCGAAGCGCTGGTATCGAGTGTTCCCGCTATTGATGGCTCACAGCGCGTACGTATTCGCCTTGAAGGCGATGTTCCAAGCCCTGCGAACCCACCAACAGGTTGCGTGTTAAACCCGCGTTGCCCACGTATGGCCGGTAGTGGTGTTGAAGGTTTGTGCACCACAGTTGAGCCAGATCTCAAAGAAGTTGAACCTGGTCACTTCATGCGCTGCCACATACCGCTTGATCAATTACGCGTCACGCAGCAGAAGTAATTTCACTTTCCTATTGCCTGCTCGCTAGCAATAGTTAGCACTGATATACCAAGGAAACTAGGGCTTGTGGCTTGACGCGGCTCTTAGCCCAACCGTAGGCTTACCCCATTCAATGGCCACCAACCCGGTGGCTGAATAGGGGGAAATTCATGACATTGAACGTCAAGCGTTCACGTCGAGTACGCCAAATCGCAATCGGTTTGGGTCTCGCACTTGCTGTTTCCACTGTCGGCGTATCCGGCAGTAGCGCAGCAAAAGTACAAGCAGCCAAATCAGGCGGATCAATCACGGTAGGTATTTTCGATACCTTCCCAGGTTGGGGTCCAAAGGACAACCCAGCTAACTCGTCATTGATGGCAGCAAAGACCATGTACGAAACTCTTTTTGAGTTGAATGCAGACGGTCGCTATGTTCCATATCTTGCACAGTCGATCACTCCAAGTGCCGACTTCAAAGTGTGGACACTCAAGTTGCGTGACGGCATTACCTTCCACGACGGCACAAAGTTTGACGCTGCTGCTGTGAAGGCAAACCTCGACGCATCGAACGGAACCCAGATTCTTACCATTGGTCTTGCACGTTCTGCATGCACCGCCGGTACCAACCTTGGTTTCTACTCGAACATCTTGAAGAACACTGTTATCGATCCGTTGACGTTGCAAATTAACTTGCACCTTGCCAACTCGGAAATGCCAGAAACGCTGTACGCATCAGGTCGCGCATTCATGCGCTCCCCTGCACAGCTGACTGACCCAACGAAGTGCGGTACTACTCCAATCGGAACCGGACCTTTCAAGATGAGCTCATGGTCACAGACAGAATTGACTGTTGTAAAGAACGAGTCCTACTGGCGCAAAGATGCAGCTGGTGTTCAACTTCCTTACCTCAACAGCATCAAGTTTGTTTATGCAAAGGAATCAGCACAGCGTGCAAACGGTGTGAAGAGCGGCACGTTCGATGCAGTTCAAATGACCTCAGCATCTGACTCAAAGCAGATGAATAGCCTCCGCAAGAACGGTTCATTCCAGAAATTAAATTCTGGAGCGTTCTGGTACCCATCCATTTGGTTTAACACCACCATTGCTCCGTTCAACGTGAAGGAATGCCGTTTGGCAGTTTCAGCAGCGATTGATCGTGCGCAGTATGTGAAGGTCCGTTTGAATGGCGTTGGAGAAGTCGCAACTTCGGTTGTTGGTAAGGGCAGCGACCTTTATACCAAGGCTGGATTCCAAGGTTTCGACTTGGCAAAGGCAAAGACATTGGCAGGAACTTGTGCAACCGCACTTGGCAAGCCATTGGACTTCACTTTCCCAACCGACACCAGCTCGGAATCACAGGCCAACTCCACGTTCTTGAAGAACCAACTTGCAAAAGCTGGAATCACCATGAACATCAAGGTTGAAGAGACTGCGGTCATCATTAAGAACGCATTCCCACAGACCTACCAGGCAATGGGCTTGTTGTTGAACGAAGCAAAGGGCGCAGGATTCGTCATGCCGTTCTGGGTTTCAGACAACTTCGGACCTGCTTCACCAAACCCACTCACCAAGATTCCTACCCTTGCTCCATTGGGCAAGATTTTGAACTTGTCGAAGACGAATGACCCTGCGCTTGACGCAGCATTGTTCGCCGCACGTGGAGAAGGCGATGCAGCAAAGAAGGCAGCGCTCTACAAGTCAGCAACAAAAATTGTTCAGGAAAATGGCTACTCAACTGCAGTTGCAACCACTGAGTACGACATGGTCGTAAACAAGAAACTTAAGGGCATCGACGGTCTTCCACTGCTCAGCGGTGGCAAAGCCAAGTCAATGGCCAACTACGGCATGAACTTCACAGGTGTTTACATCGAGAAGTAAATCCGGGTTAGCACCTCAGCAATGAGGTAACCGAAAAAGTCAGAGGGTGGTGGTGCAATTGCATCACCACCCTCTTTTTTGTAATGATGTACGAGGGGATGTGATCAATGAACAAACTTGGGGAACTCGCAAAGCGCATCGGGCAACTAGTGCTCGTGCTTTTTCTTGTCACCTTATTTGTCGCGTTCCTTATGCGCCTGCTTCCAGCAGACACGGTGGACATCATGCTCCCCGGTCAGCCAGAAGAGTTCAAGGCCATTATTCGCCATGAACTCGGACTAGACAAAGGTTTCTTTGGCTACTACTTCCAGTGGCTAAATAGTTTTGTTCATGGAGATTTTGGAAGTTTCTATTTCGCAGGTGGCTCTGAGACTGTCGCAAGCCATCTTGGTAACGCACTCCCCAAGTCGCTGTTGCTTATGCTGTACTCCCAAATAGTTGCTCTCGCAGTGTCTATTCCCCTTGGACTCTCAAGTGCCTACCGCGCAGGGTCAAAGTTTGATCGCACAGTCAGCGGCACACTCTTCACATTTTCATCTATCCCCAGTTTTGCAATCGGACTTATTCTTGCCCTTGTCGTTGGCGTAAAGCTTGGTTGGGTCGAACCACTTGGCTACGTACCCATGAGCGAAGGACTTGCCGAGCATTTCAAACATATGGTGCTCCCCGTCGCCAGCCTGTCATTCGGCCTCATTGCTGCGTATACACGCCTCCTTCGCTCCGACGTGATCGCCACTCTTAAAGAGGACTACGTCACCATGGCGGCTTCTAAAGGATTGAGCGACCGTCGCATTTTGTGGCGCCACGTATTTCGTCCATCCAGCATCACGCTCATGACGTCAGCAGCACTCAACATGGGCGGCCTTATTGGCGGCGCAGTAGTAATCGAAAACATCTTCTCCGTCCAAGGAGTTGGCTTCGAGATCATTTACGCGCTCGGTACTCGCCAGTACGTTGCCTTGCAGTCGCTTATCGCTCTCGTTGCTGTTGGGTACGTACTCTTCAACGTCATTGTTGATATCGCATCTGGGTTTATAGACCCACGAACAAGGGAGCGCCGTGGACTCCGTTAAGAAATCATGGGTCTTTCGCATCACGATTGCCTGGTTTGCTCTCATTGTCTTTTTTGCAATATTTGGGCCTTGGCTTCCACTTCCCAAATGGGATCAAGTCTTTGACGATGCACTTTCAGTAACACCGTTCAAGCAGGGCCACTTGCTGGGTACCGATTCGAACGGCTACGACATTTTTTCAGGCATTATTTATGGTGCGCGTATCTCTCTATTCATATCGTTTACCGCAGTATTTGTTGGCGGCACCATTGGCAGTGCAATCGGCATAACCGCCGCATACGTTCGCGGCAAGTTTGATTACGTAGTTTCAACCCTCTTCAATGTGGTGCTCTCAATCCCCAACTTGGTGCTTTCACTTGCACTCATTGCTGTTCTCGCTACCAACGTTGACCCCAACGTCCCTACTTCTACGGGACGCCGAATCATGGTGCTCGTAATTTCGCTCACCATTGTGATCATTCCAATTCTTGGACGTATTGCCCGTGCCGCCACACTGTCCTGGTCTAATCGCGAGTTCGTTCTTGCTGCTCGAAGCATGGGCTCCAAAGATCGCAACATCATTTGGCGTCACATCGTGCCGAACGTGCTCCCCGCAATTTTTGCTGTGGCCTTCTTGGCAATTGGCGTAGTCATCGTTGCCGAAGCTTCGCTCTCGCTTCTTGGCGCTGGAGTCCCAGATGGCACCAGCTGGGGCAGCATGGTGGCTCGAGGTCGCAACGATATTGAATTTGCTCCGCACATCATCATCATTCCACTCGTGTTCATTGCGCTCACTGTTATCTCTTGCAACTACATCGGAGACGTGATTCGCAAACAGCTCGATCAACGACAGGCAAAATTGTGACATCGATGCTCAAGCTCGAAAACCTCGAAATCTCCTTTGCGACCAACCGTGGAAGTCTCCATGCAGTCAAAGGAGTAACTCTCGACATCGCAGCCGGTGAGAGCATCGGAATCGTTGGCGAGTCTGGGTCCGGCAAAACCGTTCTCTCACGAGCATCAATGGGGCTCCTTGCGCCAACCGCCACTCGTACGGGAACAGTCACATTCGACGGAAAGGAAATCTCTTCCCTGTCCCGCGAAGAAGTCCGCGAAACCTGGGGCACAGGAATGGCAATGATCTTCCAAGACCCAATGACAGCGCTCAACCCTGTGCGTCGCGTTGGATCCCAGATTATGGAAGGGCTCACTGTCCGGCTCGGCATGTCAAAAGCAGATGCACGGAAACGTGCAATCGAACTTCTCGGTCGCGTGCGTATCCCAGATCCAGAACAAGCGCTGAAGAAGTTCCCCGGTCAATTGTCGGGCGGTATGCGCCAACGCGTAATGATTGCCATTGCGCTTGCATGTAACCCGAAATTATTATTCGCCGATGAACCAACTACTGCACTCGATGTAACGGTTCAAGCTCAAATTTTGCAATTGCTCAGCGAACTGCGCAAAGAACTGAACATGTCAATGGTGTTGGTTACCCACGACCTCGGAGTCGTCGCAGGACACACCGACAAAATTGCGGTCATGTACGCAGGCGAAGTTGTGGAATACGCAACCACTAAAGACCTCTTCGCACGCATGCGCATGCCATACACCGAAGCGCTCATGAAGTCGATCCCCCGCCTCTCAACCCCTTCAGGATCGCGACTCCCAGTTATTGAAGGTCGTTTACCCGATCCAACGAAGCCAGAGCCTGGCTGCCTGTTTGCATCGCGTTGCCCGTATGCGCAAGAGAAATGCCGCACACAGCATCCAGACCTCACTACAGACAGCGACGGTCACCAGTACCGCTGCTTCTTCCCGCTTGGAGCCGCACAATGACAACCACATTCGACGGCAACACAGCACACCTGCGTCCAGCAGATCAGACATTGCTGCAAATCAAAGACCTCGTGGTTGAGTTTGACCTTGGTGGCGGACGTGTAGTGAAGGCTGTGTCAAATGTGAGCCTCGACCTCGTTGAAGGCGAAACGCTTTCCATCGTGGGCGAATCGGGTTGCGGAAAGTCCACACTTGGAAAAGCGATCTTGCAGTTGCCAGCCCCAACCTCTGGCTCAATTGTGTTTCAAGGAACCGACATCACCAAGTTGAGCAAAAAAGATTTGCGCAACGTTCGCCCTGCAATGCAGATGATTTTCCAGGACCCAGTGAGTTCGCTCGACCCACGTTTTCCTGTAAGTCGCGCAGTTGAAGAACCTCTCAAAATTTGGAATCGTGGAAATGAAATTGAACGTTCTGCGAAAGTTGATGAACTGTTGAATTCGGTAGGACTAGATCCTGCACTTGTTCGTGACCGACGACCGTATGAATTTTCTGGTGGTCAGTGCCAGCGCATCAGCATTGCGCGCGCGCTAGCCCTCGAACCAAAACTGCTTATTTGCGATGAGCCAGTTTCAGCACTAGACGTCAGCGTTCAAGCCCAGATTCTCAACTTGCTACAAGACATGAAAGAGGCTTACGGCCTCACCCTTATTTTCATTTCTCACGACCTTTCAGTGGTGAAAGCCGTGAGTACTCGAATCATGGTGATGTACCTGGGCAAGATTTGTGAAATTGCTACCCCAGACGAGCTGTATTCGCGACCATTGCACCACTACACCTCTGCACTCGTAGGTTCAGTTCCGGTTCCCGACCCAGAGCGCAAAGTCTCCGCAACACTGCTTGAAGGCGAGCCACCATCGCCGCTTGACCCACCATCTGGTTGTCGCTTCCGCACACGTTGCCCGGCCGCTACCGAATTGTGTGCAACCGAAGAGCCAATGCTGCGCCTAGCAGCAGACGGTCACTACGTGGCCTGTCACCACCCGCGCGCTTAGTTCAGTTCCCGCGGAACTTCTGCCGCGCTGAGTTCGCGAGCTGCTACTTCAATTTGTTTCACTTCATCAATTTCGGTCTGCACGACACCCAATTCGCGAAATTTCCGAAGCGTGACAAGCATTCGGCTTTCGATAGAACCAACGAGATCGTTGTATGCCCTTGTCGATGACTCGATTCCTTTGCCCATCTTGCTGACAAGTTCGAGTACTTTCCCCACTCGGTCGTACACCTCTGCTCCTAGACGCGCTACTTCGTCGGCGTGTTCAGTTGCCTTGTGCGCCTGCCAACCTTTGGCCACTGCCAAAAGAAGTGCGAGCAGGTTTACCGGTGAGGCAATCAGCACTCTTTGGCGCATGGCGTCTTCGAGCAGTGTCGGATCGGTTCGCATTGCGTCTGAAACGAACCCTTCTCCTGGAATAAACATGACAACAAACTCCGGCGCACTTGGAAATTGCTCCCAGTATTTTTTATCTGCAAGAGTTTTCATATGAGCACGGAGATCACGTGCGTGCAATTTCAGTTCTGCATCTTTAGTTGCGGTATCTGTAGCTTCAGACATTCGGCCATAGGCAGCAAGTACTGCTTTGGAGTCAATCGCTAAAAACGCATTGTTCGGCAGTCTCACCACAACATCGGGGCGCTGATTGCGCTCCCCTTCTCCACCTGTGAACTGTTCGGAATAGTCGCAAAAAGACTCCATGCCAGCAAGTTGAATGACATTGCGTAATTGATTTTCGCCCCACGACCCACGCGCAGACGGAGACTTCAACATGTTCGACAATGACGTTGTGGTGCTGTTGAGATTTTGAATTTGTAGCGCAAGCGAAGAAACCGTGGACTGCTCGGAAGTGAAACTTGTTTGCAGTGAAGTAACGGACTGAGAAAGGCTGTTGATGTGCTGTTCAAAAGGTTGCAAAAGAGCGCGTGTCTGTTGATCTAGATTTCGTGCTTGCGCTGAGAAGAATTCTGCGCTTTGTTGCGTGCTGTTCTGCAAAGACTCGGCCGCTGTTTTGCGAACCTCGGCTTCGACAGTTGACCTGATAGTGGTGACTAACGCATTGATGTCGATTGGTGGATTTTGAGGTTGGGTTTGTTGCTGCACCTGGCTGGCGCTTTTCATGGTGTTCACCATGTACAACAACACACCTAGGACGACAACGATGAGACCAACGAGTACAGATTGCATACTCCAAGTATGACCCGTGGGTATATCGAAGTTTGGCGCTAGAAGTGCAGCACTGAGGCAACCGCGTAGTCGCTCAGTTTTGACCGCCCGCCA
>Ga0209190_1001897_pt1 | contig 14437 bp, 6 predicted proteins | sample M_140205_XF_Meta_FD_187315 | JGI IMG/M metagenome (GOLD analysis project Ga0209190, IMG submission 187315) | Freshwater microbial communities from Lake Montjoie, Canada to study carbon cycling - M_140205_XF_MetaG (SPAdes) (version 2) | ecosystem: Environmental > Aquatic > Freshwater > Lake... | reverse complement strand
CTTACGCACAAAATTTGGTCGCAGTCATAGAGCATTTTCTTTTTTAATCCTAAGGGAATACCCCAAATTTCAATGCCATGAGCAAACATGATCAAACGAGTTCGAGGAGAAAATAATTTTATGAGCCAGGCAACAGGCAGTAGATTGATATGACTAATAATGATATTTTTAGCGCCTCTTCCTTTAATAAATGAATTTAATATAAACCTGATTCTACCCCCTCCAAATCCTTTAAAACGCTCAGTAGGAATATAGGGATTGACATTAGCATCAATAATAGTATCGTGCATTGAGTATACATCAAAACCACAATCACCCATCAGCGAATTATCGTAAAGCACTTTTGAAACTGACCTGCATACTTTTTCAAGTCCTCCAGTTAGAGAAAAAGTATTTAAAGTTAAAAAAAGAGTGTAATCAGGCATACCCTTTAAAACGAATAAGCAATATAGATATCAACTGGTACCAACTTAGTTTACCTTCATTGAATAGATCAAAACAAGCCCGGCTAGATTTGTTTCCGCCTTGCATTTGTTGGGCAACAAAATCATTGTTTTTTAACCATTGTGAAAATGGAAAACTAAATCCCATCTTCTTTCTATTCCATACAGGCTCAGGAATTAAATCTTTAAAAGCATCAATAAGTAATTGCTTAGGCAACCCTTTTCCAAATTTTTGAGCTGTTTGAGTCTTCATAAGTAGGTCAACCACTTCGCTATCAAGAAAGGGAACTCTAATTTCTACCCCATGAACCATACTCATTACATCAGCATCACGTAAAAGTTGATTCTGCATATACATATGAAATTCCATCCAACTTGCTTTGTTGAATGAATCGAGCCCAGGAAGGTCTCCTACAAATGGCTCATCGTTCAGTACATTCCAAATATCTCCTTCATATGCCTCTAGATGCTTAGCTATGTCAAAAACACTATACTGGCCCCTCAAAAATAAATAAAGCCCTTTGATCCCATCCATCTTGAGATAAGACAATCGCTTAATTTTATTATTATTACTCCATTTAGCTGTATTCAAAATAAATCCGGGAATACTTTGTAACTGTAGAGCTTTTTTCATTCTTATAAATGAAGGATAACCACCAAAAAGTTCATCGGCACCAATGCCTGAAATTACAGCCTTCAACCCTTGTTCCTTAGCATACTTACTGATAAACCATGTATTGAATCCATCGCAACTAGGCATATCCATTGCAGAAAGAACATCAGGTAAAAATTGCTCAAATTCTCCTTTAGTAAGTAAGTGTTGATAAGAAAAACAATTGGTATCCTTAAGTACAAGATCTTGAAATTCTTTTTCAGAAAAGCCTTTTTCTTCAAAGTAGATTGAAAGAGAATTTATTTTATCCGATCGACTTTCGGATGCAATTTTAGTTAAGATTGTTGAATCTATTCCTCCACTTAAAAAAAAACCAATTGGAGCATCAGCTAACATATGATTACGAACAGCTTTTTTAACAACTGAACGAACAGTACCTGCTATTTCAGAATCAATATTAAAACCATTGCTAAAACTAAAATGCCTATACGATTGAAGAGAATTTGACCTGTCAAGTAAATTATATTTCAAAAAGCTTCCTTTTGGGAGGGAATACACATCAGAAAAAGTAGTGTAGGGCTCAGGAATATGCCCATAGGCCATTAGAAAAATAGGCCATTTTTTATTTTCCTTGCCATTAAGATTTGCTGCTTTGAAAGCACGTATCTCGGAAGCAAATACTAGATTAGAATTAGCCGTAGAAAAGTACAAAGGTTTTATCCCAACAGGATCTCTAACCAAATAAAGCACCTGCTCAAGATTATCATGAAGGGCAAAAGCAAACATACCTTCCAACTTGGAAAAACTCAGAGTACCCCATTCAGCAAAAGAAGCCAAAATAACTTCTGTATCAGTTTCAGTTTTAAAAATATAACCAAGTTGAGTTAACTCACTTTTAATATTTTTGAAATTATAGATTTCTCCATTGAAAGTAATGGTAAATCTTTCAGAAAAAGTCATGGGTTGGTGTCCTGCTGTAGAGAGATCAACCAAGGCCAATCTTCTATTTCCCAAAGCTACCAATCCATCATTTGATACAAATACACCTTCATCATCAGGCCCGCCATGCTGCTGGATCTGACACATACTCAATACCCTTTCCTTAATAACTGATGAGGGGAGATTTAAATTTGCAATCCCTGAAATTCTACACATGAATTAAGCCAGGATTACGCCTGTCTTTATGAGTGATGTAGTATTGATAATTATTTTCAAAATTAAGATAGGTTGAGCGAAGACCTAATTCAAGATCAATAGAAGATGACCACCCTAGACGATTTATCTTGTCAACATTCAATAATTTTCTAGGGGTGCCATCAGGTTTTGATTCATCAAAATCAATATCGCCTTCAAACCTAGTGATTTCTCTAATTAAGTAGGCCATTTCCCTAATACTATAATCGATACCAGAACCTATATTTATGATATCAAGAGACTCATATTTTTGCATCAAGAAATAACAAGCTATAGCAGCATCATCAACATGTAGAAATTCTCTGCGAGGCTTACCAGTACCCCATACAATAACAGATGGGTCATTATTAAACTTAGCCTCATAAAATTTTCTCAAAAGTGCAGGAAGTACATGAGCATTTTGAAGATCATAATTATCGCCAGGCCCATAAAGATTCGGTGGCATAACACAAATAAAATTGCAACCATATTGTCTTTTGTAAGCCTGACACATTTTGATACCAGCTATCTTAGCAACAGCATAGGGCTCATTAGTTGGCTCCAGAAACCCCGTCATCAGATAGTCCTCTAAAATAGGCTGGGGAGCATTTTTTGGATAAATACAACTACTGCCCAGAAAAAGTAATTTCTGTACTTCAGTACGATAAGAAGCATGAATTACATTGTTTTGAATAGAAAGATTATCATAAATGAAATCACTAGGATAAGACTGATTAGCCATGATGCCTCCCACACGAGCTGCGGCAAGAAAAACATAAGCCGGACGTTCATTTTCAAAAAACTCTAATACTTTAACCTGGTCCCTAAGATCCAATTCAAATGAGGTTCTTGTTACTATATTGGTATACCCTTTTTTTTGTAGTAACCTTACTATGGAGGATCCAACTAATCCAGTATGACCTGCAACAAATATTTTATCAAATATTTTCATTAAATAATAAGTTAAGTATTATAATAAATAATTACTAGCTATTTATATTGCACGATAAGCTAGTATGTAAAAAGACAAAAATCATTAATAACTAACAAGTTACTATTTTTTAAATAAAACCTCAAGCTTCCTTGTGGCATATTAAATAACATGCTGCAAATTTTTTTTATCAAATAAAGCACTTAATTGCAACCCCATACTATCAATTTTAACCCTTGCCTTATTACCTACAACCTCCACAATAACACCCTTATAATTCATCATTACGCCACTTCTGATTATTACTTCTGTATTTTTATTTAAACTAAAATCCACAATCTCTATATTACTAAATTCCTGCAAAAATTTTCTAATAGTATTAATTTCATCATCATTCACTTTAGCAGGCTTCCCTAACCAATGAACATAATTAAGCAAACCGTCTACCATTCGAATATCCCATTTTAGTGCATCAGTTACTTTAACAAAAACATACCCTTTAAAAAGTGGCTCAAATACGATCTTATTTCGATCAGACCATTTGCGTAATACCCTATTTAGTGGGCAATAATTTTCTATACCCTTTTCATCAAGAATACGTGCCACTTTTTTCTCCCATCGTGGCTTTGTGTAAACTACATACCAATATTTCTTTTCTTCCAACATGACAAAGCTTCGCTGTCCCTCAGTCACAATCAATTTGTGAACAGAAGGCTTCTCATAAATTATTACAGCAATATTTATTTTCTACGGAACAGATTCTTAATTATTTCAGCAATATTCCAGATATTTTTAAACCCTGGCTGGTCTTTATCAGAAACATAATACCCAGAAGCCTCACTTCCGTAACCATACCCATAACCATAACCATACCCATAACCGTATCCATAACCATTGCCATAACCTCCAAAACTATAATTTAGAATAGATATCCCCCTAGGCTTAATCCCATTAAAAACAATACACATGTTTTTAAACTTATGATCCCTATTGTAATTATCTATCATTCTAACAAAAACATTAGGCGTAACATTATGCCTTACCACAAAAATAGAAGTATTAACATACTCACTTAATAACTGAGCATCTGTAACAGGGCCTAATGGCGCTGTATCAATAATGATATAATCAAACCGTTTCTTAATTTCATCCAGCATCACCCTAAACTCATTTCTCCCAATCAATTCTGTAGGATTAGGAGGAATAGGACCAGCTGTAATAAGAAATAGATTATTATAATTGGTAGGTCTTATGATTTCGTCTATAGAAGATTTTCCAACTAAATAGCTTGATATCCCTGGATCTCTTTTTACATTTAGCTTCAAACTTAATTTAGGCTTGCGTAAATCAAGTTCCATAAGGGCCACCTTTTTACCTGTTAAGGTGATACTGATAGCCATATTAATTGCAATAAAACTCTTCCCTTCTCCTGAAATACTTGAGGTAACAAGCAGTGTATTATCTTTTTCATTGAAGCCCATGAAAGCAAGATTTGTTCTGAGCGTTCGGAATTGCTCAGCAATAACTGTTCTTTTGCCTTCAGAAATAGCCACGGGATTTTTAGTTTTTGCCTGCACTATTTCGCCAATCACAGGAACAATAGTTTTACTCTCAATTTCAGATCGAAACATAATACGATTGATCAAAGTTTCAAAAGCCTGAACATAAAAAATAAACAATACCAATCCGGAAAGTAAACCCATCAAATAGAAATTGTTAGCAATTGGCCTAATAGGTCCATATGAAAACCCTTCTTCGAGCACCCTTAAATCAGAACTTGTAGAGGCTGAAGACAAGGCAGTTTCTTCTCTTTTTTGCAGCAGAAAATTATAAATATTATTCTTAATAGCTTGCTGACGACTAATATCAAGCAGCCCCCTTTCTTTTTGCGGAACTTCTTTAAGCAAACTACTATTGACAGCTATTCTTGAAGTGATTGAATTTTGTTCAAGAAAAAGATTATTGCGGATATTATTTAAATTTTCACGAATATCATTTTTTATGCGCGTTACTTTTTGTTCTGCCATTTCAACCGTTTCGCTTTTAGCTCCAGACAATACACGGACCTTATCTAACTCAAATTCAGAAGCGTATAGTTGCTGTAAAAGACTAGAAAGAGTAGGGTCATTTATAAGAAGCAATGAAGGCACAGTCCCTGACTTCTTTCCCTTTCGATTAACATATCCTTCAATATCATTTAATACATCCAGCTGAAGATCTAATTCAGATTTACGCTTATCTAGCTCCTTTACATTTTCAAAATAGATATTAGCTTGTACCCCAAGATCAGTAAGAGATTCTTTAGATTTATACGTCTCAATATTTTTTTCTACACTATCAAGCTGGCCTATAACATTGTTCAAACGTGCCTCAATAAAATCAAGAGTCTTTTTTGCAATCAAATTCTTATCTGCAATGCCTTCTTTATTGTATACCTCAAATAATTTGTTTATAATATCTACCCCTTTTTCGGGAACAGGCGTTTCATACTTAACATCTATTACAGTAGAATTAAATGAAAGAGGAGCGGCTTTTAGAGATCCTACAATACTTGAGGAACTTCCTTGCACAGAATTGAAAATAGCGAAATAGTGTTTACCGCTAATATTTCGATTATAGCCATTATTAGCAACTATTCGGTAATCAGTTCCACCCATTTTCAGCAGCCCATTCAAAGAAATTGACTGGCCTGCAATTTTAATAATATTCTTCTTCCAGTCAATATCAAAAAAATACCTTCCAGATGCTTGGATAGTGCTCTTGTCCAATGCAATAAAAGAAACCGGAGAATTTTCCTTGTACAATTCCTCGATTTGAACATTGCCTTTATTATAAACAGTAGTGTACAAATCAAGCGATTTTACAACCTCTTCCATTAGCGAAGATGACCGAAGAACAATTATCTCATTCTCTACAATTTTTTTTTCGCTAAAAATATTTAACGCGTCAAGCACTTTACTATCGCCCGAACCTTTTTGAGGATCCTTCAACAAACCCTTAGCAGATGCTACATAAATTTTTGTTTGTGAACGAAGATAAATAAATGACGTAGCAAGTGTAATGCTTGTAATAATAATAAAAACAGGCCAAAAGGGTAAATACCTGTGCACTATTTGCAACAGAAAATTTGATTGAGGCCGCTCTCTTATAATTTCTTCTCCACTCATACATTCTCAAAAAATTACTTCAATACACTATTGAGCACTATTATCAACAAAGAAACAGAAGAAATTACCATCGAATATACTACTGCAAATCTGTTCCTTTTCTCTTCCTTTATAATTTTATTATCATCAGTTGAAACATAAACAATATCATTAGTCTTTACATAGTACCAAGGAGAATTTAAAAGAGAATGATTTTCCAGACTAATTCTCTTTATTTTTCTCTCCCCTCCCTCCTCTCTAATGATCATTATATTATCTCTCCTTCCATTTGGCGTAATATCTCCACTTAATGCCAAAGCATCTAGAAGAGGTATTCTATCCTCGGGAAGATTTAATACCTGAGGTCTAACTACCTCCCCTAATAAGGTCATCTTATGATTCAAATATTGCACAGTCACTATAGGATCTTTCAAATAAGGAATAAGTTCTGTCTCTAGTTTAATCTGCAACTGCTTTTTTGTTAAGCCTGTTACTTTTACCTTCCCAAGTTTATGAAACTGAATATTCCCTTCATTGTCAACCAAATAAGCAGCATCTTTTGAAGTTTGTGCATTAATGGCTGCTGTAACTGCCGCTGCATTATAGATAAGATCCTCCTCTTTATTAAGACTACTAACAGCAATACCTAAAATATCCTTGCTTTGAATCTTGGATTCATAATCTTCGGTAACTAGCGCAATAATAGCTGTATCACGGGGCAATGACCTGAAATATGCAGATGATTTTGATATTGAAGTACAGGAAGGATTAATAGTAACAATAAAGGCAAATCCAATAATAATTAACAGTCGTGACGCTAATTTGAGAGGTAAATACAAATAAAATTGTCCCATAATTATTACAAAAAAACTAGGGTACAAAGCACCTAGTATCTTTATTTGTAAATTTCGTTAAAATAAATCACTTTAACAAAACCTGAAACCTGATAATTTCTAAATTAAGCACTGAAATTCAGAGAATTAGAAGGATTTTACTCAAAAAGGCAGTTAATAACAGGAAGGTGGGAGGACCTATATTGAAAAGCTAGAAATTACAAACTGTACCTATTTTCTTTAATTTATAGGCTCGCCTGGCTCCTAACCCAATTCCTGCAGCTATTAATAAAGAAAGTCCTCCATCAATTGGGCAAACAGGAAGATCAGGATTGCATCCAGGATCAAAAGCTGGTGAATTTGGATCAGGTTCACAACATTGAGCAAATGATTGATTGCTAATGGAAATAAATAAAATAAAAACTAATAAAATCAACCCTCTTCTACAATTCATTTCTATAATTTAATATTTAAAATTAATCCTTTTTGAATTACAATAAAATTAACTACTATTTTATTAACTAATAATAAATAAAAATATTATTAAAGTTATAAAAAAGTAATGCGATAAAAAATTTATATCCAAATAAAATAACTACCCCTAGGCAACTATTGAATATCAATCTTTTTTGAATTAACAACCCCATCCCCACTCACCACACTCAATACATAAACTCCCGCCGAAATCTTCCTGGGAATATTTAATCTATAAGATACCCCATGAACCACAATAGATTGAGAAAACACAACCCCTCCACTCTGATCAGCTAAACTTACCTGGCATTTCCCTTCAATATCCTTCGAAAATTGAATATTTAACAGCCTGTCTTTACCCAAAGGATTAGGGAAGAGAATCATCGTATTATCATTAACATCTGATTGCCCAGGAATATCAGTAATTATTGGCGAATCAGACTTTGCCTGAGATGCCGCCTTTTTGAATACAATCACAAACCTATCTGAAGCATAGGACCCAGTTTTAGGATCTACCACGAAATCAAAAACATTTACTACACCCAATGTAATTGGAGTAAGTATACCTAAATAATTGTCTTTTAAAAATGCATCCAACCTGCTGATTGACCACAAACGAGCATCTACCTCCAACTTATAAATTCTTTGCTTTAACCCACTCACAAACAATTTTATACTATCCATAATAATTGGATCCCGCCTGCGCTCTACAATTAAACGAGTACCTCCATTATCAACACAAAGCCTGCTACCCGATGTTGAAAAAGAAGGCAAATCATTACCCTCAACCCTATTATTATTTGTATTTGCAAAATCAATCATGCAACCATCCATTAAAGAAAGCGAACCAGGCGTCTCTTCAGCAAGTAAATTAACCCGTAGTTTATTTACAACAATTGGCTGTGGACGGAATACATTTCTATTACTTGCATCTTTTGAAGATTCCCTAAAAGTAATAGACTGGCCAGAGGAACGGGTTGGATTGTAAACAAAAAATGCCTGACCCGATTGAATGAATTTATTTTTAGCTGTTGGATAAGTAGCAGTAGTTGGTACATTTGAACTATACGGAGTTACATCATAATCAGTACCATTATCCCATGTACAAACCCTAAATTGACCAAGACCATAAGTACCTCCAAGCAAGGGATCCCATACATAAAATGAATTATTAACATTACTAGTTCGGCCAACATTGGTAAAGTTCAAAGTAGCTGGATATGGATTGCCAAAACAAGCAAATGAGTCGGCAGATAAATTACGCACTTGATCGCCATTATAAAGCTTGCCCCTTGTGCGCAATACAGTAGAAGTAAGTACACTATTTGAAGGCTTGGCAGAACGATCTCCTCTAACAAATAAGAAATACCCAATACCACTGCTTTTTGAAATAGTTGAATCTTTTGTATTTATTATAGGATCATACAAATTTGTTACACTATTATAGTACTTCATAGATGGCCCTCCAGGAGAAAGCGTATCAAAACCATTAGTATCTGCTGTAGCAAGTAAAGTATAACTATTAGTAGTTATACAAGTACCATACCCAGGTTTAGAATTCACTCGAGGAAGATTCCCCTCCTGCCATGCGTTCCTTATTGTTTGCGTATCATTAATAGGAGCTGCCAGCAATTGCCATTTACGACCTGAAGAAATATAACGCTCTATAACAAAGCGACCTGTACCACTAGCATAATTGAAACTACCTCCTACAGTGCCTACTCTTGCTGTACTATCAGCAGTAGACTTAATAGTAATATCATTATTACCCAGCGTTACTACACCCGATGTTGGTATTAAAGCACCAGATATAGTAAGTGGAGCAGTTATTGTAGTACTACCAGCTCCTGTATTAGCAATTTCAAGAATATTAATATGAGATACACTTCCTCCTGATCCACCAGGAAAATTTTGAAGTGCAGTTCCTGTCAACCTAATGATTCCACTATCTCTTAAGGTACCGCTATTTGCCCATGAACCCAATGTACTAAGTGATCCAGTAGGTGAAATATTAAATGTGGCACCGGTAGCAATAGTCAAGCCTCTTACTGTTGCAGTACCAGAAATAGTTGGATAATAAGTTAACCCCGAAGGAATAATAACATCAAATGTACCATCCGGAACTACCCCATCACACCAATTTGCCGAACTATTCCAGTTAGCATTTGCTCCCAGCCATGTACCTTTTACACCTACGGTAACAACAACTGGTACTCTAGTAGCAGAAACACAACCATTAACTACAGTTGCAGCATAATAAGTAGTTGTAGCACTTATAGAAGGAGAAGTAAAACTTGTTACCCCTGAACCACCCGTAAGCACTGTTCCTGCTGTTGATACATCATACCAATTTACGGATTCTACAGAAGTTAGTGTTACAGTTCCTGTTGAACACCTACTGGTATTACTAACAGTTGGAAGATTTGTAGGTAAAGCATTCACCGAAAATGCATTTGTATTTACAGGAGAAGTACTCGAACATCCTGTAAGAGAATTTGTAATGGTATAGAAATAATAATTACTTGAAAAGGTAAAGTTATTCCCAGGTGTATATGTAGTATTAGTAGCTCCATTGATGGAGATAGCTGAAGCCAAAGAATTAGTAGCAGTGGTATTATAATACCATTGATACGTACTATTACTATACACATTAGCACTCAGTGAACTAAAGCCTGGCACTGCATTTAAACAACGAGAGTAAGGAAGTGAAGAACCTGGAGCAGCAGTGAGTGGAAGACTGACCACAGTGACTTTTGCCGAATCTCTTGTTGAAGATTTACAACCCGTAGCAATATTTTGTGTTTCAGCCCAATAAGTAGTAGTAGCCGATACTGTTGCACTATAAGAATTTACTCCAGCAATTGTACCTGATTGAAGAAGCGTACCTAAAGTAGATGCACTATACCAATTAATAGTAGTACCAGATAAAGCAGTTGCCCTAATAGTAGCAGTGTTAGTACCACAAATAGAAGTATCCTCTGAAGTTGTTACGTCAGGTAAACCATTTATTGTAACTGTAACTGATCTAGAAACTACATCAGTACAGCCTGAACTACTTAATGATACATCATAAGTTCCTGCATAAGCAGAAGATGGATTGGTTAATGTCAACGTATTAGTAAACTGCCCGCTAATAACTGCATCGTTACTTACACTTATGCCACCCTTTTTCCAAGTAAGTGTTAGATTTGAACCTGTGTAGCCACCCGCAACACTAATAACCTGTGTGCCAATACCAGTACAAGTAGCAGAAGGAATATTGGGCAGAATGGCTGATAATGTAGGAACAGGATTTACCGTTATGGTAGCAGACTTAGAACCTCCGCCTGTACAATTTGCATTAGAAACTATTGCACGGAAATAGGTAGTAACGGTTAGGTTTGTATAACTACAAGTATCCGTTGTATTTGTTATTGGAGTAGCACCAGTAAAGTTGGCATTAGTAGCCTTTTCCCAGCGAACTATAGTACTACCAAATAACTGACCTGTTAAACTAAGCACCCCACTGTTTGACCCGCTACAAACAGAAGTACTTGAACTGACAGTTCCTGTACCTGAAGTTAGCACTTCATCAGCACCAATATCTGAAGGATTAATTCTAATCTGATTATCATAATCAGTAGACACCAATGGTGTGGAAGGATAAACATCTATAATATTTATATTACTATCATTGCAGCCCGTTAAATGAAGATCATTATTAGCTGCATTAACAAAAGAGGGTGCTACAGAAACGGAATTAACATCCCTAGGAGTTCTTAGCGTACTGAGTGCAGCAATTGTTTGTATAGAATTAGTCCCATCATAATACAAAAGCCTTGAAGAAGAAGCTACCCCTGAATAAAAATTATTATAATTCGAAGAATCACTTGTAAAATTAGTTGCATTAGCGCCTCTTTTTCTTAACCCAATTGACTGCCCGGCTACTGGAGTACATTCATTAATAATAATATTATTTCTTAAATCTAATCTAGCGGTTGTAGCAGTAGCACTAGGTAAATGACAAACAGCACTAGAGTAAAAAGAAATTTGACCAGTACCCGCCAACCGAATAGTATTATTATAAAGCGAGAACGTTGAATTGGTACCAGTAGAGCTAATATCAATACCCCTAAGCGCATCTTCCCCAAGAACACTGGTTACCCAGTTATTAGCAGCAAGCCCAGTTGCAGCAGCAGCCAGTGAAAGATCTAAAGCAACCATATTATTGGATACAGTTACAATGGTAGGCGAAGCCGAAGGAAGTGAAATGCCCTTGGCACTAGATGCAGTTGGCAAGGTTGAAGAATACCCTGGAAAAAGATTATATACTTTATTTTTTGAAATTGTAACCGTAGCTCCAGGACCAGCATATATACCAACAATATCAGTACTTGAAGCCGAATTTGAATAAAGATTAAAAATGGTATTTCCACTCAAATACCATGTAGAAGTATTAGATGTATTATGCCTTATTCCATTAATTACATGCTTACCTGTAGAGGTTCCCTGAACAGATAAATTTGAGATAGTATTATTACTTACAGTATCGGTTTGACCCCCGAAACTAGAATTATTGATTCCATATATAGTACCTACTACAGCCCCAGTCATTGAAATAATCGAATCCTTATTAATTATATTCCCTATTATCCTACAACTAATATTAGATATAGCGCCTGTAGGAGCAATATGTATACAATTTAAAGTAACTGGTAAACTACCTCCTACTATAGAATTATTAGTAATAATATTATTATTAATAGTTACAGTACTTCCAGTAGTAATAGTAGTTCCTGCAGATATTAAATACCTTACTCCAGTCCCACCACCAATAGTATTACTAGTAACTGTATTACTATCTATATTAAGTACTGTTCCCGAAGGCATTGCCGCCGCATTTTGTATACCATAAATAGCACCTGTAGAAGTAGTAGGGATAACCAGATTTTGGACAGTATTACTTCTTAACTGAACATTGGCAGCCGTAGCATTATTATAAATACCGGTCCAAGTACCACCAACTGCTGCAGGGTGAGCTCCTGAAATAGTATTGCCTCTGATTACAACAGTATTGGACGCAGCCGTGCTGCCTGCTGAATTATTAATTCCAACTACGGCAGATGTTGTTGAATTACAAGTAACAGATATTACGTTACTACTAATAGTAAGAGACGAGCTAGTACCTCCAGAAGTTTGAATACCATAAACAGCATTGGTGTGATTCACTCCTGACAGGTCGTTTCTAATAAAATTATTTGAAATATTAAGGGCGTACTGATTTATTGCTTTTACCCCTACTGCAGCAATGGTAGCACTTGTACCACCCCCAAAGGCAATAATAGAATCACGTGTTGTTATATCCGATCCGCCCACATCGTTAAGCGTATCCATAGAGTTAGTTCCATAGGTTCCAGAACCGCCACTTAATCCAATACCAATATTGCAGTTTTGAATCTTATTTGAATAAAAACTATTTCTAGAATTAGTGCCAGCAGTTGAAGTGGCATTATTTATAACTGTTGTTGCAGTAAGGTCGTTTGATCCATACATGGCAATACCCACTGAACCATTTAGAACAGGAGTTTCAGCACCAGCTGTAACATTATTTCTATTTAATGTAATTACACAATTTTTTATCGTATTATTCTGTGCTCCGTTGGTAGCGCTCTCTTTAAACAATCCGTAACCATATTCCATAAAGGCACCACCTGAAGTATTCGCACTGTTTTCCTCTAAATCAAGACCGTCAAAAGTGATATAATCAGTTCCCCTTATGGCTATTATTCCATCTGGAGTAGCAGTTGCAGGAGTACCAACTCCTCCTGTGTAGGAAATAACTTTGGGATTAAGGCCGGTGCTATCAGGATTCTTTCTGAAAGTAACTGTTCTAGAAGAAGAAATTGAGTAAGTACCTGAATAAAGCGTTGCACTTCCTATAATAAGTCTTGATGTAATAGTATCCCTATAGCCTGGCTTTATATCGAAGTAAACATTACTTGAAACTCCTCGTAAATTTAATGAGTCGATAGCTTGTTTAATATTATTGAAACCTCTTATACCACTACCATTACAAGCCAAATCTGCAATAGGAATTAGATATCTGCCAGATAATGGCCCACCGGGAGAAGTGGATACAACTCCAATAGTAGAAGTTGGTATTGGGCCAGGGAATATACTATCACATGAATTTAAAGTAGCAGAAATAAGGTTTAAAGTTGTAGATCCTGTAATATTAGGAACAGTAATTGTAGCGGCACCAGTACTCGAAAGCGTAACAGTAGTATTAGTTCCAGAGTTAATATTATAGGTTAACACACAATTAGCGGTACCTGTAATAAAAAATTGACCATTAGCTGAAGAGCATACAGGCCCATTATTTGAAGAAATTGAAGCCGAGGGTTTTTGATTAACCGTTACAGTCATAACTGCTGTATCAGCACACTGACCTGCAGTAGGTGTAAATTTATAGGTAGTAGTAGTTGTATTATTAATACTAGGCGTCCAAGTACCAGAATATGAATTATTGGAAACAGAAGGAAGTGTAAAAGATGCTCCTTTACAAATTGCTGCTACTTGGGTAAAAGTTGGAGTTACTACACTTGCATTTACTACTACTGTCATTTTAGTAGTATCTGTTGCACATTGATTTGAGTTATTATGAATAAAAGTATACGTGGTAGTTTGCGTGGTATCCTGGGTTGGTGTCCAAGTACCCGTTATACTACCCGAAGCAACGCTTGAAGTAGTTGGAAGCGTAAAAGTTGACCCCAAACATATAGGCGACACCTGAGTAAATGCAGGTGTCACATTAGGAGTTACAGTAACAGTTTTAGCCAAGCTTA
>Ga0209190_1001896_pt1 | contig 14445 bp, 11 predicted proteins | sample M_140205_XF_Meta_FD_187315 | JGI IMG/M metagenome (GOLD analysis project Ga0209190, IMG submission 187315) | Freshwater microbial communities from Lake Montjoie, Canada to study carbon cycling - M_140205_XF_MetaG (SPAdes) (version 2) | ecosystem: Environmental > Aquatic > Freshwater > Lake... | reverse complement strand
CATGCTAAAGAATTAGATATTAACACACAAAAGGCCATCTCTCTCAAGACGACACTTTTGACATAGAACATCATGATCTAACTCTGGCCTTAAGGCCAGAGTTATTGATAGGTCAATTATTGAAGCCATAATTTTGATGGCTGAATCATACAATAACTTTTAATTTTTTTAAAACAATAATTTCATAAAACAGATTGGGCATTATAATGGACATTCTATTATAAAAAAATAAAACATCAAAACTCAATTTTGTAAAATAGAATTAGAATACTATTAATGTAGGTAAAATGTGAGAGAATACAAAGGAAATTGGGTTAGCGTAACATTTAAATCGTAAACAATATAAATGAATTAAAGACAACGGTCTAAAAGTAAAATAATTAATCTATTAAAAAATATCTTTAAACCTAAATATATTATAATTATTGTACATACAAAATCAGCTATCAAAAAAAATAATTTTACGTCATAATTTAGGAAATAAAAAAAATAATTATAACTTTGTCTATCTTAAAAGCATATTAGTTTTAAATTCAAGCTACCCACTCCTCCGAAAAACAAGATATCCAATTTTTTATACATTAAGTAAAAGCTAATACCTTTTACAAAGTATTTACAAAAACCGATGCATTGAAATTGAATATTATTAGCAATGCAGAGAATTTTAATTTGAAAAAGCTAAAAAAAAAGAATTTAACAAATGAAGCTCTTAGATTTAAATAAAATTTATTTACTACTTTTTTTGTCATTGAGTATTATATTGACTAATGAAGCAAAAAGCCAAGTAGTTCTAGTTGATAGTGCTTATTGGAAACTTACTTCAAATCCCCCTGGAGCAACACCTACTACTACTGCAAGAGTAACTGCCGGTAACCTAACAAGCACTATATTATTGAAAGCTTATGGTAACAATGGAGCACAATCTGAAAAGTGGCCAACTTCTAATTCATTAGATACTTCAAAATACTTTCAATTTACTGTAAAGCCTAACCCCGGTTATGCATTTACTATCGATAGTGTTAAATTTACTTTAACCACCAATTCAACTAGTCCTAGACCAAGTGCTACATTTCGCTACTCCTACAATTCGGATTTTTCTAATCCTTTTGATATAACCACTATAACTAATTTTTCAACTAGAACATCTTATAAAATTCCAAAAACTATACCTGTAAGAAGTAGTCAATTTGTATATATAAGAGTGTATATGTTTAATATGGGAGATGATAAAGAGGTAGGAATCAATAATGTTACAATAAGAGGCACAAGCGACACATGCAAAAGTCCCCTAGCAGGAAATTTTGATTTAATAGCTGAAAATGAAAGATGCGCTCTATCCCCGATAACTGATACCATATATTATACTTCAAGTACCTTAGCTACCGGCTCATATCTCATGACTTACAGCTTGAGTGGCGCCAACAATAAAGCCAGTCAAAATGTATTAACAACTTTTACGTCAGGCAACAATGGATCATTTATTGTACCTGTATCTGAATTGGATACTTTAGGCACAACAACACTTACAATTTCAGGTATCTATAGTGGCAACGGTTGTAATTATGGATTCTCTCCAGGGAAAACAATAGTAATAAAAATCAATACCAGTGCCCCCGCTACTCCCTCAGGATTTTCAGGAGCAGTATCCCTCTGCCCCTCAGCTAGCCAAACATACACAATTACACCTTCTTTAAGAGCAACCTCTTATACATGGTCAATCCCAAGTGGATGGACTTTAAATTCAGGACAAGGAACTACTTCAATAAATGCGACTTCAGGTAGTGCAGGAGGTAACATTACTGTAAAAGCAATCAATCTTTGCGGAGAAAGTTCCATACTTTCAACATCAGTAACTGTAACTGCTATACCTAATTCACCAACATTAAGCATAACACAACCAAATTGCACATCATCTAATGGTTCAGTAGGTATTTCATCTTCAACCTCAGGACTAACTTATAGTTTCAATTCAGGAAGTTTTGCTGCATATAGTGCTGCTTATATAGTAGCTGCTAGTACGTCATATAGCGTTGTTGCTAAAAATACAAATGGATGCATTTCTTCAGCTGCAACAGGCACTATGGGAGCACAACCATCTCCCCCTAATGCACCTAGTATCACTTTTGCTACCCCATGCAGTATGGAAAGTGCTACTATATATGCTAGCGGCATTGCAACCAATCAAACTGCTGACTGGTACGCAGCAGCAAGTGGAGGTACTCCATTAGCAGGAGGAACAGCCGTTACTACTTTTACTACTCCTACTATTTCTTCAAGTACAACTTATTACGTTCAAACAAGGGATACTATTACTTCATGCATCTCTTCAAGAATTTCAGTATCTATAGGAGTAAACCCATCACCTTCAGCACCAACAGGAACAGGTGATTCAAGATGCGGAACAGGAACACTAAAAATTTCGGCCTCACATTCAACAAATGAAATCATTAACTGGTATTCTACTTCATCAGGAGGTTTTCCCTTACCAAATGGATCAGCAGTTGACTCATTCACAACTACTTCTTTAAATACAACAACAACTTATTATGCAGAAGCCGTAAATAATAACTCTGGTTGTAAATCAAGTACTAGAACAGCAGTAATTGCTACTATTAATAACAACACAGCAATAAGCAGTCAGCCTAACAATAACAACCAGCAAGTTTGCCAAAACACAACAGCTCCATCACTTTCAGTTACTGCTAGCGGCATTGGTCTCACCTATCAATGGTATTCAAATATTACTGCATCTACTTCAGGAGGGAGCCTCATAAATGGAGCAACAAGTAGTTCATTTACTCCTGCTAGCATTGACACTGGAACAAAATATTATTACTGCCTTATCAGTGGCACTTGTGGAAATGCAACATCATTGGTATCTGGTAATTACAAAGTATTGAGAACTGGAATATGGCTAGGGTCAGACAGCAACTGGCATTATGCAGCAAATTGGTGTGGTGGAGTACCTACTCAAATAACTAATGTAATCATTCCTTCAAGCACTATTATTAATCCTATAATTTATTCAGCAGATGCTGATTGTAATAATATTATTATTCAAAACGGAGCCTCGCTCCTACTAAAGAATGATAATACACTAAAAATAAAAGGAACTATTACAGCTGAAAATAATCTTAATGCCAGTGATGGAACTATAGAACTAGTAGGAAATATAGCTCAAACTATTTCAGGAGCTATGTTTAACTCAAAAAAAATAAAAAATCTCACAATAAGTAATTCAATAGGGGTAAATTTATCATCAACTCTTAACGATACTTTAAAAATATCAACGCTTCTGAAATTTGGCAATGTAAATAATACATTACTCAATACTAATAACAATTTAACACTATTGTCTGATTCAAATACCACCGCATCTGTAGGAGATATGAGCAACAACAATAGTAATTCTGGAAATCATATTGATGGAGATGTCACTGTTGAAAGATATATTTCTTCAGGCAGAAAATGGCGCTTTCTTTCTATCCCTACTAATACTACTCAAACATATAGACAATCTTGGCAAGAAGGGAATGCGTCTGCATTAAATAGTCGTAAAGGTTATGGCACTATGGTAACTGATAATAATAACAGTACCTTTCTTGCCAATGGATATGATTATTATTCTGCTGGAGGTCCCAGTGTTAAAAAATACAATGTATCTAGTCAGGGTTATACCCCTATTTCATCCACCTCAGATATAATTAATATTTCTGGTGGCTATATGGTTTATGTAAGGGGTGACAGAAGTTCAACCCCTACTAATGGACTTAATACTTCTACTATTATGCGGACATCGGGTGTAATAAAGCAAGGAGATCAGCCTTCCATTGTGGTGCCTGCTGGTAAATATGTAGATATTGGCAATCCTTTCGCTTCTGCCATTAACATGTCAAGTATTACAAGAGTAGGCGTTCAAAATGTCTTTTACCTTTGGGATCCTAAGATGGGAGGAACTTATGGTTTAGGGGGATATCAAACATTTACCAATATAGGGGATTATTATTTTCCAACCCCAGGAGGGTATAGTTATCCTTCTGATAGTGGTACCTATAATTTAATACAAAGTGGACAGGCTTTTTTTGTTAGAGGATCTAGTGTTGGAGGTAGCGTTACAATAAAAGAAACTGATAAAGCTACTGCTTCTCGTCAGGTTTTTAGAACTTCTTCAAATCCGCAGTATTTAAAAATAAATCTAAATAATTCAGTAGCTCAGCTAGTAGATGGTGCCACTGCTGTTTATGGAGATGCTTATCAAAATGCAGTTGATAATGATGATGCCTTAAAAATTACTAACTCTGGGGTTAATATTAGTTTAAAGCGTGAGGGACAGTTGCTGTCGGTTGAATTCAGGCATACTATGTCGGCTACAGATACTTTGCATATTAGTATGACAGGATTATCTGTGCAGTCCTATCAATGGAATTTATTATTTTATAATTTAGATTCTTTAGGTCGCGAGGCTTTCCTTTTAGATAATTATTTAAATAATTTTACTCCTCTTAATATAGGTGAGAATAATTTTATTGATTTCAGTGTAGATAATAACCCTGCTTCTAAAGATGCAGGAAGATTTAAAATTATTTTTGTTCATTCATTAGCACTTCCTGTTACCATTACTCAAGTTTCTGCTAAGTCTATAAGTGATAAATCCGTTCAGATTGATTGGAAAACTGAAAGTGAAATTTCTATGGACTATTATATTGTAGAAAAAAGTACAACCGGACATAATTTTCAGGAAATATGTGGTAAGATATTCTCCCAAAATAATAGCGGAGTTGCTTTTTACTCTCAGCTAGATAATAGTTATTCAAATACAGTTTCTTTTTACAGAATAAAAGCAGTGAGTTTAAATGGGTTAATTCAATACAGTTCCATTGTAAAGGTAGCTCCTAATAATTTAAATTCTTCTGTATCAGTATTTCCAAATCCGGTTATTGGCAAAAAGATAAATATTCAGTTTAGTAATATGGACCTTGGTTTATACCATCTTACGTTGATAAGTAATACTGGACAGTTAGTATATGCTTCTAAAATTTCCATCACTCAAAATTCCGAAGCGAAAGAAATAAAATTAAATAAGCTCCCTTCTGGAAATTATCAATTGCTTATAGAAGGCCCTGATTCATTTAAGGAAACAAGCAAACTAATTATAAATTAGAAATGCCTTTTTAACGAAACTGGTAATCTACTCCATAAACCTGTGTAAGTAAGGTTGAAGGGCCGTCCAATATAGTAGCATTACCCTCTGGCGATGGAGTAACAGGTGAATTAGCAGCCAAATATGATTTAATGACTTTATGTAATCTATAAGGAGTGTTGCTTGGATTTGAAACACCTTTTATACGACACAATGTATCAAAGGGATCGCCATCTCTTTCACAAGCTGTTATTTTATAGTTTTTATTAATATCTACTGGTAACCCGCCAATAGTAATATCCTTAACACGCTTACCTTTTTCCCCATAAGCATAAAAGGATATTTTCATACCCTTAAATTTTACTACCCAACCTCCAATTCTTTCAGATGCATTTTTGGCAAACACATTATTAAGTTCTCTTTCAATCCATTCTAGTATTTGTGTGCCAGTTACAGTAGCTACTCTTACCACACTGTCAACAGGAAGCATATCATAAATGAAACCATTTGTAATAGGAATATTTCCTGTTGCATCAGGAGTTGTACGCGGCGGACAAAAACGAAACCCATTAGATAATATGATATCAGTATCGGGAAGCTGCCAATGCAAAGCATCCAGAATCAGTGTATCAATTGTATTTTCCACCACAAAATACCTGTACAGTGGAATTGTACTGTATCCTGCAATTTTATAAATGTCATCGCTGAACTCTTTTTCTTTATCAATGATAATAGCTTCAATCCTTTCATCCGCAGGGTAATTATAGGATGACAATTCAACAAGTTCATAAGCCTCCTTAACAATCTTCCCTTCTTTAACAGTTAAATCGAGCTTCCCTACAAAAGAGCCAAAGGCCCCAGGCTCAACTACCTTAGTGTATTTCCCCTGAATAGGTACTCTCACTCGCTCATGGGTATCTCCACCAAAAATATAATCAACATCTTTACTTACTTCAAGATTTGAAAGGGAAATCTGCTGGGATAATCCAAGATGAGAAAGCACAATTACATAAGCACAATTCTCCTTGTTTTTTAGCAAGTCGGCATAATAAGCCACATCTACCTCAGCTTTGCTGTAAATTATTCCCTTGCTGTAATTTGGAGATTGACGAACAGGTACTAGAGGATCGGTATAGCCTATAAACCCGATTTTAATTCCTTTAATATCCCATATATAATAAGGAGGAAACATCAATTCACCCTTAGTGCCAGCACCGGCATCATGAAACATATTAGCACAAATGGTAGGAGATTTGAGAGAGCCAAGAAGATGCTCCATTGCTTTTTTATAGTAAACCACTTCCCAATTGCCAGGTAAAAAAAGATTGTAGCCCATCTCATTCAATATAGGAAGCATCGCTTCTCCTGTAGTCTTTACCGAAAGCTCACTACCCTGAAACATATCTCCTGTATCTACAATAAAAGTATTTGAATTTTTCTTCTTTTGCTTTTTGAAATAAGTAGCTAGATGAGAATACCCTCCCGTTTTTCTATAAACAGCTTTATCATTCTCCCAAAATAATTCATCATGAGCATACACCTGACAATGAACATCAGTAGTTTGTAATATAGAAATAGTAAAAGATTTACTATCCGCATCTTCTTCATTAAATAAAGATCTAGCAGCAGCTACTAAAGGATCGGAAGCTAAGAGCCCCACTCCACCCAGCCAACTTAACTTTTTTAAAAAAATGCGTCTGCTCTTTTTTATAACAACCATTGTTATTTTTTAGTATTAACAGATACTTTATCCTTTACTAATGACTCTCTGTTCTTTTGCGCATCTACAATTGGCTTAAAAGGGCCAAATTTATGTTGGGATTCAGCATAAATATCAGCATAAGGACCAAAAGGATGATCAACAGGCTTTTTTGAAATATCTGGCCAGTCTTTAGAAATATTACCCTTAGGTCTGGTTTGAGAAAGTACAAAGGCAGACACATCCCAGGCCTCCTCATCACTCAGCTGCGAACTTAAATAATTAACTCCTAAAGGCATATTATACTTCACATACTTAGCAAAATTACTGATACGGTTCAATCCGGCACCGTCATTAAAACTATGATCACCCCACAAAGGAGGATAAACATATTCAATCTTATCGCCGGGCTGCATACCTTGCCCATCGGATTGGTGACAAGATTGACATTTAGCCATAAAAACAGATTGCCCTTTTGTAGGGTCCGCTGCTCTATCTAAATAAGCCAAATCTTTAAAGCCAGACCCTTCGGCTTTCTTACCTTTTTCAACATCCTTACCTAAAAAATTAATGTAAGCTGCAATAGCCTGCATTTCTTTACCTGTAGTATCTAAGGCTTTACCATTTAAACTTCTCTGAATACAATCATTAACACGTTTGTATATATTTTCAATCGTACCGCTCCTTGCTCTGAATTTTGGATAATTAGGTGCAACAGAACCGTAATTGTTTCCAAAAACTTTTGTACCCGCCTCAAGATGGCAATTCTGACAATTCATTCCATTTGTAATCTTCATAACCTTGCCTGCGGGACCTAGATACTTAGATGTATGAGCAATAAGATCACGACCATATAAAATTTGTTTCTTTTTATCAGGATCAGTTATAGAATTAATGTCCGGCGCTTTCCAGTAAACAATACTAGCAATTTTATCTTTCATAGATATAGAAGTATCTGAGTTACTAGCAATATTCATAGAGGACTTTTTACTATCAGAAATGAAAATAAAAGGGATCGCAATCAATCCAGCAACAAGAATAATAACCACCCAAAACATCCTGTTAATAAGTAAAAAAAGTTTTTGATTCAACTCATCCTTGTCCGTTTCATTAGGAATCATAGAAGAAAATATTTATTGATATTAAATTGACTGAAAAGATAACGAAATTAAGTAATGAAATAAAAAATAATGCCAATAAAAAGAAAAGAAATTGAAACAACATTGAGGGATCTAATATCTGCCTTAAAGCCTAATTTTACTATGAAAATATTGAAATAATAACAAAATGATTGTAGCCGATAAAATAAAAAAAGAGCTTCGAAAAATAGAAAGCAAGGAAAAAGCAATAAGCATGTCCCGCTATTTCAAAACAGGCAAGGGAGAATATGGAGAAGGAGATAAATTTCACGGGATATCTGTTCCTGACCAAAAAATAATAGCCAAAAAATATCATATAGAAAGCGATCAAAAAACTATCACAATCCTACTTGAATCGATATATCATGAAGAGAGACTTACAGGAGTTTTCATTCTTGTACAAAAATTTAATGCATCTATAAAAAAAGGAGAAGAAAAAAAATGGGTGGATTTATATATTAAAAAGGCTGACCAAATAAATAACTGGGATCTAGTTGACTCAAGCGCTCACCTAATTTTAGGGAGATGGCTTCAAAATAAAGAAAAGACAGAACTCTATCGATTAGCAACCTCCTCCTCTCTTTGGCAAAACCGAATTGCTATAGTAGCTACCCTGCACATTATCAGGCAAAATGATCTATCAGACATCATTAAAATTTCGAAAATCATGCTCTCTCATAAACATGACCTGATACACAAGGCAACTGGATGGATGTTAAGAGAAGCTTGGAAAAGAGAGCCAAAGCTTATTGAAAGTTTTATTGAAACTTATATTGATAATATGCCAAGAACCATGATAAGATATACTATTGAAAAAATGCCAGAAAAATAGAGAAAAAGATATCTCAATAAAGAAACCATCAGCTAAACTTCTTTATGTATTTAGTAAGTGTCACAATAATTTGATCATTTATCTTCCCTTCAACCTGCTCGATATTATCAGCCACTAATCGAATTCTTTTTACAACGGTACCCTTCGGTGCCGAAAAGCTTGTTCCTTTTACATTTAAAGCTTGTGTAAGCACTACTGTGTCGCCGTTTAGCAACTCATTACCAAAAGCATCAACATGAATATCTTTTTTCTCAAATGAACTTATAGCCCAGTCTAAGACAGACTCTTCAAAATCTACAGAATTCATTAAATCATTGGCCCATTCAATATCTTTGATGCCATAAAGAATCCTGTAACTCAAAGCCTGAACACTAGGCTCCATATTCCAGATACTACCAGCAAGAGATTGCCAGCGATTTGCGTCTCCACCTCCTTCAATTGCTAAAAAACAATTATTGCATAAGGCTACTTCATTTTCTATCGTGTCGTTATTTTTAGGGCTAACAGCATAGGCATGTGAAGCATCCCCTTCAGTACAAAGCTCACATAATCCTTGGCATCTATCAACCAGTTTACTTGAAATACTCATATCAGCTATAATTTATACACTTATATATAAAGGCGAAATTATGTTTTACAGATAGCATATTTCATTATTATTTTATTCAGGAGATGTAGTATCTACTTTTCTAAAAAATAATAAGCCTAAAAAAGCCAACTGACCTATAGCCCCAATATCCATTAAAACCCAATCGCCTATATGGAAACAAATAAGTAATAATAAAATAAGTCTGTCATACCGTTTTGTAAAAAACCCTACGATAGTGAACATCTCAAGAATAAAACTAAATATATATATGAAATGAGCCCATTGGAAATGATGGGCAAAAAACAAATTCAGATGGGTACGCCATCCTGTATTTCCTTCCAGAAAATAAGGCGCAAATTGGCCACTCAGATAATCGCTGAAATGCATAGTATCCCACAAAGCACCATCTAGCAGCTTATATATAGCAGCTGAAAAATAAAAGAAAAGTAAAAAATATCTGTCTGCATCAAAAGCAAGCTCCTTTGCTTTACCAGAAAACATAAAAGGGAAAACAACCCAAAAAATACCTGATTGATAATTTCTATGGGTAAGATAACCAGTAAGTGTTAGATAAAAACATGCCAACAATACAAATAAAGCAATAGCAAATTTTTGATTACCCTGGTAACGTATCATAAATATCAAAAGTCCAATAGTTAGTATATCAAGAAAAAATCCAATCCAAGAAGACGAAAGAATAGCAGCAGGTAACCCGGTTAAGTAATACAGCCAAACAATAGGATCTACATGAATACTAAAAAAGGTATCTCCCTGTAATCCACTCCAAGTAACGCCTGAAGAGAGCATTACAAGATACTCAACAAGTAAAATGCAGAATATTCCCCTATATATCTTGATATTATTTTTTGAATCTAGTAACACCTGATATTTTTCTTTCTTTATAAATAAGTTCCGAATCAATTACACGAAGGCCATTTATAGTTTTAGCCATTGTGAAACTATAAATACTCAAAGAATCAAATTCCTGACCAAGTCCAGCATAATGAAGATACCAGCGAGGCCAATGAGCTACTTTTAAAGGATCAGCTACTACTTTTTGATTGAACCACTCAGGATAATTCTTTTTATTAAGATAATTCTCGAGTGGTACTTTTTGACCGTTTTGTTGATATGCCGCATAATTTCTCAGCGAGGTTTCCATAAAATCCTTTTTCCAATAAAGACGAGAGGTAATATCTACTCGCTTGCCATTTACATATAGTGCATTAGTTTGTATACGATCATTAAATGGAGCAGTATGAGAAAACATATCATTATAGGGGAAAATCACCATATCCATCTTTTTAAAAGAAGCAACTGTATAGAAAATAATAAATAGAATCGATAGATAGCATCCTATTTTAGAATATTCATAACAACGGATAAGAAATATTTTTTTCATTCGTATTGAAGTGTTTCATCATAGCCCTTTTCTAAAAAAAGTTTTCTAAGCCCTAAAAAAAGATAAATAAATAAAAGACAATAAGCAACTGAACTTATTACGGCAGCGCCAACAGCCCCATATTTTGGTACAAAAAAGAAGTCTAAAATAATTACTAATAAAAATCCTCCAATATCGCCATATAGCATTCTCAGCAGTTTTCCTTTACCAATATAAACTGTATTTATTAGCGTTAACATACCAAGGCAAACATAGCCCGGGAGGAGAATAGCCATATAAAAAAACATCTCATGAAATCCATCACCAAAAACTAGCGGAAAGAGTTTTGCCCCAAAAATTAATATAATCAATGAAGCTACTATTAGTAAAGAAACATAAGGTCTGAGCATTTTAACCCACCCCTTGTAGGAAGTAGCAAAACCTTCAATGCGCATGAAAGGAAGCATTGTAGAACTTATGATGGAAGAAAAATAAATAAAATACTGCCCCACCTTGCCGCACTGCACATAATTACTCAAAGTTTGTGGATTGGTATATTTTTCAACAAAAAAATTATCAACCCGCAAAAAGCCAAAATAGGCAAGAGAAGACAACATAATAACTGTACCTCCTTTTAAGAATGTATACCAACTTATTTTTACTTTTTTTTGCAAGGAAGTTAAGCTAGGTATACTAAATAAATACATCAGTAACCCCTGAATAATAAATAAAGAGGCATAGCCATAGGAGATACTAAAAAGCGCAGCAGGGGCTTCCATATTTTTATTTAAAAAAAGCCAAATAAGAAAAATAAAATTGCTACTTAGGAGAATAATATTCTGCGTATTAAATTTTTTAACTGCCGACAACCAACCCTGAAAAAGAATCAACAAAAGATTACCTGTACAGAAAATAAGCATAGCAATCCGGGGCTGTAATGATAATAAATTATTCTCTCTAGTAAAAAAAATGAAACCAGAGGCGATCGCAATAAAAAAAAGCACCACCAAGCTAATCATTTTCTTCAAAGGACCTGCAAGAGCTGGCTCTTGCGACAATAGGCGCACAACAGAAAAATCCATTCCCATGCTAAAAATAAAGGCAATGAAATTCAATATATACAACTCATTAAAATAGGCCCCACTTTGATCCGGGCCCATCATACGAACTATCAACACATTAATGAGAAATACAATAAAATGATTCAGGAGCTTACCTGCAAGATTTTGCCTTAAAGTCTTTTGAATATTAATCAGCATATTACCTGATATTTCATTTTCCGGCTTTAAGACTATTGATAATTATAGAGAAATCAGCAGCAGCTAAACTGGCCCCACCTACCAAGCCTCCATCAATATCAGGATTTGTAAATAATTCTTTTGCATTATTAGCTTTAACACTTCCCCCATAAAGAATAGAGACACTATCTGCAATATTCTTTCCGTATTTTTTTTCGATAACCATACGGATATGCTGGTGCATTTCCTGAGCCTGCTCGCTACTGGCTGTTTTGCCGGTACCAATTGCCCAAATAGGTTCATAGGCGATAATAAACCCTGTTATCTGTTCACCTGTTAAATGAAATAAACTCTCTTTCAATTGATTTTCTACCACTTCATTTTGCAAGCCTGCTTCTCTTACTTTCAGAGGTTCGCCACAACAAAATATAGGGTTCAATTTTTGTTCTAAGGCCCTATTTACTTTTTCCTGCAGCAAGGCTGGCGACTCATTATGGTATTCACGACGCTCACTATGGCCAATTACAACATATTCAATTCCAATACTACGCAACATTGAAGCGCTTACTTCTCCTGTATAAGCTCCATTATTATGTGCTGAACAATCCTGTGCAGCCAGGAACGTATCAGGCTGTTTTATTGCCGAACCTAAAGAAATAAGGTAAGGAAAAGGTACAGCAAATATTACCATTCTGTCGGCAGATAGATTTAAAGAATTTGAAGTAATGCTTTCGAGCAATTTACTCCCCTCTTCCAGTGTAAGATTCATTTTCCAGTTTGCAGCGGCAATTTGTTTTCTCATAATAAAACTAAGATTGATATAATGCTTTAAGTATTTTTATCTCATCATCTGTCAAAGACATTTTTTTAAATTGTTTCCATTTTTCAATATCAGCTAAAGCCTTATCTAAATCATACCGGGTATTTCCCCAAGCAAAATGATTAGTAAATGAAGTAGCAATTTGATTGTCAAATATATTGCAACAAACCCCTACAACACTTGCTGTATTGAAAGAAGTATTAATAGCGCAACGACTGTAATCTCCCATTAATAAGCCTGCCTTTACTCCTGCCTGCACAGAAGCACCCCCAGATTCAATTATATAGCTCGCCGGGGAAGCATTATTCTTAATATTACTGTTGCTAGATCCCGCGCCTATATTGCACCACTCACCTATTACAGAATCGCCAAGATAGCCATCATGAGCCTTATTGCTATATCCAAAAAAAACTGAATTTTTAATTTCACCTCCAACAACACATCCAGGTCCCAAGGTAGAAGCACCATAAATTTTTGTTCCCATTTTTAATACACTGCCATCAAGCATAGCAAAAGGCCCACGAATTAAACACCCTTCCATGACAACGCAATTAGGGCCAATATAAATAGGACCTTCTGAAGCATTGAGTATACTATGCGTAACCTTAGCCCCTGGAGCAATAATAATATTCTCTCGATCAATAAAATGATTAGAATTATCAAACTCGCCTGCATTATTTTTCGACAACCAATCGAAATCATTTTTTAAAACACTACTGTTGTACTCAAAAATTTGCCAAGGGTAATTCAACTTTATTACATCTTTCTCTTCATATACTTTACCATTTGAAAAAGCATCAATAATTTTCTTATAATTTTTTAGAGAAGGAACAATATTAGCTGGGATGCAAACAGCACCAGACTTTGATGAATTGGTAAATACTTCAGCTCCAGAAAAATGCATCCACTTTTCTCTTATGGTAAAAATACCAATGCGTATATCAGCCACATGGCGGGTATGCGTAAAGGGGTATAAGGAATGTCTACAATTACTATCATCAAGAAAAATGACCATAGCTTTATTTTATCGAAAATAAAAAATCCCCTCGTTACAACGAAGGGATTTTGAAATATTGTTCTGAGAGAGATCAAATGACCCGAATCCGGATTATTTAGCCTTTTTCTCGTAACGTTTTTTGAATTTATCAATACGACCCGCTGTATCCACCAAAACATTTTTACCTGTATAGAAAGGATGAGACATATGAGAAATATCCAATTTTACCAAAGGATATTCCTTACCATCTTCATGCATAATCATTTCTTTACTGTCAGTAGTAGAACGACTAATAAAAGTATACCCGTTACTGGTATCCTTAAAAACTACAGCTCTATAATTCTTTGGATGAATGTCTTTTTTCATGTTTTTTGAGTTTTGTACGGATTTTGCCGTACTGATTTAGGGAGGCAAAGTTATGAATTTTCACTGAAATTACCTTGGTTTTAGGAGTTTGATTAAATAAGGCAAAATGCGAGGAGGTAAATACTTAAGAAGTTATTATATTTAAACCAAATTTAATATAATAACTATTTGAAAATCAAGTGTTTAAAAAAGGATAACGGTAGTCTAAGGTTAACCGTTTTCTTTTTAATAACAAAATCAACTT
>Ga0209190_1001894_pt1 | contig 14446 bp, 11 predicted proteins | sample M_140205_XF_Meta_FD_187315 | JGI IMG/M metagenome (GOLD analysis project Ga0209190, IMG submission 187315) | Freshwater microbial communities from Lake Montjoie, Canada to study carbon cycling - M_140205_XF_MetaG (SPAdes) (version 2) | ecosystem: Environmental > Aquatic > Freshwater > Lake... | reverse complement strand
ACGCTTTACAGCGTGTTGAATAATTTCGATCGCACCGGCATCAATGTGAGCACGGTTGAGGATCCTGTTGAATCAAATATTGAGGGCGTGCATCAAGCGCAAATTAATCCCAAGGCGGGATTCACTTTCGCCAGCGCGCTGCGATCTTTGCTTCGACAAGATCCCGACGTGATCATGGTTGGTGAAATTCGCGATAGTGAAACCGCGCAAATCGCCGTGCAGGCCGCGCTCACTGGACACGTTGTGCTAAGCACGTTGCACACCAACGACGCGCCAAGCGCCATCACTCGATTGGGCAATCTTGGCGTGGAAAACTTTCTTATTGCCGCAAGTTTGCGCGGCGTGTTGGCGCAGCGACTTGTGCGCCGCATTTGCTCCAACTGCTCAGCGCCATGTGAGTTGGATGAGTCGCAAAAAACCTCCATGGGTATTTATGCCTATCAAACAGGCACGCCCAAGAGGGGCGCGGGTTGCCGCAAGTGCCGCGAAACTGGCTTGAAAGGTCGACTTGGTTTGTATGAACTCATGGTGCCAGATGAAAAAATGAACGACTTGTTGTGCGGCACTTGTGATCCGGCGCTTATCCGCAATCTTTTGCGCGAGCAAGGTTTTGAATCGCTTTGGGACGACGGCATGCAAAAAGTGTTGGCCGGCATGACCACGCCAGAAGAGGTGCACGATGCCTGCCGTCATTGATCCACCCGAAAATATTTTGCACAAATGGAATTACAAGGCGCGCAAATCGGGCGGCGAAATGTCGCGCGGGGTTTTGGAGGCTCTCACACACGCCGATGCTGTGCGCGAACTTCGCCGACAAGGTTTGGCTATTTTAGAAGTTCAACTTGGCGACGCCGGCGCGTCCGTTGGTGAAACCATCAGCATAAAGAGCCGTAAGAACCGACTTGAAAATGCGTTTCGTAAAGATGACACGGTTTCTTTTTGCGCGCAAATTGCCGTCATGCTTCGCACCGGAGTCACGTTGAAAGAATCACTGGACACATTCGCGGAGCAAGCGTCGCGCCCAATTGTTGGAGAGTTGGCGCGCGCAATTCGAGATGATGTCTGCGAGGGCGAAGATTTTTCAGCCGCTCTTGCCAAGTGGCCAAAAATATTTCCCTCGCTCATGATTAGTTTGGTTCGCGCGGCCGAGGCCAGCGGAATGCTTGATGAAATGATGGCGCGCGTTGCCAAAGATCTTGCAAAACAGCGTAAAACAAGCCGCCAAGTCAAGGGCGCGATGGCGTACCCAGCCATCATGCTTATCGTTGCGGTGCTTGCGGTGACAATAATTCTGACCACCGTCATGCCGCGCTTTGCCCCGCTGTTCGCCATGCAGGGTGACAAACTTCCGCTGCCAACCAAAATGTTGTTGGCGCTTTCGGATTTTATCCGCTTCGATTGGATGTATTGGCTGCCAGGATTTGCCGTGCTTGGATTTGGAATTTGGTATTGGATGAAGAGCGCGATGGGTCGACAAGCCATAGACAAAGCAAAATTAACTTTCCCCGTGATTGGACCGATGTTTCGCCACCTCTATGTGTCTCGATTTACCAGCACCATGGCCACCCTGCTCAGCGCGGGCGTGCCTCTTCTAGATGTGGTGCGCATTTTGAAAGATGTCACAAACAATCTTTGCTACAACGCCATGTGGAAATTGGTCGAGGAGCGCGTGAGCCACGGTGGCGAGTTGGCCCCCACTTTTCGTGAGTTCAAATTTGTTCCTCGCAATGTCGCCGCCATTATCGCGGCCGGTGAAAAATCTGGTCGCCTACCCGATGTGCTTGAAAGCGCGGCGCAGGTTGCAGAGGAAGATCTTGACGTGTCGCTTAAAAGCGCCACCAGCATGGTGGAGCCAATCCTGATTGTTGTCATGGGTGCGGTGGTCGGTGGCATTGCCAGCGCAATGCTTATGCCCATCTTTAACATGTCCAACATGATTAGACCCCACTAAAGCCAACTGACCGTTGTGAAATACGAATGACCGCGGTGTGAAGGCGTGGTCATATTCACTTTGCAAATCATCTTGGCGCGGTGCGCCACGATCACATGTCACTGGTTCGGATTCGTACTCGGCGCGTAACCGCTCTGGCCGGTCGCAACGCTTTTCCAATCTGACCAAACATTGTTTTGCCCAAGCACCATCACTTCAATATCGCCGTTGCTCCACAAGCGGAACAAACTCATTCCGTAGGGCGTGCTTTCACTGGTAATGCTCACTGGCTTGCCGCGTGATTCTTGCGTGGTGGCGTTTGGGCGCGCGGCCAGCAGCAATGCAGCGCAACCAACAAGCGCAAGCAAAGCGGGTGCGGCCACTGTGCGGATTCGCGAACGGGCAGAAGAAGTTGCCGTGAAATGAGTGGTTGACTGGTCGTGGTTGGGTTGCGTCATTGTTGGTTTGAATTGCATTTTTTTTCTCCGCTGAAATGAATTGCGCTTGTGTTTGGATTCAAGCTTGCATTTGCATTCGAAATTGCGCGTGTCGCGGGCGGCGCCCGACAATTCCACCGCAAAATAATTTGTGTCGTGCAAGACCAATCTTAACGGCGCTCATCAATACATGCCTACAATCGCACGCGTGACATACCCCCGCCACCAACTTTGTGAGCATTGCTCATGACAAAACCAAACATTGACTCACCCATAGTGGTTGTCATTGGCGGCGGATTTGGCGGAGTTGCCGCCGTGCAGGCGCTGGCCAAGGCGCCGGTGAATGTGGTGTTGATTGATAAGGAAAATCACCACTTATTTCAACCCCTGCTGTATCAGGTGGCCACGTCTGTGCTTCCCACCTCCAACATTGCGTTTCCCATTCGTCGTATTTTTCGCAAGCAAGCAAACGCCTATGTGTTCAACGACGAGGTGGTGTCCATTGATTGCGCTGCGTGCCGCATCACGTTTTCCAACAAACGAAGCGCGCGCTTTGATTATCTCATTTTGGCCGCGGGCGCGAGTTCGAGTTATTTTGGAAACGATCAGTGGGCGCCATTTGCGCCTGGAATGAAGACGCTTGATGACGCGATGATTATTCGTAATAAAATTTTGCGCGCCTTTGAGGACGCCGAGGCCGAGACCAATCCGGATGCTCTACGCGAACACTTAACTTTTATTGTGGTGGGCGGTGGCGCAACGGGCGTTGAACTTGCTGGCGCCATTAAGGAACTTGGTGTTGATTCTATTTCCAAGGACTATCGCCGCTTCAATGCAAAAAACGCGCGCGTTATTTTGATCGAGGCCGGCGATCGACTTCTGCCAAGCATGAGCGAAAGTTCTTCACACGCCGCGTTCAAGGCGCTGGAAAAAATTGGCGTGGAGATTCGCCTCAATCAATCCGTCACACATGTCGATGAGACTGGCGTGGTGGTGGACGGCGAAACTATTCGCGCCAACACCATCGTGTGGTCGGCGGGCGTGAAAGCAAGTTCACTTGGCGCATCGCTTGGCGCGAAGTTGGATCGTAATGGGCGCGTTTTGGTGGAACCAGATTGCTCGGTCATGGGCGCTCCAAATGTTTTTGTGATTGGCGATATGGCGTCCATGAAGTGCTCCAAAACCGGGCACGCGGTTCCAGGAGTTGCCCCGGCGGCAACGCAAATGGGTCAATTTGTGGCAAAAATAATTGCGCGCGAAGTGCGGACTGGCGTGCGCAACACAACAATTAGCGCGCCGAATATAACGCCAAATTTTAATGTCACCAACGGCGCGCAAATACCAGAGCGCGGAAAGTTTGAATATTTCGACAAGGGTTCAATGGCAACTATTGGTCGAGCCAAGGCTGTGGCGGAAGTTGCGGGCCTGAAGTTTCACGGACTCATTGCGTGGCTAGCGTGGTTGTTTGTGCATTTAATTTTGCTGGTGGGTTTCAATAATCGAATTCTAGTTTTTATGTCGTGGGCAATTTCGTATATCACTTTCAGCAAGGGCTCGCGCATTATCAGCGGCAATCCGCCGTCGCGCGTGAAGACGCCTGTTGGAAGTGATACTGGTGATTCACTAGCCGATCGACGCAAGGCTGTTGAAGAATTGCTGATGCGAATGTAAATCCGCCGCGTGGTAGGGTTGCGTCATGAGCGCACCGCTTTGGCGAACCACATTTATCTCCGCGCTTGGCGGCGTGTTTGAGTTCTACGACTTCGTTATTTTCGCCGTGTTCGCCCCGCAAATTGGAGCGGCATTTTTTCCCGCCGACTCCGACGCGTCCGCAACGCTTAAAGCCTTCGCTATTTTCGCAGTGGGATATTTAGCGCGGCCATTTGGTGGCATTCTTTGGGCGCACGTTGCCGATCGCCGCGGTCGCGCATACGTATTTTCACACACGGTGTTGGGAATGGCCGCCACCACATTCATCATCGGGCTTCTTCCGGGTTACGCCACGCTTGGAATTGCCGCCCCAATATTGCTGGTGGTGCTGCGACTTGTGCAAGGCATGGCACTTGGTGGAGAAATTCCGTCGTCGCTGTGCTGGCTCAGCGAGCATGCTGGCCCGCGGCGCGCGGGTTTAGTCACGTCCATTTTGCTTGCGGGCGTGAACTCTGGATTGCTGCTTGGACAAATCGTGGCGCTGATTATTTCCTCCATATTTGGGCATGAACAAGCCATGAGCTGGGCGTGGCGCCTGGCATTTTTCTTTGGTAGTTGCATTGGTGTGTTCGCATATTTAGTGCGTCGACATGTTGGCGAAACTGCCGAGTTTGAAAACCTAAAATCAAGCGGACAAGTTGACTCGTTTCCGCTACGCACACTGCTGCGCGATTCACCACGCGCGATGATCGCTGGATTTTTAATGTGCAGTGTGCACGCGTGGGTTGTGGCGGCGCTGTACTTGGCGTTGCCGTCATTTTTAATTCTCACTTGCCACACCACGCAGTCAGCGGCCGACTTTATCGCGTTGGTGTCGGCGGGTTGCGGATCCATTATTTATGTTTTCAGCGGATGGATCGCCGACAGGGTTGGCGCGAAGAAATTCTGCGCATGGTCTCTACTCGCTGTCTTTGTGTGCGCCCTTCCAGCGTACGCATCGGTGCCAACAAGCGGCGCAACATGGTTGGTGGCATTGGGCGCGCTGGGTGGCGCGTTTATTGGCGCGTATTTGGGTCTTTTACCGCGGTTGTTCGCGTCGCCCGTGCGCGTGTCGGGCATCGCGGTTTCATATGACGGCGCATCGGCGGTGGTTGGTGGCAGCGGTCCCTTCGTGATGTTGTTGGTCGCTGAAAAATTTGGACCGCTTGGCGTGGGGGCGCTATTTATGGTGTTCACCGCCGCCGGTTTAATTGGCATTGCGCTTATGCCCAAAAACTCCTAGATCAACCTGTGTTTCTTCCATCCAAGAGCAACCGCCGATAGGATGAGGGCGTGACACCCACCACGGAACCTTCGGCCACAAAAACTCTTGTGCTTTTGATTGACGATCAATTGATTATCGCCGCGGCACTGCACAAAAAACTTGCGTCGTTTAGCGATATTGAATTGATCGCCACGCAAGATGCGGAAACTGGATTCGCGTTGGCATTAAGCAAGCGTCCCGACGTGATCCTTCAAGACCTCATCATGCCGGGTGTTGATGGCATGCAGCAGATCCTGCGCATCCGCGCCAATCCAGATCTTGCGGTCACGCCGCTTGTGGTGCTTTCATCCAATGCGGACGCTGTAACCAAGGAGAAGTGCTTCGGAGCCGGCGCAAATGATTACCTGGTTAAATTTCCAGATGATCTAGAACTGGTTGCGCGAATTCGCTACCACGCAAGCATGGGTCGAGCCCAGCGCGACCGTGATAACGCCATGCGTTCGCTGGCGCAGAGCCAGTCGGAACTTGTTCGTCGCAACGCGGAGGTGGATGCCGCAAATCGAAAACTCTTTGCCATGAATAAGTTGCTGGGTGAAGAAAGCCAAGAGCAGCGCGAACGTATCGCCGAGGTCGCGGCGTTTGGAATCAAGCTTGGTCGCGCTCAAGATCTTGATGAAGTCATGGACCAAACGCTTCGACTTGCGCGCGCAATTACAAACGCCGACGCTGGATCAATCTGGATGATTGAAAAAGGCGTCGTTCGTCTGAAGAACAGACAGAACGACACGATCGAAGCAACACTTGCAAAGGGCGAGCGTTTGCCACTGGCTGACATTGTGCTTCCACCCGATAGCACTTCCATCGCGGGATATGTGGCGACAACTGGTCGCTTGCTTCGTATCGATGATGTTCAAAAGCTTGATGCCTCGCTTCCTTGTCAATTTCGTCCCGAGTTTGAAATACAGGCTGGCTACAAAACTCAAAGCATGTTGATTGCTCCGTTGCGCGACGGGCGCGATGAGGTGTTGGTCGTGCTGCAACTTATCAACGCTCGTGGTCGTGGAAAATCCATATCGGATAGATCTGTTTTCACCGCGGCTGACGAGGCCGCGCTGGAATTCTTTATCGGAATGGCGTCGCTTGCGGTGGAACGCGCGCGTTTGGTGCGCGGCATGATCATGCGCATCATCGCCGCCGCCGAAATGCGCGATCCAATGGAAACCGGCGCGCATGTGCAGCGCGTTGCCGAATGCTCGGTTGCCATGTATGAGCGATGGGCCACGCTTCACAACATTGATGATTCAGAACGCCATCGACGCCGCGACGAATTGCGTATTGCGGCCATGCTGCATGATGTTGGCAAGATTGGGATTCCTGATCTCATTCTGAAAAAGCCGGGCAAGCTTGACGATGCGGAGTACAAATACATGCAAACGCACTCGGTGAGGGGTGGCCGATTGTTTGCCCACTCCACCACTCCATATGACGATGCCGCGCGCGAAGTGATAACTCATCACCATGAAAAGTGGGACAGCACTGGATATCCGGGCTTTTTTGATGCGGCCATGCTTGAAGCCATGCCCACAGAATTTCAAGCGAACCCAGACGCGAAACCGTTGCGCGGACTTGAAATTCCGCTCTTTGCGCGCATTGTCGCCGTGGCGGATGTCTATGACGCGCTCACAAGCAAGCGCGTTTATAAAGATGCGTGGACGGCGGAGCAGGTCACCGAATTCCTTCGCAAGGAATCTGGTCGCGCCTTTGATCCAGAGTTGGTGGACATTGCCCTGGAACTTGAGGGTTACTTCCGCTCCGTGCGCGCGCGATTTGCAAGTGAAAACGCTTAATCAACAGCAAGCGTTCGCCGTGTCGCCAGTCTGGTGTTGTTGACCATCGGTCGATTTTAAAAATAAATTATGCGTGCCCATAACTGGCGCCGAATCGTTCTTGTTTTAAAAACAAATCTTGGATTCAATTTGCTTGTAGGTTTTTTGTATGAAAAAAATAAATTTTAAAATTGAGGGTCCCGAATAGGCTTTCTGGGCGTATGTATTAAAAATAGACCCCATCAAATTAACTTCTAAATACAGACTGCCGTTCCGTGCATCATTCCAATTCAAATCATTCGATATCTCATTCCAAAGACTTGGAAGATCGGCTTCAAATTGCTGGTCTTGCATTGCAACGCGCTGAATCGGCGCGTGTTGAAAGCGTGCAAGCTCTTTATCAATTCGCCAATTCCTTACCAGGAATGGTTTATCAATTTTGTTTGCATGCGGATGGCAGTTTTAATTTACCGTTTGTAAGCGATGCGTCGTGGGACATGTATCAACTCACTCCCGCTGAAATTAAAGCGAATCCGTCTTTACTTTTCAGCTGTGTTGTTGCGGATACAGATTCCACGCAAGACATTTGGGTTTCTGTGCATAAATCCGCCCGTGAAATGACGCCCTGGAATCATGAATACAAAATTAAATTGCCCGATGGATCAGTACGTTGGCTGAACGGCCATTCACTACCCAAGAAAAAATCCGACGGATCAATTCTGTGGCATGGTTTTGTCACGGATATCACCGAGCGAAAAAAATTGCAGGAGGAAGTAAAGGAACTCGCTTTTTATGACCTGCTTACTGGTTTGGCAAACCGCCGATTGCTTCGCGATCGTTTAAGTCAAATGCTTCTGATCAGCGAGCGAACTCAAAAATTTGGAGCCGTTCTGTTTATTGATTTGGATAATTTCAAGCCACTGAATGATCAACATGGTCATTTAGTGGGCGATGGATTGTTGGTGCAAATTGCAAACCAACTTAAAATGTGCATACGGGCAACTGACTCAATCGCGCGATTTGGCGGTGATGAATTTGTAATTTTACTGAATGCGCTAGGCGCGGATAAAACAGAATCAATCTTACAAGCCGTGCATATTGCGGAAAAAATTCAAACCGTGATGAATCGCACTTTTTCACTTCAAGTGAAACACGATGGGATCCCGAATCAACACATTGATCACGTCTCATCAGCCAGCATTGGCTTGACACTTTTTCAGGGCACTCAATTTGACCAACACGCTCTTATTCAAATGGCGGATACAGCTATGTATGAAGCCAAAAGACAGGGCGGCGGCAAGATTTCTTTATTCGAGCCCAGACGCCACTTGTGAAATTTTGAAATTTATAAATTCAGCGAGCAAGTAGTCATGTCCATCGGTCACGCAAGGCGACTATGCCAATCTTCGCCTGAAACTAAACCCAAAGAATGAGAGCATTCCGGAAATAAGACAATGAATAATGGTTGGACCTGGAACAACAACATACGCTGAATGGATCTCATAGTCGTTATTCGCATAATGAACCATTGAATATTGATTCACCCCATTATATTCAGCCCAGACATGCGCGCTGGCAAAGCCCGCTCCAAAAACACCAGAGCTTGTGTCTAAACCATGCCAAGGATCTTGCGGATCGACAAACGAGAGACGGGCGTTGTCCGACTGGCTTGGTGCACTCGCGGGATCATTTGTGTTAATCCAATTGAACCCACTCAAAGAAACAGCGTGACCGATGGTGGCATTGCTTCCCGACGCGGGCGACAGCAACAACTGCACAGTGGCATTCGTCCTGCTGGCCTCATAGAGTTGGTCCCACCGGGGATACATAATTTGAGCTACAGAAAAACCAGAAAAGCCTTTGGACTGGAAGTAGCTTCCCATGCCCAAGACAATCTTTCCTGAAACTGTTCCACCGGTAGGAGTAGTGTTCAAATATGATGACCCAGATAAAGTAATGGCAGACTGAGTCCAGTCCGCATACGTCGCCCCTACAAGATCTGTACGAAAAATATCAGAGTATTGGTTTTGCAACTTGACCATCAAGTTCACCCAAGATGTTGGGTTGCAACCATTTTGCCCAGTGGTTTGGACAATCTGCGGATCTCTTTGGTTGAGCCACCCAAAGTTGTCGACGTTTTGCAGAGCTGAATACGTCGTCTCGGCATTGGCTTTCAGAATGCAAATGGCGAAACAAACAACAACGACCATTATTTTTTTCATAGGTCCTAAATAATATATTTTGGGGAGGGCAAAGTCAAGGAAAATGTCAACACAACGCAATGTGCGATCCATGATTTGCGCGTCGTTAAGCAGTGACACGATACGCAGATCGTGATGGCGCTGGGATTTTATGGGGGCACGGCGGCGGATTAATTTATCAGACTTGTTTGATGAGCTCTCGCCACGATCGTGATGAAATTCTTTTCTGTTTATTAACAAAAACTAAATGATGCGGTGCGGTCAAGCACTCTCGGCCTTATGTGCCGATCAGCGAACGGCCAGTCATGTCCGCGGGTTGGGCCACGCCTAGCAACTGAAGAAGCGTGGGCGCAATGTCGGCTAAGCGACCGTCGCCACGAAGTTTGGATGACTTTAGAGCGTGCGAAACTATATATAGAGGCACCGTAAAATTGGTGTGCGCGGTTTGCGGCTCGCCGGTTGCGGGGTTTTTCATTTGTTCGGCGTTTCCGTGATCGGCGGTAATAACAAGGTGACTACCGCGCGCGAGAGTGGCGTTGATTATTTTCTGCACGCATGCGTCGGTAACTTCGCACGCCTTGATGGCGGCGGGCAGCGAACCCGTGTGTCCAACCATGTCGGGATTTGCAAAGTTCACCACGATCAGTGATTCACAATCGGGCGCGGCGATGCGCCGCAAAACCGCGTCGCACACGCCGGCCGCGCTCATTTCTGGCTTCATGTCATAGGTTGGAACGTCGCGTGGACTTGGAATAATTTCACGTCGCTCGCCCGTGAATGGCTCCTCGCGGTAATCGTTGAAGAAGAACGTGACGTGCGGAAATTTTTCTGTTTCGGCGCAGCGAAATTGCGTCAGGCCCGCGCTGGAAACGCACTCGCCCAAAATGTTTTTCATTTTGGCGGGGCGCGTGAACATGACTTGCGTTGGCAAGCCGCGTTCATACTGCGACATGGTGAGAAAGTGAAGTTGAGTAGGATGAGGGGCGCGGTCAAAACCACCGCCCTGAATGTTTTTCCACTCGGCGTCATCAAGCACAAACGCCTTGCATAATTCACGCGGGCGGTCGCCGCGAAAGTTGAAAAATATTACCGTATCGCCGCTTTCAATCACGCCATCGCTGAGCAAGCGCGTGGGTGGCATGAACTCGTCGCCGCGTTCGGTGTCGCTTATGGGGTGCGCAAAATGTTGGTGAATAGCGGCCATCACGTCAACGTTGGCGTGACTTGTTCCGGTGGCGGAGTGAACTGAACCCGCGACAGGATTTGTGTTGGTGGTGGAATTCTGTTTCGTGTCAGGGTTGGGGCCATCGTTAGATTTTTTAGTCAACAAGTCATAAGCCTTCTTCACGCGCTCCCAGCGGTGGTCGCGGTCCATGGCAAAGAAGCGCCCGCACACGGTGGCGAGTCGTCCGCCAGTTGCGCGCAAAACATTTTGCAGCCATGGAACATATTTCAGCGATCCCTGCGACGGCGTGTCGCGGCCATCTAAAAATGCGTGCACAAAAAGTTTGTTGCTGTCCACACCGTTGGCTTTGGCCGCGCTCAAAATTGCCTCTAGGTGCGACAAGTCGCTGTGAACCTGACCGTCGCTGAGCAAGCCCATGACATGAACGGCGGCGCCAGATTTTTTGGCATGCTCAAACGCCGCAATCATGGGCGGGTTGCGCGCAAATTCACCGCCACGAATAGCGCGAGTAATGCGCATGAGTTCTTGGTCCACAATTCGACCGGCGCCAATATTTTGGTGCCCCACTTCGCTGTTGCCCATCACTGGTCCATCGGGGCCAATTGGTAAACCAACATCCTCGCCACTGGTCTTAATCAGCGTGTGCGGCCAGTTTTTTTCTAGGTCGTCGGCGCAAGGCGTGCGCGCAAGCTTGACGGCGTTGTATGAATCCTGCTCGGGGTGCGGATTTTTTCCCCACCCATCGCGAATGATGAGAACCACGGGACCTGTTGCGTGTTGTGATTGCGGTGCGCTCACTTTGTCAGGATACAGCCATGAATGCGCCGCAATGTTGCCGACGTGAATGGTTTTACCGATGCCGCGCCGTGAAATCTGCGAATAAAAACCCAAAAGATAAACGTGCTGTTTTTACGGCAAATTTTGGCTGTATTTTATGTTGCCGATTTTTGCGCCGTGCTGTTACGCTTGAAGCGCATGTCAGAAACAACAGCATCCGTTCCGTTTGACGCTGATCAAGCCACCGCGCTTCGTGACCGTTTCAATTCTGTTCGCCAACGCGTGACCGACTCTGAAAAGAAATCTGGTCAACGCGCCGGAAGCGTTGTGTTGATCGTGGTGAGCAAGTCTGGCAGCATTGAACAAATCCGCGAAATGGTGAACATGGGCCAAGTTGATTTTGGCGAGAACCGCGTGCAACAACTTTCACAGCGCGCCGCAAACATTGGTGAATGGATTTCTCGTCGCAAGGAAATGGATCCCAAAGCCGCGCTTCCAAAAGTGCGTTGGCATATGGTTGGGTCGCTGCAGCGCAACAAGGTTAAAAAGTGCTTGGAGACGGCGCGCCTTATCCACTCCATTGACTCCATGCGAATCGCGGAGGAGGTGCAAGACGCCTCAACACGCCGACCAACTCCAACCGAAGTGCTGCTGGAGGTGAACGTGTCCGGCGATAGCAACAAGCACGGTATTGCGCCGCCAGCCGTGAAGCATTTGGTTGAACAACTTATGGGCATGCCCAACATGAAGGCGCGCGGGTTGATGTGCATGGGTCCGCTTGAGGGTGGACTAGACGCGGCGCGGCGCACATTTGAGCGCTGCCATGAATTGTTCCAAGAAATTCGAGGCAGCGAAATCGGTGGCGATGCGTTCAATATTCTTTCCATGGGCATGAGCCACGATTTTGAAGTTGCCATTGAGTGCGGCGCCAACATGGTGCGCGTTGGTTCAGCCGTGATTGGTGATCCACAAGTGACCGAGACCGCTGAAGAGTGATCATGGCCGACAGTTGGTGGAACAATCTGCGCGGAAAATTCATGGCCTTTGAGGGGCCTGATGGCAGCGGAAAGTCCACACAGATTGCGCGCCTGGAAAAATTTTGCAAAGACAAAAATTTAAAAATGCTCACCGTGCGCGAGCCTGGCGGAACAGCGATTGGCGAACGCGTGCGAAACATTCTGCTTGATCCAAGTCACGGCGAAATGGATGTGCGCTGCGAAATGCTTTTGTACATGGCCAGCCGCGCGCAACTTGTGAAGGAGCGCATTGAGCCGGCGTTGCGCGATGGAACATTTGTTCTAAGCGATCGATTTGTCGCAAGCACGTTGGCGTATCAGGGCACCGCGGGTGGTTTGCCGCCACACGAAATCCGCGCCGTTGCCGAGGTTGCCATTGGTGGTCGTTGGCCTGATCTGAATGTGTTGTTTGATGTGGACACCGCCATTGCCATGAGTCGGCTGAATCCGCTCATGGACCGAATGGAGGGCAAAGGCGCTGAATTCCACGCGCGTGTTCGCCAGGGATATTTGCGCCAAGCGCAGCAGAACCCCAAGGAATTTTTTGTGGTGGACGCTGGTCGATCGCCCGACGAAGTGTTCTTGCAATTAACTGGTGGCTTGCAAGAGTGGTGCACCAACAACGTAAATTGCGCGCCGCGTAAATAATTTTATTTTATACGCGCGCTAAAGCCCCAAGCCTACTTTTGCATGCAAAAATAAATTTAAGAACGCCGCCTGCGCGCCGCGGCAACTTGTGGCGCGGGAGCTCCGCGCATGCGCGCGTTTGCGTTGGCGGCACGTAAACGCATTTGCACAATTTGATCGACATCCATTCCCTGCAAGTAGGCAAGGGCGCAGGCGTTGGCTTCGTTAAAGCCCTCTATGCTGAAGGTTTTATTTTCAACACTGTAAGAAAACGCGGCCACGGAAAGATCCGCCAGAACCTGAAGCGCGCCGCGAACCTGCGTGGAATCCATGGCGTGTCCCTCCTCGATCATCCTCATGTAATAGCGCGCCGCAGTGACGTGAATTTCCTCGCCTGTTAGGCGCGATTTCATCACCGCTTCATTGATTGGCTTCATCACTTCGATGGTTTGAGGCACCACCGGTTGCATCACATTGTTTATGCGCACGGATCGATTGGTAAACAACAACATGGCGGCAACCATGGCGCGACCCGTTGCGATATTGCCAAGTGTGAAATGCGACTCGAACGACTGCTGGTCAAACTCCGTGGACTTTTCCGTTTTTAAATCGGCCGCGTTGGTTTCTTGATTCAAGCGCACGCCGCGCACGCCAATTTGATACATAGCCCACAGCGCCGCTTGATACGTGGGATTTGTGGGCTCGATGCCGCGCTTACCGCCCTCGGCAATGACACTGCACAGCAATTCAATAATTTTTTTACCACCCACCATCGCGGGCAACATTGAATTCAGCAACTGCGCGAACACTTGCCTTTCTTGCGGCTTCAACTCTACGGGAACGTTGTTCACTTCCATCTGGGTCATTTTATTTCTCTGCAAGCACAACCACGGCGTCGGGTTGCGCGCGCAACGACAACTGCTGTCCAACGCGCGTGGTCTCGCGTGGATCAAGTTCAAACACTTTCAAAACGCCAACCGGTGTATCAATTTGGTGTTGCGACATCTCGCCCAAATATAGGCTGCTCTTGCAAACTCCGCGAATGCAATTGGGACCGTCGTCAATTCGAAACGACTCTGGACGAATGCTCAGCGTGACTTTTGATCCGATGCCGGCGGCGCCACAATTACTTTGCAATATTCCAGCCGCGGTTTCTATTTCACAACTTGTGGCGTCGCTACTTTTCACGGTGCCGGCTATAAAATTGGTCTCGCCCATGAACTCCGCCACAAATGAATTGCGTGGTTGTTGATAGACGCTCTTTGGCGTTCCCGCCTGCTCAATGTGTCCGTCACGAAGCACCAACAAACCATCGGCAAGGCTGAGCGCCTCTTTCTGATCGTGGGTGACATACACGGTGGTCATGTGAATTTCAGAGCAAATTCGCTTAATTTCTCCGCGCATTTCCAGGCGCAACTTGGCGTCCAGATTTGAAAGTGGCTCATCCAACAACAACACTTCCGGATTGAACACGATGGCGCGCGCCAGGGCAACGCGTTGCTGTTGGCCACCGGAAAGTTGGTTTGGTTTTC
>Ga0209190_1001893_pt1 | contig 14450 bp, 8 predicted proteins | sample M_140205_XF_Meta_FD_187315 | JGI IMG/M metagenome (GOLD analysis project Ga0209190, IMG submission 187315) | Freshwater microbial communities from Lake Montjoie, Canada to study carbon cycling - M_140205_XF_MetaG (SPAdes) (version 2) | ecosystem: Environmental > Aquatic > Freshwater > Lake... | reverse complement strand
CATCATAGGGCACCGGCGAAGGCCAGACCCACTGCACGCTCAGCGGCGTCTCGCCCCACCCTTCGGAGCGGGTGCCGTCGGCCTTCTCGACCGTAACGCACACGCGAGCGCAGACCACGCTCGTGACGGTCTCATGGCCAAACTTGAGAGGGAGACGCAGGGTGACCGGCAAAGCATGCCAGCGCACCGCAAGGATCTGGACGTCGCGGGGATTCATTCGAAATTAGTCCTGCAGGGCCTGGCCGGAGGTTTCCTTACCGAGGAACGCGACGAGCAAGCCGACCGCATAGACGAGGGTGATTGCGGCCGCGGCCTGCTGGTAGCCACCGAGGTGTTTCACCAGCTCGCCGCTGAGTAGCACGAACGGAATGGCAACAATGCGTCCGGTATTGTAGCAGATGCCCTGCCCCGTCGCGCGGACGCGGGTCGGGAAGAGTTCCGGCAGGTAGAGCGGAAAGAAACCGAAGAAGGCCGTGGCGGCCATGCCGAGCATGAAGACCTTCACCGCCATCACCCAAGGAAAGATCCCGAAGAGCATGTAGCCAGACCAGTCAGCCGGGGTACGATAGATCCAGAGCGTGGCGGCCAAGGCGAAGAGACAGAGTAGCTGGTACCCCAGACGCCGACGCAGGTTAGCCAGAAGCAACGGCGCGATAAATGTGCCAACGCATGCACCTGTTGAAAGAATCACCATCGCCATCGCCCCCGCACGCGGATTCCCCTTACCAGCGAGTTTACCAATCCAAGCTGGAATCCATTGCACCGAGCCCCATGTCCCCACGAAGACCACGGAGACCATCAGGATGCCGGCGATGGTCGTGCCAGCCAACTCGCCGCCGAAGACCTCGCCGATCTTAGAGCGTGCGGGCGCGGCCGAAGCGGCCTCCTTAGCCGCCGAGCGTTCCCACTTCTCGGACTCGGGAACGAACAGCCGAATCAATAACGTCAAGATCGCCGGCGCAGCGCCGATCAGGAAGTGGATACGCCAAGAAGAGCCGTCGACAGGATAAGCCAGTGCCATGCATCCGACGAGGACCATACCGAGATTGGCGGCCATACCGATGGCACCTGCCATCTTGGAACGGTGACGTTCCGGCCAGGCTTCCATGACCAAAGCCACGCCGAGGGCCCACTCGCCACCCATACCGAGCGCCGCCATGAAACGGGCGGCGGCGAGGTGCATCGGATCAGTCGCAAAATAACAGGCGCCACTGAAGATCGAATAGAACAGGATACTGTAAGACATCGCCTTCACGCGGCCGATGCGGTCGCCCAACCAGCCGAAGGCCGCGCCACCTAGCGCCGCACCCAGTAGAAAGAATGAAATAATCACACTGATCCAGCGGCCCACGAATTCTTCTACGACCACTCCGGCAGGCGCCATGCTCTCAAGCGCCGGACGGGCAAGGGTTGAAAACAATGCCTGCTCGTAGCCATCCATCATCCAGCCGAGGAAGCCGGCGAGAAGGGTCATCTGCATACCCTTGGTTATCGCGTCTTTGGTGCCTTCGGAAGTGGTCATAAGGGGTAGCCCCATCAGAAGGAGATATCTCGAGCCTTCAAGGAACGAATTACCGTGCGGCGGTTGGGACTTGTTCCGCCGAACGGGTTTGCCGTTAATGGGCTGATATCAATCCTTCATACATGAGCACATCGAAACACCCCGAGCCCACCGGCATGATTCGCCGTAAGCGCCGCATCGAAGGCAGCTCCGCCATCCTGCTCCCTTTTCTCGACAACGGCGACATCGACTGGACGGGCTTCACCGCCCACGTCCGCCGTACCGTCGCGGCGGGCCTGGCTCCAGCTGTGAACATGGATACGGGCTTCGGCAATCTCATCGATGACACGATCCGACGGAAAGCCCTGCAAATCACCCAAGCGGAGACGGGGGGGAAATGGTTTGTCGCCGGAGCTTTCGTCCTCGATCAGCCCGGGGCCGTTTTCGACCTCACTGCCTACGCCCGCCAAATAGACCTGATCCAGCAGCACGGCGGCACGCCAGTCATTTTCCAGAGCTACGGCCTGACCGATCAGTCCGACGAGAAAATCGTGGAAGCTTATGACGGCATTGCCCGCCATGCCCCGCGATTCGTCGGCTTTGAACTTGGCCAAATGTTCGCGCCTTTCGGCAAAATCTATTCACTCGAAGTCTACCAAGGATTGATGGGCATCCCGCAGTGCATCGGCGCCAAGCACTCCTCGCTCCGTCGCGACCTCGAGTGGGAACGCCTCGCCCTACGCGATGCCACCCGCCCGGATTTCCGCGTCTACACGGGCAACGACCTTGCCATCGACATGGTGATGTACGGCAGCGACTACCTGCTCGGGCTGAGCACCTTCGCCCCGGAAGCTTTTGCCTTACGGGATAAGGCCTGGGAAAATGGCGACACGGCCTTCTACGAGATTAACGACCTCCTTCAGTATCTCGGCTTCCTGGCCTTCCGCCCCCCTGTCCCCGCTTATAAACACACCGCCGCGATGTTCCTGAAGCTTCGGGGCTGGATTGATTGCGACGACACCCATCCGCGCTCGGCCAAGCGTCCGGAATCCGATCGCGATATCCTGGCCGACATCGCTCGCGGATCGAAGCCCTCCACTGAGCCGATGACCACCCCATTCAAACTCACCCGCGTTGCGTCGCTCAAGACCGTCGCCGATTTTCGCGCCCATTGCGCCAGCATCGGCGCCGACCTGCCGCTCGAGGACACCATCGAAGCTGGCGCGAGCAACCCCCTCTCACAGCCCATCACGCGCACGAAGGTCAACGGCAAGACGATCGGCAACCGTATCGCCATCCACCCGATGGAAGGCTGGGACGGCACCACCACTGGCGGCATCTCCGAAGAGATGAAGCGACGCTGGCAGCGCTTCGGCGCAAGCGGTGCCAAGCTGATTTGCGGCGCCGAAGCGATGGCCGTCCGCGCCGATGGCCGAGCGAACATGAACCAGCTCATCATCAACGAGGAGAACCAAGACGGTATCACGGAACTCGTCGGCATCCTCAAGGCCGAGCACCTCGCCCGCTGGGGTTCGGTCGATGACCTCGTCATCGGCTTCCAGCTCACTCACTCCGGCCGCTTCTGTCGTCCGTATGATAAGAAGCGCTGGGAATCGCGTGTGGCCTACCGCCATCCGATCCTCGATAAAAAATTCAACGTGACCTCGGACGACCAGGTGCTGACCGACGCTGACGTCGAGGAGTTGATCCGTTGCTACGTGCAGGCCGCCCGCGTAGCACGCGACTGCGGCGCCGACTTCGTCGACATCAAGCACTGCCACGGCTACCTGCTGCACGAATTCCTCAGCGCCCACACGCGTCCGGGCAAGTTCGGCGGCTCGTTCGAGAACCGTACCCGCATCCTGCGCGACATCATCTCTGGTATCCGCGCCGACGGCAACGCGATCGACATCGGCGTGCGGCTGAGCCTTTTCGACATGGTGCCGTTCCGTCCGGACCCTGCGCTCAGCGTGCCCGGCAAACTCGGGCCCGGCATCCCCGAAGAGCATGCCCATCTCCTGCCCTACCATTACGCCTTTGGTGTGAATACGCAGAAGCCCACCGAAATCGACCTCACTGAGACCTTCGCGTTCGTGCAGCTGCTTGGCGAACTTGGGGTTAAGATTCTGAACACGTCCGCCGGATCGCCCTATTACAATCCGCACATCCAACGCCCGGCGGCCTACCCGCCGAGCGATGGCTACCAAGCCGCGCACGACCCATTGATTGATTTGGCGCGCCAAGTGGATGCCGTCCGTCAGGTGCAATCCCGTGCGCCCAGCAGCCTGATCATCGTCAGTTCCGGCCTGAGTTACATCCAAGAATACCTGCCGCACCTCGCCCAATTCATCCTGCGAAATAACTGGAGCGACGCCATCGGCGTCGGTCGTGCGGTGCTCAGTTATCCCGCCATGCTCGCCGATGCCGCGAAGAACGGCGCGATGGAGACCAAGTTCATCTGCCGCACTTTTAGCGACTGCACGACCGCTCCGCGCAACGGACTCATCTCCGGCTGCTACCCGCTCGACAAGTATTACACCGCGAAGCCGGAGTTCCAGCAGCTCAAGGACATCAAGAAGAGTGTCGGGGCCTGAGCCCGCTCAGGGCTTCTCGAAGATCAGCAGGTGCTGCCACGGCAGGTCCGGCTTGTTCATCACGAACCGGAAGCCGGCGGCTTCGAATTCCTTGCGGGCCTGCGCCTCGGTCATCTTGTGGTGCGGCTTGATCGGCACGTTGTCATCCTCGGCGCGATACTCCAGGAGGTAGATGCGGCCTTTCGATTTCAGGGCCGAACGCAGCGAGGCCAGCATCTCCACTGGGTGGTCGAATTCATGATAGGCGTCGACCATCAGGGCGGCGTCGATCGAGGCTGGAGGGAGCTTCACGTCATCGATCGCACCCAGATGGGGCTGCACGTTACTGATGCCGAGCTTGGCGGATTCAGCCTTCAGGAAGTCGAGCATCTCCGGCTGGATATCCACCGCAACAACTTTGCCCTGCGGCAGTTTGCAGGCGATACGGAAGGAATAATACCCCGAGCCGGCACCGATGTCGGCCAACACCGCGTCGGGAGCCAGTTCGAGTAAGGCGATGGCCTTGGAAGGCGCCTCCTCTTTTTCGCGGTCGGTGCGCTCCAGCCAGCCGATACCGGGATGTCCCATCACTTGGGCGATCTCGCGACCCATCCAGACCTTACCGATGCCGTCGCGCGAAGGCGTGCAGGCTTCATATTGGACGGGGGCAGCCGCGGGAGCCGCGGAGACCGGCCGCGACCAGAAGAACAGGCCGATGGCTCCACCCAGCAGCAGGAAGGAGGAAAGCAAGGGGTGACGCTTCAGCATGGGCGCAGACTGCAACGTGACCGGACGTTCGCAAGCGCGACCGCGCGGCACGTCACTTCTTCGCCGGCTCGTTACAACGATCGCAGACCTTGCCGACCTTGGCGGCCTTGACGCAGCAGGGATGCATGCACTTCTCGCCCTTTTTCGTGGCCTTGTCGCAGCAGCTGCCTTCCTGGTACTTCGGCGCGGCCTTCGCTGGAGCGACCGGCGGAGCATCAGCGGCGAAAAGGAGAACGGCAGAAGCAAGCAAGAGAGCTAGGTGTCGCATACCACCCATTCCTGCAAAACTACGGGGGACGACAAGCGGAAACAAAAAGGGCCGGACAGATATCCGGCCCTTCGGGTGATCGGAAGGAGCCGATTACTTCTTAAACGGACGCTTATCGTCGTCGCCCTTCTTCTCCGTCGACTTCTTGTCGTCACCCTTTTTCTCGGGAGCCTTCGGAGCAACGGTGGTAGGGCGCTTGTCGTCATCCTTCTTCGTGCACGGGGGCTTCACGACCGGGGTCGTGGGAGTCGTGGTCGTGCCACCCGGAGCGACGCCGACGTTCGTCAGCGCGAAAAGCGAAACCGAAGCGAAAAGGAGGGCCGAGGTAAAGAGCTTGGTTCTCATAGTGACAACATGTTGACACACCAACCTATCCCTGAAAATAACTATTTTATACCTCATATTAGGGGTCAGCTTATCAGACTAAGCCCGACTCAACACTTAGCCCATGGAAGGAGTTAGCATGCCCGTCGAACTCCCTAGGGGCTTGCATAGCCATCGCCATGGGCATTAATACTCATATTGTCCTTCCAGGTAGCCTAGCATGAAACACAGCAAGCGCAGACCCGGTTTCAGCCTCATCCTGTCCCTAACAGTGATGGCCGCGATTGTCATGCTTCTCGTGACTATCTCCGCCTTCATGACCATCGAATCCCGGGCGGCGATGAATCAGCAGCTGGCGGTGCGCGCGAAGCTGAATGGTATCGCCTCGATGCGTCTCGCGCTCGCGCACCTGCAGCAGGAAGCTGGCGCGGATCGCCGAGCCACCGCACGCGCCGAAATCACCCAGTCCGCCGTCACGCCTGACAAGACAATCAATCCCATGTGGACCGGCGTCTGGCGTTCGGACAAACCCGACGCCCCGCCCGCTTGGCTCATCAGCGGACGCGACGACCTGAAGGCTGGCGCCCAGTCTGCTTCGCTCAGCGGACTCAGCGATTACCCGACCGATATTTGGACGCCTTGGCAGACCGATTACAACCCCAACTCGTGGGGCGTAACCGAAAAGGCCGCCCGCCTCGTCACCCTCGTCGGCACGGGCAGTGCGAGCGCCGCCGAAGCCGCGTCGAGCGGACAGCCATGGACCGCCAAGCCCAGCGGTCTGATCGCCCTACCCAAGGTCACGTTTCCAGACGATAGCGTCACCGGCAAATTCGCCTACTGGATCGGCGATGAAGGGATCAAGGCGCGCCCGTCCCTCTACGATGCACGCTCCGCCACGGCCAACAGTATCGACAGCCAGCTCGCCATACGCAGCCCGATCACCCATGGCATGCTCAAAGACATTCCGAATCAGCTGCAGCTTCTGGAAATCACCAGGCTCAAGGATGCCCCGCTGCTCACCGGCTTCGACTCCGTCGTCATGAAGGGAGCAACCTATGACTTACGTCGTTACCATCATGATATCACGATGGTCTCCGCCGGCGTGCTCGCCGACTCGAACAACGGCGGCCTCAAGCGCGACCTCTCGACGGCCTTCGAGATGAGCGACGCGGCTTTCGCCGCCTCCGAGTTCGGCAGCGGGACGGGCGGAGCGGCCACAATGACGGAAAGCGGATACAACGGCATCCAGATGCTCATCCAATACGGCGGCAACGCCGTCCCGACGGCTCCGATCTACAGCCGTGCCAACACCAACGGCAACGGCGGCAACGCCCGCGGCCCCACCTGGTGGGCCCTGCGCGACTATCACCTGCTCTATAAGCAGCTCGGTTGGAATTCTGGACAGCCCACCCTACGCGCCCGCGCTTCCTATCCGAACGCCCGCGGGATGTATCCTAACAACGCCAGCACCGGCAACACCGACAACATCCGCAACGAGATTCCCGTCTACTCCGACGCCTTCGCCGGCGACCAGAAAACGACGGTTAACCCCAACGTCAACGATACCTATTCGACGTCGACCGCGGGCAGCTTCGTCACCGTGATCGTCCCCGGTCCTCCGACCACCACGACCACCAACCGCGCCATACCACGTCCGACCAACATCGCTGTGACCCCCTACGTCCAGCGCGCGAGCCTGGTCTTCAGCATGAATATCGAATACTATATGAGCGGGGGCGCGGACCTTTGGCTGAACCTCACGCCCATCGTCGTCGTCCACAACCCCTACAACGTAGCATTGACCTGGAAAGACACCTCCGGCTCATCGAGCAGCACGGCCCGCTTCGCGGCGCTCGACTTCACCGACTGGCAGAATTGGACTTTTCGGTTCACCCGCTACACGATGCACGGAAGCGGGCCCACCTACGTCTTTAACGTGCCGCTCAGCAAGTTCTACGGCGAGCAGAGTTCGGCGGCCAGCAACAAGGACATGTTCCGCGTCTACTTCCCGCCCGACCTCACCTTGCAGCCGGGTGAACTGCGGGTGCTCTCCTGCCCTTCCGTCGACGGCACGGGCAAGAAGGTCGGCATGGTCAGCTGGAAACAGGCGACGACGCTCGTGAACGGCTTTAACCAGACCGGCGGCTTCAAGGATGAGAATCCTGACTGGGGTACCGACAGCCCTTACGTGCTCTGGAGAGGCGACGATACCTTCGGCTTCCAGATCATACCCGGGGGCGACTTCCGCGCGCGCTACGCGCTCGCCTGCTGGCCCGGCGACCAGCTGATTGATAACAACGGGGCCTCGCAAAGCACCTTCGAACATTACTTCCAGACGAGCGAGCACGCCGAGCTCTTCTACCGCTCACTAAACACCAGCCGCATCGGAACGCCCGCCGAACTCAAGTTCTACGACTATTCCTCCATCGCCTATCGCACCTCCGGGGCCTACTCCGGCTTCGGCGATCCGATGCCGGCCAATGTCATCGGTGTCTTCGATTATATCTCCAAGACGGGCGACACCACGAAGAACGGCCACCCGCTCTTCACCCACTCCAATCCGTTAGCTCCGGTACTCCGCGCTGACGGCGCCGGCCGCGCGCCCGCCACCGGGACCGGTCTCATCGGGCCCTCCTCCAGCTTCGCCGCCCGCTACTGGCGGCCGACGGGAACTCCCGCCACCCAGTGGCCCCAGATTGTGCAATCGATTAGCGGACTGACCTACGGCGGCTACTCGAACACTTCGGCAGGCAGCACCAGCGCGGTCATCACCGAAGTGCCCCTCGTCCAGCCGGTCTCGCTCGCCCAATATGTCCACGCCAACCTCACCGTCCGCGACCAGCAGCCGCTGCTAAGCGTCGGCAATAGCTTTGCCAGCCCTCTGGTCAAGTCCAGCGCCCTGGTGCAAGACCAGGACGGCATGGCGAACTGGTCGGACTTCGACCACACCTACCTGATCAACGAAGCGCTCTGGGACGGCTTCTTTCTTTCGAGTCTAGCGCCGCGGATGGATCGCGCGGCAGCGACCACCCCCTGGAACCCGACGTCGAGCGACATCCTCGGCGGCAACGGCAATCCGCAGGCTCCGACCGAGCTCACTTCGCTCAGTTCCGTAATCGACAGCGTCGCGAGCGGTTCCGCCCGCCTCGACAACCCGCGCTTCACGCTAATCCAGGATAAGACCACCGACGGCAACACCAAGACCGCCCTCGCCGATTACAGGCAAGCGGCGAAGGTTTTGCTCAACCAGGGGGCCTTCAACGTCAACTCGACATCCTTCACCGCCTGGCAGTGCTTCCTGGGTTCGGCCAAGAAGTTCGCGGTCGGTGCGAACGTGAGCGCGACATCCCCTTCGCTAAGTGCCAACGCCCGCTTCCCTAGGGCCTTACAGGGACAGAACATGACCACAGCCGCAACAGGAACACCGGCCAGCCCTGTTAACCTCGCCAACACCACGAACTGGAACGGTTTCATCAACCTGACTGACGGCCAGATTGACAGCCTCGCCGCTGCGATCGTGGAAGAAAATAAGGCGCGCTTCGCACAATCGATTCGCACTCTCAAGACACAGACCCCGGCCACTCGCATCTTCCGCGGCATGGCTTCCGGAGCGCAGCCGGCCACGCCCTACCTTTCGCTTAATGAGTTCATCAACCGCTTCGTGAGCGACGACAGCTGGTCCTCACGCTGCGGTGCGCTTCAGGCCGCCATCTTCCGCGCCGACAAGACGACGTACGGAAATCCCCTGACCGCAACCGGTTTCAGCGACCGCCTCGCAAGCCTGCCCTCCGGCGTGAAACTCACCAAGAACACCTTCTCGACCGCCGGAGGGCCAGACCCCACCTTCGCCTCTAATCCCGAGAACATCGAGACGACCGTACAAGGTGACACAACGTCGCGGACCCACTCGCTCCTATGCGCTCCGGGAAATCTCCTGCAATCCGACCTTCTCCAGTCGCTGGGCTCGGCCATCGCGACGCGCTCCGACACCTTCACGATCCGCTGCTACGGCGAAGCCACCCAGAGTAACGGCGAGACCGCCTCAGTCTGGATCGAAGCCATCGTCCAACGTGTCCCAGATTACATCGACACAACCAACCCGGCCGAAGCCACCACCGGCCTCACCGGCGTGAACGCCTTACTCGGTCGTCGCTTCAAGGTCATCTCCAACCGCACCCTCAAGTCCAATGAAATCTAATTGGCTCCTGCTGCTAGCCCTTTGGACGGCAGGTCTGTCTGCGGCCGATCCGGCCAAGGATCACGTCTCCGCCCGTCTCAAGTTCATGGCCTGGGACGACGCCTTGCTCGGTTGCGGCGTCCGCATGGCAGGCAAGGTCGTCCCCGTCTCAATCCTCCTGGACCATTTATCGGATGAGATCGCCTACGAGGGTCCCGCGCGCCTGGAAATCGTGAGAATCGCCAGCAACGAACCCGTCGAGGAACCAACGGCCACGAAGGGCAAGATCAAGGTTCCCAAACAAAGCACCAAGCCCGCCCAGTCCAGTCAGGCGAGCTCCGAACCGGCCCTCGCCTGGATCCTGCTGCCCGCCGCGGCCAATAACCAGCACCTGATCCTGGCGGTCGCGCCGGGCAGATGGGAAGGCGGCATCATGGCGCTGCCCGACAGCCCCGGGAGCTTCCCGCCCGGCTCGCTACGCTTCTTCAACCTCTGCCCCTACCCCCTCGAGGTCCGTATCGGCCTGAACGCCATCAAGATCCCCCAGAAGGAAGCCCGGTCGATCCGCGGCGGCGCCAAGGACCACGATTACTTCGACGGAACGATCATGACCTACGAGGGCGGCGAGGAGAAGGTCGGCTACAGCCTGCACATGTTCCAAGACAACGCCCAACGCGGCATGTTCTTCGTCAGTGCCGGACCCGAGGGCTCCGGCACCGTCGTCCTCAAGGGCGTCGGCGACCTCAGCCGCGACAAGATGCCCGCTCCAAAGCGCCTCAGCCCAGCGATTCGCAAGTAATCAGGAAGCGTAGCGCCAGTCGAGGATCTCGGCCTGAGGAATCCGTCGTCCCTGCCAGCGGTTCCACTGCAACTTGACGGCCATCTCGATCGCCTTGCCGGGTTCCGGCATGCGGTCGGCCATGCGCCAGGCGACGAAGTTGAGGCGACGCCCTCCGCTGAGCGGAAGCTGGTGCCGGAAATTACCTTCGCCGAAGGGAGTGGGCGGACGGTCGAATACGAAACCCTTGAAGCCGAAGACGGGTTCGCTATTCCCTTCGCCAAAGGGTTGCAAGAGATCGAGGTCGTCGAGCAGCTGGTCGGTCACCTCGGATGGCTTGATCCAATGGGCGATGTCGATGTCACGTCCGTCCGCATGGACGACGCCAGAGAGGCGTTGGGCCTCAACGGCAGTGGCGAAGCGCGCGCGAAAGGCCTCGACGTCGCTGACGTTGAGCGAGACGCCGACGGCCATCGGGTGCCCACCGTAAGTCTTAAGCAGATCGGCGCAGGCACCGAGTGCTTCGACGAGATTGGTGCCAGGCACGCTACGGCCGGAGCCCTTAGCATTCTCCCCTTCCTTACCGAGGACGATCACCGGGCGGTCGAGCGCGCGGCAGATTTTGCCAGCGGCGATGCCGACGACTCCGGGATGCCAGTCGCCGTGGAGGACGTAGCCGGCGAGGTCGCCCATCGCCTTGGCCTGGGCCATGGCCTCTTCAGTAACCTTCTTATCAATCTCCTGACGTTCGCGATTGATTGAATCGAGCTGGGCGGCGTCGCGCAGGCAGTCATCCGGATCGTCGGAAAGCAGTAAGCGAAGCGGCAGCGAGGCATCGGCGAGACGGCCGCTAGCGTTGATCCGCGGACCAATGCGATAGGAGACGTCGACAGAGGTCAGCATCCCGCCCGGCTCCATGCCACTGACGGCGATAAGGGCGCGGACGCCTTGGCGACGGGCTTCGCCGAGGGCCTTAAGGCCATGGGCAGCGAGGATGCGGTTCTCGCTGCGGAGTGGTACCAGGTCGGCGATCGTGCCGAGGGCGGCGAGATCGAGGTAATCCTTCACCGCGATATTCGTGCCGCGTTCGTCGCCGGCGAGACGGAGCACCTTCAACACGCCATGGACGAGCTTGAAGACCAGTCCAGCGGTACAAAGCGTCTGCCAAGGGGCGTCCGCGGCGTCATTGACGCGCGGATTGACCAGCGTGCAGGTCACGCGGGTTTCCTTGGCGACGTGGTGGTCGACCACGATGACGTCGACCCCTTCGGCGCGGAGTCGGTCGACTTCTGGCTTGGAGTTCGTGCCACAATCGAGGGCGACGAAGAGCTGCGGCTTGGCCTCAGCCAGCACGCGTTCGAGGGCGGCCATCGAAAGGCCATAGCCTTCCTCGAGTCGGCGCGGAACGAAGTATTCCGGGTGGGCGCCGAGACGGCGCAGGAAGTGGACGAGCATCGCCGTGCTCGAGACGCCATCGACGTCGTAGTCGCCCAGGATGGCAATGCGCTCGCCTTTGGCGGCGGCGAGCACGAGACGTTCGGCGGCTTCGCGCAGGCCACCGACCGCGAAAGGGTCGGAGACGTGGGCGAGCTGAGGGCGAAGATGACGCTCCGCCTCGGCCTCGTCCGAAAAGGAACGGGAAAGAACAGTGGCTAAGGGTTCGGAAACCCCCAGCGCAGCCGCGATTCGACGGGCAAGCCCGGCGTCCGCGGCCCGGTGAGACCAGGCGGCCATGTACGGGGCGACCCTTAGGCGTCCTTGTCGGAGCCAGCCTCCCAGGAGTAGGTGCGCGGGAGTTCCGCGGCGTCTACGCCCTTACGATCGCCCTTGTGCCACCAGTAGAAGATGGGGCTCGCGATGAAGATCGAGGAGAAGGTTCCCGTGAGCACGCCGTAGATGAAGACCTCGCCGTAGAGGCGGACGTCCCCGGCACCGAAGGCCCAGAGGGCCACAGCGCAGAGGAAGACCGTCGCGGAGGTCAGGATTGTACGGGAAAGCGTGCGGTTAATGGCGAAGTGGATCACGTCGCGGAGCTCGCGGCCGGGATTGTTCTGCAGCTCCTCACGAATACGGTCAAAGACGACGATCGTGTCGTTCACCGAGTAACCGATGATGAGTAGGATTGCCGCGATGAGGGCCGCGTTGAATTGGCCGCCGAAGAAAACGAACAGCGCCACCGTCATCAGGACGTCGTGCAGCGTCGCCACCATTGCGGCCACGCCGAAGCCCGTCTCAAAGCGCAGCGACACGTAGATGCCGATGCCGATGAGGGCGAGGATGACAGACCAGATGGCGTTGGAGCGAAGCTCGCCACTGACGGAACCACCGATAGCCTCGCGCGAGAGCATCAGCTTATCGACGGAAGCCGTGCGGTCCTTGAGGATCTCTGGATTCTTTGCCTTGATGGCTCCGACGATGGCGGAGACGTTCGCGAACTCGCCCTTAGATTTGTCCTTGGTGAGTTCGGTCTCGATACGGAGGGTCAGTTCGCCGCCGCCGACTGGGGTCTGTACGCTGACGGTGGTGTCAGGCAGGCCGATGGTGGCCGCCAGCGCGGCAATCTTGCCGGTATCGACGTTGGCGCCAGGGGCAATAGCCACCAGCGTGGATTCGCCACCGCGGAAGTCCTTGCCGAAGGCTTCCTTACCCTTGTAGGCGAGCTCAGAGATACCGAGGGCGACGATGGCCCACGAAATGATGAAGGCCACGCGAGCGAACTTAAGGAACGGGATATCGAGGGTCGGCTTAAAGACCGGCAGGCCGAAGATGCGGGACATGATGCCACGCGACAGGGCGAGTTCCTGAAGGCCACGGCAGGTCACGAGGGTCGTGAAGAGCGTAGTGAAGATGCCGATGATCAGCGTGATACCGAAGCCGCGGACAGGACCCGTACCCATGAAGGCGAGGATCAAGGCCACAAGCAAGTGCGTCAGGTTGGCGTCGACAATCGTCCAGGTCGCGCGGTTGTAACCTTCGCGGAGGGAGACGGTGCGATCCTTACCGGCGCGCGCTTCTTCGCGGACGCGTTCGAGGATAAGGATATTCGCGTCGACCGCCATGCCGAGCGTGAGCACGAGCGCGGCGACACCGGGGAGCGTGATGGTCGCACCGAAGTAGGCCATAGCGCCGAGCATCATCGTGAGATTGAGCACCATGCCGGCGACGGCGATGAGGCCACCCCAGACGTAGAACCCAACCATGAAGAAGATGACAAGGCCGACGGCGACGAGTGAGGCCGTGACGGACTTGCCTTGGGCATCCTTAGCGAGCGTCGGACCGACTGAGGTCACATCCTGCGTAATCAGCGGGAACTCAAGCGGGTTATTCAGCACGTTGGCGAGGTTGATGACCTCTTCGCGGCTGAAGTTACCCGTGATGGTCGCGCCGGTGCTGCGGATGGCTTCGCGTACGGTCGGAGCGGACTGCAGCTTGCCGTCAAGGACGATGGCGAGCTGACCGACGGAGCGGGAGTTGCCTTCCGCGATCTTGGCGGTGAGGTCGCCAAACTTCTTGGAGCCTTCGTCGGTGAACTTCATGTCCACGTAGAAGGAGATGCCGTCGTCGGAGCGGCCGGAGGCAGCCTTAATGATCTTGCCGGTGGCATCCGCGGCCTTCTTTACGAAGTAGCGGTTCATGCGGACTTCGCCAGTGCGGTTATCGACGTCGCGGAGCGTAAGCACCTCATAGGTCGAAATCGCGGAGGAGGCGCCGAGCATCGGGTCGACGGGGAGCGAACGGAGCGCGTGCTCGCGGTCGGTCTCGGAAGGGCGCTCGGTGCGGTGCACCTGCCGGAACTCAAGCTTCGCTGGCTTCTTCAGTGCATCGATGACGTCAGGATTATTAGCCGCGTCTTCGCCGGGGAGCTGGACCTCGAGAGAGAGATCGCCAACTGGGCGGATTACCGGCTCGGCGACGCCGAACTGGTTGACGCGCTGCTCCATGACCTGGATGGCCTGATTGACCATGTCGGCATGGGAAACGTTGGACTTATCGCCCACGCCCTTCTCGCCGGACTCGGCACCGGTCGGGTCGACCTTAAGCGTAAAAGACACCCCGCCCTG
>Ga0209190_1001892_pt1 | contig 14466 bp, 5 predicted proteins | sample M_140205_XF_Meta_FD_187315 | JGI IMG/M metagenome (GOLD analysis project Ga0209190, IMG submission 187315) | Freshwater microbial communities from Lake Montjoie, Canada to study carbon cycling - M_140205_XF_MetaG (SPAdes) (version 2) | ecosystem: Environmental > Aquatic > Freshwater > Lake... | reverse complement strand
TAAAGCGGATGATAATAGTTTGTGGCTTTATTCTTGGACTGCAACATACCCTGGTCAAAAACCTGATTGGGTCATTGGCGTTTGTGTCAATCGAGATTTAGCTGCAGCATCTGTTATAAGCAGTCTCAATATTACTCTTTTGGTTTTGGTTTTCTTGGTCATAGTGGCTGGTTTTGTCACTATAAGAAACGCAAGATTATTCTCTAAGCCTCTGGAAAGAATGGCAAAAGATGTCTTTGAAATCGGTAAAGGAAATATCGTTTTTGCATCCGACCCAAATATCATAGTCAAGGAAATGATTGATTTAAAAGATGGTATCGAAAAGATGAAATCAGGTTTGCTATCATTCAGAAAATACATTCCCTACAAGGTGGTGAATCAGGTATTAGAGTCAAGAAAAACTGCAGAACCGTTTGCAGAAAAGAAAGAACTAACGATATTCTTTTCGGATCTAGAGAACTTTACAACCATATCAGAATCGCTTGAACCAGATAAACTAGTGAAGTTGATCGGTGATCATCTTGCGATGTGTACCAACATCATTCAATCGCTGGATGGGACGGTGGATAAGTACATAGGCGATTCGGTGATGGCGTTTTGGAATGCGCCAGAAGATTGTGAAAATCATGAACTGAAAGCGTGTCAGGCAGCGCTGGAGTGCCAGGAACAAATGGTGTTGTTCAATGAGAAAAATAAAGTAGAGGGCCTGCCTCATTTGAAAATGCGAATCGGGATAAGTACGGGAACAGTTTTTGTAGGGAATATAGGCAGTGACGATCGGCTGAATTACACTGCAGTGGGCGATACGGTCAACTTAGCCAGCAGGTTGGAAGGCACGAATAAAATCTATAAAACTTGTGTCCTAATTTCTGATAAGACGGCGGCTAGAATTCGGGAACAAATTCTAACCCGACCTGTGGATAAAGTTGCGGTGAAGGGCAAAGCCAATGCGATTTTGATTCATGAGGTTCTTGGCAAAATAGAAAACGAAACCCCTGAACTAAGGAAGATAATTGATTTAACCGTATTGGGGTTTGAGCATTATTTAGCCCAGAGATTTCAACAGGCGAAGGATTGCTATACCCAAATCCTTGGGTTAAACAAAGAAGATCGCTTGGCATCGTATTACATCGATCGCTGCAAGGGTTTTTTGGTTTTCCCGCCCTCTTCCGATTGGGATGGAACATATGTCAGTACATCCAAGTAAAATACTTAATGCGTTTTTGATTCTACTCTGTTTTCCATGTATAAACAAATAAGGTTTCTTTCAGTTTTATTTAAATGAGTAGTAGTATATGCCTTTCTTTATCAAATCTGGAAATGAAGGATCTTCTTTAAAAACAGTACTGATTTTTCGTATTGTACTCGCGGTTTTCACCATTGGTATTACGCTGACTCTGTTTTCTTTGGGGGTAACTCTTTGGCAGACAAGAGCGCTGATTCAATCTGTGTTAAAAATGAATGCAGAAAGTATTAAGGAAAAAGTTGAATTCATGATGCATGGGGTAGAGGTTGATGCACAAATGTATGCATCTTTATTTCAAAAAACATTTAGTAATAATGAAGAGCAGAAAAAAGGGCTGCTTCTTTTTGTCATGGAGAACCTTAAATCAAACAAAGATTATGATGGCTTTGCCTATTTTGACGCTAAGACAGGAATAATGTTCCGCATGGTTAAAGACACAGACCAAAATGTTCTTGTTGTCGAAGTAAAAACCAAAGGGAAAGACTTATTTACTACTAGTGTATACAAAGAATTTCTTACCCCTAAACAGGAGGAGATTGATAATGATCCAAATCAAATGGATCCTCGAACCTTTCCTTTCTTTTTAAAAATGAAGGAAAATAACAAGAGTACTTGGTTTAATTCCAGACAGGTAAAAAATATCAAGTATCTAGAAAAAGCAAATCCGTTTTTAAGCTACGTCGTGCCCATCAATGATGCGAATGGGGAGTTCCTGGGGTTGGTTTCCCTTGATGTCGGAGTTATGCAATTAGAAGAGTTGTTGGGGCAAATAACACACCAAAAGTCCAACTTTTCTGAATTGTATGAGGGTGTTCCATTTATATTGGAAAAACAAAATAGTGATGAACTCCTGGTCATAGGCTATCCCCATGATCACGACAAAAATGAATTGCCCCATCCCATAGGAGCTAATGATTACACCAACAACCTTTTTCTTGCTCATAATCACCCGGATTTTAGAATTCAAACTTTTGCAAAGTTATTTCAAATTCAAAGTAATGCTGGAAATGCTATTTTTGATCAAAAAGATACTTTTATTGAATCTTATGCTGATGCTGATGGTGAAATTTGGGTTTACTCCTGGTCAGCAATCAAACCTGGCCAAAAACCAGACTGGCTTGTCGGGGTGTGTGTGAGCCGAAAAGCGGTAAGTGCAGACTCAATTTTTACAGGTCGATTAGTGTTTTTAAGTCTTATAGGGATGATTATTATTATGATTCCCATTGGTATTAAGAGTGGAAAATCAATTGGTGAACCTCTTGAAAAAATGGCAGCCGATGTTGTTAAAATTGGCAGGGGAGATATCTCTTTTTCTGATAATCCAAAGTCAAGCTACACGGAGATAATTCAATTAAGTGATGGTATCGAAAAGATGAAATCAGGTTTGCTATCATTCAGAAAATACATTCCGTATATGGTGGTAAATCAGGTATTAGCGTCAAGAAAAACTGCAGAACCGTTTGCAGAAAAGAAAGAACTAACGATATTCTTTTCGGATCTAGAGAACTTTACAACCATATCAGAATCGCTTGAACCAGATAAACTAGTGAAGTTGATCGGTGATCATCTTGCGATGTGTACCAACATCATTCAATCGCTGGATGGGACGGTGGATAAGTACATAGGCGATTCGGTGATGGCGTTTTGGAATGCGCCAGAAGATTGTGAAAATCATGAACTGAAAGCGTGTCAGGCAGCGCTGGAGTGCCAGGAACAAATGGTGTTGTTCAATGAGAAAAATAAAGTAGAGGGCCTGCCTCATTTGAAAATGCGAATCGGGATAAGTACGGGAACAGTTTTTGTAGGGAATATAGGCAGTGACGATCGGCTGAATTACACTGCAGTGGGCGATACGGTCAACCTAGCCAGCAGGTTGGAAGGCACGAATAAAACATATAAAACTTGGATTCTAATTTCCGATAAGACGCAAGTTGGAACTCGTGGGCAAATTCTAACCCGGCCTGTGGATAAAGTTGCGGTGAAGGGCAAAGCCAATGCGATTTTGATTCATGAAGTTCTAGGCAAAATAGAAAGCGAAACCCCTGAACTAAGGAAGATAATAGATTTAACTGTGTTGGGATTTGATCATTATTTAGCCCAGAGATTTCAACAAGCGATGGATTGCTATACGCAAATCCTTGGGTTAAACAAAGAAGATCACTTGGCATCGTATTACATCGATCGCTGCAAGGGTTTTTTGTTTTTCCCGCCCCCTTCCGATTGGGATGGAACTTATATTAGCCATTCAAAATAGTTTTGATTTTGCCCTCTGAATTGGTTTAGTTGCCCGCCCCTAATCCAATTGGTACATCTTCGATACTAATGCGAATCTCGTCTGAATTGCCTGTGAGTTCGGGCGCATACATGCCATTGATTTTGGCAGGCAGAGCATGGAAGAGGCCGGGGATTTCTGCTCGCATTCTATAGCGCAAGCTGTGATTACCCCGGGCTAATTCTTTGATAAAGAAGCAAACGCGTTCATCCCGAAGCTCCATATAAGCACGCATGTCATTGTTGCCATAACCGCTTCGAAGTTCTACAGGCTCAAATCCAGCAGCTTTCATATCTTCAATTAAAATGTATTCGTAATCATTTTTGCTTAGAATTTCCATTTCGATTTCGACAAGATCGCCACTCTTCACCGAGGCGAGGTCTTGGATTTCGCTGCGTTCATATTTTTCGCCTCGTTGGTTTACCGCTTCACCCCGTGCGCCCGGGACTTTTACTTCCGTCGCAGATTTCTTTAAGAGATAGTATTTACGATTAATCTTAACTTCGAGGCCTGCTTTTTTAATGGGTGTTTCAAGGGTGAATACAGTGAGATAAGCATTGAAGTAAAGGGGCCCCGTGCCTTTCTTACGCAGTTCAACGGTATGGTTGCCTGTTAGAACGCCATCGCCTAGGACCAGGGCGGTGTTTTCGAAGGTGAATAAATCTTTAGGTCCGATTTTCACTTCTTTGATCATTTTCCCATCGAGTAAAACTTCGACAGTCATATCGGGTTTGTCTTCTTGGGATGCGGTGAAGAACTCTGCAAGTGCTTCGATACAGAAAGCAGTATCGCGTGTACTGTTCCAATAAGTGGCATGCTTGCGGTTGTTAAGAATGTATTTTGCAAGCCTTGCGGGTACTTCGCCTTTTGGATTGGTTTTACTTAGCAGTTTGAGATACCAGGCATTGGCTTCGGTATCGCTACCATACCAGTTCCACCAGTGGTTTTCAGGTGGGAGTTTGAGGTATGCAGTCTGGTTTTCTTCGTCTTGAACAAGGAATTGTTCCAGATTTCGAAGAATCATATCGAGTTTTTGCTGTTGTTTTTGTTTGAATAGGGCGATACCAAAAACCGCCTTGGCATAAGCCGAGATGTGGGTGCGATCGCGGTATAAGAATTCGTTCATCTCATTGTTGGTGGCATCAGCATCGAGCAAAACCATGTAGATGAATGCATCAAGATCATCCGCATAGTTTTTGAAGGGATGAACTTTTGCAGGTGCTCGTTTGATCAACTCCACTTGTTTGGTTTGGTAATTTTTCAACCATGCAACACCTCGTTCAAGCATATTCGCTGGAAGCACCACTTTATGATCGCGAGCGAGTTGCAAGCCATGAACTACGATGGCTGTGGTATGGGGGTAGGAGTATTCTCCGAATCCGGAGAACCAGCCCCATCCACCATCAGCAAGCTGCATGTTTTGCAAAGCCTTGATGCCATCTTTGGTCATGGTTTTGACTTCTTCGGGATCGAACACAGGGTTGCGATTAAAGCGTTTCCAACCTTTTGCGCGTGCCATCGGGTCGCCTATTTCCTGGGCATTAAGATTGGTTCGTTTTTCGCGAACTGCAGCAAGATCCACTTCTAATTTCTGCAATAAGCTTAGTGTGATGACAGTTGGAACAAAGCGATTAAGCGTTTGCTCGGTGCAGCCATAGGGGTAATCGGCAAGGTAGGGAAGGGCATCGACCAGCGCCCCTGCAAGCGTTGGTGAGTAACGGATTTCAAGTCTGGAATCGTTTTCCCTGCGTTGTTCTGGAACACTAAAAGTCAGCTTGGCAGAATTTTGATTCGGCCTGATTGCACCAGAGAATGATTCTGTTCGTGCCATGCCATGTATGTATGCGGGGAAGCTCATTTCCATGGCATCGGATTCAACATCGGTGATGCCTTTGATACGAACGATTGCCTTGCCTTCGTTAACAACTTTAACTTTCCAGTCGATTCGTTTTTCTCCATTGGGAGAAATGGGAACCTTAACGGTCAAAGGTGAAAGAGCTTTCAATACATTGCCATCGAGTTCGAGGGAAACCTCAACAGTCTTTGCATCTTTCAAATAGTTGTGAACATTAGCGCTTAGGATAACCTCATCATTCTGGGTAAAGAATCTAGGTGATTGGAGGCGAACAAGAAGGTCTTTTTTGGTGGTGACAATGGTTTCGCCTTCGCCAACCCGGGTGCCTGCAGAGATGGACCACGCACGCACTTTCCAACCAGTAAGATTTTCAGGCATGGTGATATCTGCGGTTGCAGTACCATCTGGGCCAGCTTCGATGGAGGCCACCCATAAAGCAGTATCTACAAAGTTTTTGCGGATGGTGGGTTGTACCATGTCGGGTGCTGCAGGGGCTTCGGCATTACCCGGATCTGCTCCTGCTTTATCTGATTCGAGGGATTTTCGATCCGCACGTCGTTCGGAAACGCCATCCATTGCTGCATTTGCCATCATGGCCATGGGTGCGCCAGGCCCGCCGCCTCCAAAGCCGGCCATTTCGGATTTAGCCATTCTTCCTCTAGTTTGCCCACTACGCCCTTGTAAATTCATTTGATTAAATTCATCTACGCCTTGTGCGCCGAAGACACCCAGATCGTTCATGCCTTTTTCATTTTGTTTAAGCAGGTTATAACCTGTTTTGGTAAGGGTGGATTCCTGCGAGGGGTGATGATGTCTGCGCCATTTCCAGAAATACTCTTTGATATCTGGCACATTGGAACCACCTGAAATATACTCAACACTTCGATCGTAGGCTGTAAGCACAATGGAACCAGCAACGGGCTTACCCTCTAAATCCGTAACCTTAACTTGGATCTTTCCTTTTTCGCCTGGCTTGTATTCAGCTTTGTCTGGGACCACAGTTACATTCAAGATTCTTTTTTCAGGAGGAACCACAAGTTCTTTCATTTCGGTATGAACTTTTCCATTAGAAACGCTCAGTACTTCAACAAAGGTATTAGGCATATCCCCCTGGGTGAGTACGATTTCTTCGAGGGAACTTTTGCCATCCATACGAATTACCTTGGGTGCTTTGGACAAACCATTGACTGGTTTAGCGAAAAGCAAAACGGTGGCGTTGTTTTGATTAGCATTGATAAGAAGTTTCGCTTTATCACCTGGTGCGAATTCTCGTTTATCCAAAATCAACTCAAGATCGTTGAACTTGAGCGACTTGCCATCGAAGTCTTTGCCATAAACATTAAAGAGGTAGGCACCTTCTTCTTTGTGGCCTTTTTCATCAGCAAGGGTGAAGGAGACACGGTATTGCCCGGCAGCCAAGGGTTTGAATTTATAGGTCGCTTTGCCTTGTTCATCTGCACGCAGTAAAGCTTTTTCGATGGGTTGCTCAACGGGTTTACCAGCTTTGTCGTAAGAGATTTTGAAGATGACAGCTTCACCTGCTCCGGGCACGGGTTTGCCATCGGGTGTTTGAGAATTGAAGAAGGCTTCGATGGTATCGTTGGTTTGGAAATGCCCACGGTTAAGCCAAGCAAAAACTCTGAAGGGCTTGCGAGCCACAATCACTTTGCCTGAACCATTGATCGTTCTACGGGATTCATCAACTACTTCCGCGCTGATGGAAAATTCGTGATCTTGATTGCCATGAAATTGCTTTGCAAGTGCGGTGTCGATTTCGAGTTTGACGGTGCCATCAGGGCCGATCGGGGATTCTTGTTCGAGAACGATTTCACCCGGTCCTTGAACTCTGGGGTACCAGAAAGGATGAGGTCTGCCACAGCCCCATTTGTCCCAGCCTTCATAGAAGGAGTAGTCCGGGGAGAACCACCAATAACCTTTGCCATAAAACCAATCCCATACGCCGTTGGGGTGCCAATCGGTGGATTTGGATTGTCTGGTGACTTTGATTTTGGCTTTGCCCTTGGTGACGGGTGCGCCGAAATAGTATTTAGCGATGACAGTGACGGGGATTTTTTCTCCCAGCATCACAGGTTTGGTAGGGGCTTCAACTTTAACTTCGAACTCGGGCTTCTTGTATTCTTCGACCCGGAATTGAATTCCGCCTGGAACATTATTATTAAGGTTTGCGGTATGCAAATAGTAAGCGCCCAAAGTTGCATCCTTCGAGATATCAAAGGAACCTGCAACGCCACCGAAGGCATCTGCAACCATATCTTTTTCGTAAATCTTATCGCCCTTGGGGCTGTTGATAATGATCTTGAGGTTTTGGCCAGCAAAGCGTGAAGGCCCCTCCAAATCATAGCGGGCCTCGGCAGCCCATAATTTGAACTCAACCTTTTGCCCGGGTCGGTAGACCGGCCTATCGGTGATAGCAAAGGCCTTCATCTGCTGAAAATAAGTATCGTGGTAGTTGCCATACCATAGGCCGCTAAAACCTAGATAGGCCTGCCTTTTTTCCTTGCCCGTGGCTTGCACCAACCATTGCATCGAGTTGGTTGCATCGTTACCATCCACAAAAATCTGACCATCTTTGTCCGCCTGTTTTGAAAACTCTTTCGTAACGACTTTGAAGTTATTCTGGTTCGGTTTGATTTGTTCTTGTCTCCAGCCAAAGAAATCCATCTTGGCGGCTTCCTCGGGTAAGCCCGTAACTGCATCGCAGACAAAGTAGTACCCTTTGCCATCGATATTCTTTTTCACAATGGCAAGGTCGTTGAGCCAAACAACCATTCGACTGGTGTTACCGCCTTCAAGCTTGGCAACGAGAAAGTAAGCACCCGCGGGAAGCTTGGGCAAATTAATGGCAGTCCTGGCATCGTTATGAGCAGGCTTGGGTTCAAGCTTTTGGTCCCAAGTAGAAACTTTCTTACCCAAATAGAATTCTTGATTTTTATTGAGAATGCGCTGGCCAATATCTGCGATATTGATTTTCTCGTACTCCAGTCTAGCTGGATTATCTTTTAAATACTTCTGCACATCTGCAAGCAACTTAGCCACATTAATTTCAAAAGCTTCAAGGTTTATAGTTTTAGCGTTGCGATAACGAAACTGAATATCAGCTTTGGTTTCAGAGACTTGAGAGTTGGTAGGCTCGAAACGGCCCCAGTTCCCAACTATTTGCTCGAGTTTATCGGATCTGTTGTAATTGCCCTTACCACCAAATTTGGCGATGGCTCTCTTCCAGGCTTCTGCAGCTTTGATGTATTGTCTTCGATTTTCATATTCGATCGCGATCATATCCGCAGCGGTTTCGTTTTCAGTAATTTTGCCATCGATTGCAACTTCATGCCAGATCTTCAAGTAGTTGAATTCATCGGGGAGAGAAAGTTTTTTGATACCCGAAGCAATGCGAGCAATTGTTTCTTCATCTTTTAGCTTTGCAAGATCGTAAGTGCCTGTTTCCTGTTTAGAATCTTCCATGAACCCGGGAAAATACCCCGCTAAGGTATGTACACCAAATTGTTGATATAAGAATTGAGCCAAGCGCATTTTGGATACATTTTTTCTGGAGGGATCAGCCTTTGCAGCTTCTTGAAGAAGTGATCTCCATCGTTCTCCATCGTTAGCAGCTTTTTCAAAAGATTCGGGGAGTTTATAAAAAACAGGTTTGCCTGTTTCATCAACCGGGGCTGGGGTAACGCCATGGTAGGGGTGCCAGTAGGGGCTTTCATCATATTCGGGCAAGGTGGAGAAATCGGTAAGCACCTGCAGGCGCCAAGATTCATGCCCTGCGGAGCCTCGCAAAATGATATCTGCAAAATCGAGATAAAACAAAGAGGCAGCTTGCAAATCTTTATCTTTACGAACTTCTAATAATGCTTTGTAAAGTAGTTGCATGGCTTGTGCGCGGTCGCGGGCATAGCTGCTGACTTGTTTGCCCCCGCCGCGGTGATAACCCCGTTCAAACTTCCCAGCAACTACAAACCCAAAATGTTCCGATTCTAGAAACGAAGCAGCAGTCATTTGCATGAAGCGCCATTTGCTTTCATGCACCTTAATGACAGAATCACGGAATGCATCGACCTCATTATTTCTGCCAAGGTTCCGAAGAGATTGCAGAGCCATGTTCATGTTGGTGGCAGCGTTTTTGCCTTCAGCATTAGGCTCGAGGGCGAGCTTTTTGAAGCCTTCAAAAGCTTCCTTGTAGTTTCCCTGATTAAATAATTTCAGATATTTTTCAGAGGATTCATCCGCACCACGAACCTGCCCTTTAAAGAATTCGGGCAATGCAAGTACTGCCAGCGTCAGTAGAAACCCTGCGCAAGCCAAGGGGATAAGTTTTTTGTTCATGGCTGATCCTTTGAAGTTAAATAAATGGCCTTGATAATAAGACGAACGGTGGGGCCATTTGGATTGAAGATACCTTAAAAGAGTTAAGTAGAAGAATAGGAATTTTTAAATACGAGTGTTTTTTGTAACTTTCCTATAAAAAATAGTGTTTAGATGCTGGTAAAAGAAAGAGATTCCCCTTACTCTAAGAGCAGTATTTACTAAACCATTTAAGTTGTTGAGGTGATCATGATTAAAAGATTATTAGCTTCCATACTGCTTTTGGGCATCGCTGTGAGTATGAGCTTTTCTCCCCTTTTTGCTCAAGATGCCAAGAAAAAGAAGTTGATTCTTATTGCAGGTAGGAAAAGCCATGGCTATGGCCAGCATTCTTTCAAAGCTGGTTGCGCATTGCTTAAAAAAGCACTTGATGAAAATGTTCCCGGTCTTGAAACCACTTTGGTTTTAGATGGCTGGCCCGCTGATGAATCCATCCTCGATTCCGCAGATGGCATATGTATATTCAGCGATGGTGGTGGCGGTCACCCTTACAATGCCCACCTCGAAAAAATTGATGGCCTTGCAAAGAAGGGCGTTGGCCTTGCGATGTTTCACTACGGGGTAGAGACTACCAAGGGCAAGAATGGGGATAAATTTCTTGATTGGATTGGTGGTTATTTTGAACCCAACTGGTCAGTCAATCCACACTGGCGCTTGGGCGAATCGGATCTTGCTAAAAATCACCCGATTACCCGGGGTGTAAACCCTTTCAAAACCCATGATGAATGGTATTACCACATGCGATTCAGGCCAAAAATGGAAGGCGTTACCCCAATCCTTAGCGCGCTTCCTCCTTCCGAAACTTTGGTTAACAAAGATGGCAAACTTTCGCGTGGCGATGGCCCCCATTCCAACAATCCTTTTGTTCGCGAAGCTGTTCTTGATCGTAAGGAAAAGCAAGTGCTTGCTTGGGCCTGCGATCGTGCCGATGGCGGTAGGGGTTTTGGTTATACTGGTGGTCACTCCCATTGGAACTGGGGCAATGACAACAACCGCAAGATGATCCTTAATTCCCTCGCTTGGATTTGCAAGGTTGAAGTGCCCACAACGGGTGTGAATTCCAAGAGGCCAACCTTGATGGAACTTCGCGAGAACATGGATTATCCAGTGCCCGATAAATTCGACTTCGCCAAGATTGAAAAAGATTTGGAAGAATCGAACAAGTAAGCGTTCGGTCTTTTGTATGATCAAGCCCCGAAGATGTACTATCTCCGGGGCTTTTTCGTTGTATTTATCAAGGCTTGAAGAGTTGGACTGCAACGATTTCTTTGTCGGTTCGTGCAAAGATGCACCCTTGGGCGAATGCAGGATGAGCCCAAGTGAAACCACACACGCTGATCTTATCTATCAACTTAAATTCTTTGGGTGAAAGCTCTGCGAGTATAAGTTCTCCCTTTTCATTAAAGATTAGCGCCCTCTTTCCCACCCAAACCAAACTCGCCTGCGGATTGGTGCCACGCACTGTCGCAGTTTCATTCTCCCACATATTCTTGCCGGTTTTCGCCTCGATACACTTGATGCCACGAAATCGATCAAGCGCATAAAAGTAACCATCCCGAACCAAGGGGGAACACATCAGCATACTAAGTTGCTTGCCTTCCCAAACCACCTTGGGGCCATTAGGGGCAAGCTCAATCGCCTTGCTGCCTGTCCAATAATCCGATGCAAGAAAAACCCCTTCATGAAATATGAGATCTGCAATCGCTACATCGTAATCCATGCCCACTGGGGATTTCCAAAGTATTGATCCAGTCTTGGGGTCTAGCCCGCAAGCGTTCTGGGCACTCCACCAAACGATCTGCTTTTGATTGTTCACAGTGAAAATCTGCGCAGAAGCATAGCCAGGCCTATCTGTCCCCGAGCGCCAAACCTCTTTCCCTGTGTCTTTATCCAATGCGATAAAGCAGGCATCAGGCTTGCCCCCAATCTGTAGCAACACTCGGTTTTCATCAATTAAGGGCGAAGAAGAATAACCCCAGGTTGGATACTTTGCATTGAAGTCTGCAACTACATTGCGATGCCAAAGCACTTTGCCAGTATTCATATCAAGGCAGTGGATGTCACCAATAGATCCAAAGGTGTACACTTTGCCTTGATGAATGGTAGGTGTGGTACGGGGGCCGTTCCCATAATCGAGTTTTTTGTAAGCAGCTTTGTAAGAGTGCAGCCAGAGTTGTTTTCCTGTAAGCGATTCTAGGCAATGGATTCGTTCGAGTTCCCCCGCTTCGTTTTCTTTGCCGTCTTTGATGCGATCCATGACAAAGAGTTTATCGTTTGCGACAGCAATGCCGCCATAGCCACCACCAAGCGGGAGTTTCCACAACGGTTTAGTATCTTTAGGAAGGTGAAGTGGGAACCGAGGTTCATGCCAAGTGCCATCGCGGGTGGGGCCGCGCCATTGCGGCCAGTCTGCGTTAAGTTGTAGCGGTGCTAGGGCAATGATGCAAAAGATTAGATTCATGATAAAGCTCATGGTCAATTAGGATGGTAGGTACCAGACTAGTTGACCATGAAAATCATAGGGAAGGCAAGGAGAAATACTTTTAGGCAAACCAAGTAGGGAGTTCGCCTGCAGGCGGAAGATCAAGCACTGTGACCGCACGAATTTGCGGATGGCTCGAAACTTCTTTAAGCACAGATTCTGGTGGTCGGGCATCGAGGTTTAGCACAGCAATAGCTTCGCCCCCTTGATTCTGCCTGCCTACATTCATCTGGGCAATGTTCACGCCATTTTTACCACAAATCGTGCCGATATGCCCGATCAACCCTGGTACATCTTTGTGGGTGAAGATGAGTAAAACCCCATCCATGTGGGCATCTAATCGATGCGAACCAAACTGTACTAGGCGAAGGTATTGGTTGCCGAAAAGTGTTCCTGCAATGGTGATAGTTTCTTTATCGCTTTGAATCGAAACTTTGATGAGTGAGCTAAAGTCACCTTTTTCCATGGATGCCTGTTCAACAACTTCGACTCCGCGCTCGCTGGCAAGCATGCGTGCGTTGACAATGTTTACCTGCTGTTCCATGCCTCGTTCCAAAAGGCCAGCAGCAAAAGCGCTGGTGACTAAGCGGGTGGATCGTTTTGCTATTTCGCCCCGATAAAGAATTTCGGCCCGTTGGATCGAGCCTTTGTTGAGTTGGGCTGCCATCAGACCAAGCCTGTGTGCCAGATCAACGAAGGGACGCATTTCTTCCATCTCTGCACGATCCATCGCGCCCATATTCACTGCAAAGCGAACCATACCCTTGCATAGGAAGTCGACCAATAGTTGTGCGGATTCTTTTGCAACCAGCAACTGTGCTTCAGCAGTTGCAGCGCCAAGGTGAGGTGTTATAACTACATTTGGCATCTTTAAAAAAGCATGATCAGGAGTCATTGGTTCTTCGACAAAGACATCGAACGCAGCGCCTGCAAGATGGCCCGAATTGATGCCATCGATTACAGCTTGTTCGTTGATGATGCCGCCGCGTGCGCAGTTGATCACCCGGGCCCCCTTGGGCAATAAGGCGACTTGCTTTGCGCCTATCATATCCTTGGTTTGCTCGGTAAGCGGGGTGTGCACGGTGATGAAATCACACTTGGGAAGTATTTCGTCAACCGAGGCAAAAGATTCTATTCCAAGCTGTGCTGCTGCGGTAGGTGCAAGCACCGGGTCGTAGCCAACCACTTTCATATCCAAGCCGTTGGCCGCTCTACGTGCTACTTCTCGGCCTATTCTGCCAAGCCCTAATACACCCAAGGTTTTACCTGTAAGTTGGCAGCCCAGAAACTTGCTCTTCTCCCACTTCCCGGCTCTCATGCTTGCATCTGCTGCAGGCACATGCCTTGCCATCGACATTAACAAGCTGATGGTGTGTTCAGCGGTGCTGAAAGTGTTGGCATCAGGTGTGTTCATAACAACAATACCCTTGCGGGTTGCTGCAGCAACATCGATGTTATCAACGCCCACGCCACCTCGGACAATAACCCTTAGCTTGCCAGGATTTTCGATCAGGTCTGCGGTGATGCGAGTACCACTGCGTACCACTACACCATCCGCAAGACGAAGAGCTGCTTTGAGTTCTTCGCCCTTTAAGCCCGGCCTTTCATCGAGTTCGATGCCTGCATTACGCAAGATCTCAAGGCCTGGAAGTTCCATCTTGTCGCTGATCAATACTCTTGGCATAACAATTCTCCAGTTACTAGGCCTTCGCCTTGATTCCCGAGGTAAGTGATTTCTGCGCTGCTGCAATCCCTGCGCCCGGTTCCAGTTTGTGGCCCATTTCAACCAATACCATCTCGATTGCACTTACTGCGGTAAGCACATCAAACATATCCATGTATCCCATGTGGGCAACTCGGATAATTTTACCCTTTAATGTATCTTGACCACCTGCCACCTTAACCCCGTAACCTTTTTCAAGACGAGTTAGGATTTCTGTGCCATCGACTCCTTCAGGAACCCAAGCAACAGTCAACCCATCAACTGGATCTTCTGCAAGTAGTTTAAGATTCATTGCGCTAAGGCCTGCTCTGCAAGCCTTGCCCATTCTTGCATGGCGGGCCCAGGTGTTTTCAATGCCCTCTGCTCGCAGCATTTTCAAACTGTGCTTGAGTGCTTTGATAAGGGTGTTTGCAGGGGTAAAAGGCGTGTCGTTGTTCTTGAGGTTGTCACGATACTTCTTTAAATCGAAGTAGAAGGATTTTTGCTGGGTGTTGGCATC
>Ga0209190_1001890_pt1 | contig 14468 bp, 13 predicted proteins | sample M_140205_XF_Meta_FD_187315 | JGI IMG/M metagenome (GOLD analysis project Ga0209190, IMG submission 187315) | Freshwater microbial communities from Lake Montjoie, Canada to study carbon cycling - M_140205_XF_MetaG (SPAdes) (version 2) | ecosystem: Environmental > Aquatic > Freshwater > Lake... | reverse complement strand
ATTACTGCGTATTTCTTACCTGCTTTACATCTTTATTACTTGTAGCGGAGGCGGGATTTGAACCCACGACACAGCGATTATGAGCCGCTTGCTCTACCAAGCTGAGCTACCCCGCCAAACTTTTTTTGCGTTCAATATTTATTTGTTGTTCGAGCCCCCTAACGGAATCGAACCGTTGACCTTTTCCTTACCATGGAAACACTCTACCAACTGAGCTAAGGGGGCGAAGTGCTGGCTAAGGATACAACCCGCCTTTGGTATTTACGAATTGAGCCCTTACTACTTTAAGTAAGCCTTACTTGCAATCTCAATACGCCTGTTTTTGTAAGCCGGCGATGCATCAATTATTAGATGTTCAAATGGGCTGCCAGCTTTTATTAATTTCCGTAAATCATCTGAGTTTTCACTCTCAATAATATTTAAACCAGGAGTGTGTAAAACATCAACTTTTTTATGGGGTTTAACCCACCGATAAACCATAGTTAAACCTTGTAAAAATGTATATGCCAAGCCACGCCATCCGTGACCTAAAAGGTCATTCATTTTTAGCTTAACTATTGTTGAGGTTTTTTGTTCAATACTTTGCTTTGGTTTTTGTAGTAGTTCAATAAAAATCTGCGCAACATCTGATGCTCCACTAGCTAGTGGGAGCTTTGAACAATTATCAGCAAGTTCATCACGCACACTTTGCAAAGCTAATTTGGCGGCATTTTCTTGAATCTGCTTTAAATTACTCTGATCAACAGTCAAGGCCATTTTATTATCAGCCGTCCAGGCAGCTCTTGCCGCTTGATTATCAGTGCCTCGAATATTTGGTATAAATAATGTTGGAATCTTCGCTGCTAGCTCTTCATGCACGCTGTTATATCCAGCGGCACAAATAGCAGCGTCAAAGGCGTTAAGAACATTTGCCAGCGGAAAGTATCGAATAACTTTTATATTAAGCCCGGCTGGTGCAAGATTTTTGCCTTTTGAATCAACTGGATCTTTAGTTAATACTACTTGCAAGTTTGGCCATGAAAGTAATCCAGTTAAGGCCGCGGTCAATTTGGCATTTGCATCTGCTTCACCAATTCCAAGTTGTACCAGAACTGCCGGCCGATCTGGATCTAGCCCTAATGTTTTTCTAGCCTCAGGCTTACCCATTGATTGTTTTGGGTTATAGATTGAAATAGGTTTAACTAAAGTTGAATCATTCCTATTAGTAGTTGGGCCCTTGTCATAACTTTGGCTGTAATCACCTGGGGTAATAATTAAATCCATCATTTTTGATTGTAAGTTCAGTAAGTACCGCTGAGGTGTTTTTTGCCAAAACCCTCTACGTACCCAAACCAGTGAAATTTCTGGTCTTATGTTTTTAACGCCAATTATTCCTGGGTATGGCACAACGCCATCAAAGCTAAGTATCTTTGCACCGGTTTCATCAATCAATGCAGCAATTCGATCTCGCAGATACTTATCCCATTCAAAGCGACCCATCCATCTTCGATCTCGCCCAGGAACATACTCAAATCTAACTCCGGCAATTTTTGGTACTTCCACCACTCCAGATGCCATTGAAATGATTATTGGGTTAGCAAAACTCTTTAATTCTGTTGCAATCGCACTTGCCCGGGTTAAATGTCCCATTCCAATACCATTACTAGTGGCTAGAATAATGGTTGGCTTATCCATGAAATTAGTATAACTGCAACCAAAGTTAGGAAGATCAGATGAAAACCACTCTGTTGCTAATTATTTTGGTATTGCAAATATTCTCTCTTTACTACTTGATTCGCACTGCACGTAATTTAGGCTCTAAAGCGACTAAATATCATGTTGAGGTGATGGAAAATATTAATATGCTTAGGGCAAGTGGTAGAGATACTCTACTTACGCACTTGGCTGTTCCAAGTACAAAAGAGTTTAAAAATGTTAGTTGGGATCATGTAATTTCTCTAACTAGCCACCCAGCTAGATTTTCTACGCTTGACGAATCATTAAAACAACTGCTTGACCAACATCTAATTCCTAAAAAGGTGTATTTAAATATTGCAGAAGTAGATATGGGTAAATTACCAGATTCTGTAAAGCAACTTGAATCTGGTGGGATATTAAAGATTAACTCTTGTTCTGATTTAGGCCCAGGTAAAAAGCTAATTCCAACATTAAAGTTAGAGGAAACTCTGCCAATTATTGTAGTTGATGACGACCTAGTATTTGAATCTGATTTAACATTAAAGCTAATGGTTCAGCATCACTTAACACCGAAGAACGTTGTAGCTTCAAGAGTTCATGAAATTATTTTTGAAGCAAATGGTGATGTTGCTCCGTATAGTAAGTGGGTCAAAAATTACTCATTATCTAATGGCCCAGGTAGCCACTTATTCGCAACTTCTGGTGCTGGCACGCTTTATAAAAAAGAGTTTTTCCATAAAGATGTAATGGACGAAGCCACCTATAAAGAGCTTTGTTTTCACACCGATGATCTTTGGTGGCATATTCAAAGCAAGCGGATTGGTGTAAAAACTAAAAGAATGCCTGGATTTAGCGTCTTGAACTTTATTGATGGAACTCAAGAAGTTGGATTGTGGCAAAGTGGTAACCAAGATAGAAATGACCCAAATTTAAAGGGGTTATTAAAGAAGTATTCGATTAATCTTAAAGATTAATCATCTTCTCCTTCGTTTTCACTCTCATCATCCTCTTCATGGCCTTTAATTTTCTTACCAGGAAGTTGAGTCTTACTTGCTTGCGCAACTGGATCCTTACTCTTTGAAACTGATTGTGGCGCTATAGCATCTGAAACAGAAGCCTGGTTTGATGGCGATGTTGCAACAGTTGTTGGGGAGTTAGTTTGAGTTGAAATCGAAGCATTTGATGCGCCAGAGCTTGTATTTGGTAATTCCACAAACAATAAGCCAAAGACAAGTAGTAATGGCATTGCTAACAAAAATCTTCTCATACCAGCTCCTTACGTAATTTAATGTTGAAATTATTGCTTGATTAATAGTGAGTTGATAGAGATTTAACTGGGAATTCGCTTTGAAACCTGGTGGCGGGTGAAGGATTTGAACCTTCGAAGGCAGAGCCGGGGGATTTACAGTCCCCTCCCATTGGCCGCTCGGGCAACCCGCCAAGGATTGTTAAGCGTGGTGAAGTCTAAAGCCTAAGCAGTTTTTTACCAAAAGCAAATTATTTATCGCTATAGCGAGCAATAAATCTCACATGATCTGGATTTAATTCTGAGACAGTGCGAGCACCAAGTAATTTCATTGTTCTAACTATTTGGGTGCGCATGATTTCTAATGTTCTATCAACGCCAGGTTTACCACCTGCCATTAAGCCATATAGATAAGCTCTTCCAATCCAAGTAAATTTTGCTCCCGCGGCAAGGGCGGCCACAACATCTTGACCATGCATAATTCCAGTGTCTACATGAACCTCTGCTTTATTGCCAATAGCTTTTACAACCTCAGGCAGAAGATGAAACGGCACAGGTGCGCGATCCAATTGCCTTCCACCATGATTAGAAAGAATAATTGCATCAGCCCCGGCTTCAACTGATTTAACTGCATCATCAACATTTTGAATGCCTTTAACTACAAGGTTTCCTTGCCATTGGCCCCTAATCCACTTTAAATCTTCATATGTGACTGTTGGATCAAACATTGAATCTAGAAGCTCCGCCACTGTGCCATTCCAAGAATCTAATGATGCAAACTTAAGTGGATCAGTAGTTAAAAAGTTAATCCACCAAGCAGGTCTTGGGATTGCATTCAAAATTGTTTTAGATGTTAAAGAAGGTGGAATTGTCATACCGTTTCGAACATCACGTAATCTAGCCCCAGCAACTGGAACATCAACTGTTAAAACTAAGGTGTCAAAGCCAGCTGCTTTTGCTCTATCAACTAAAGCCATGCTCCGATCACGATCTTTCCACATATAAAGTTGAAACCAATTCCTACCACTTGGTGCAGCGTTCGCAACATCTTCAATTGATCTAGTTCCCATAGTTGAGAGTGTGTATGGAATTCCAGCATCACTTGCTGCACATGCACCAGCATATTCGCCTTCAGTCTGCATCATTCTGGTAAAACCAGTTGGTGCAATACCTAATGGCATCTTCATTGTTTTACCCAGCATATTTACGGAAATATCAACATCTTTAACATTCAGCAGAATTTTTGGTTGAAACTCAATTTTTTCATAAGCAAGTCGGGCTCTACTCAAACTTGATTCAGTATCTGCCCCACCATCGGTGTAATCAAACGGTGCTTGTGGCGTTCTTCTTTTCGCAATATCTCTTAAATCATAAATTGTAAGCGCTCTAGCTAATCTGCGTTTACGCGGACTTAGAATTACTTTTCTAAATCTCAATAATTGGGCAAGGTCTTTAGGGCTAGGTATGCGTCGCTTCACCTTTACCTGGCTCACATGCGCTCCAATCGATTTAACTAGTAAAGTATAGACATGGCCGACAGTAGTTTTGATATCGTCTCAAAAATTGATCAAATGGAGTTAGATAACGCCTTTAATCAATGTGATCGAGAAATAGCAACCCGGTTTGACTTCAAAAATACCGGAGCAAAAATCGAGAAAACTGGCCTCAAAATATTGCTCGAAGCTGATACCGAAGAGCGAGTAAAAGCAGCATTAGATGTATTAAAGGATAAATTAATTAAACGTAATGTTTCACTCAAGCACTTAGATGCAGGTGAACCGGCTTTGAGTGGTAAAACTTATCGAATTAATTGTGAATTTAAAGAGGGAATAAGTACTGAGAATGCTAAAAAAATTGCTAAGTTTTTAAAAGATAGTGGACCAAAATCAATCAAGACTCAAATCCAGGGAGAAGAGTTAAGAGTCTCGAGTAAAAGTAGAGATGACCTACAAACTGCAATCGCGCAAGTAAAGAAAGAAGCGTGGGATTTCGCTGTTCAATTTACAAACTACCGCTAAAAATATTTAAGAAGGGTTAAATTGAACCGCAACGGCTCAGGTATTGCATACGGTATTGGCGCCTATGTAATTTGGGGCTTGCTACCAATTTATTGGCGATGGTTAGACGCAGCTTCTGCTTTTGAAATTTTGGCACACCGGGCAATCTGGTCTTTACTTTTTTGTCTTATATTTCTCGCCTACCAAAAGCAGTTACGTACAACTTTTGTTTTGCTTAAAAACCCTCGAACCTTTTCTCTACTTGCATTAACTTCGCTCTTACTATCGGCTAATTGGGCTATTTACATTTGGTCAGTCTCGGTAGATCGAGTTGTTGAAGCCGCGCTTGGTTACTACATAACACCATTAGTTGCAGTTACTTTCGGGGTTTTAGTATTAAAAGAAAAGCTTCGTAGATTACAAATTGTTTCAGTCTCTCTTGCAACTGTTGGTGTCGTTATTTTGACAGTCGCTTACGGACATATTCCACTTATTGCTTTAGGTCTTGCAGTAAGTTGGGGTTCATACAGCTTAATTAAAAAACGACTAAATGCTGGGGCACTTGAGACCTTATCAATTGAAACCTTAGTTGCTTTTATTCCTAATTTTGCTTTTTTAATTCACTTGATAAATAAGCATGAGGCTCAGTTTGGTCAAGATCTAGGATTTTCACTAGCTTTATTTTCAGCCGGACTATTTACAGTGATTCCGTTATTAATGTTTAACGCTGCTACAACTCGTCTTCCGCTTACAGTTACTGGTCTGCTGCAATACATAACACCAAGCATCATGTTTTTAGTTGGGATTATTGTTTTTCACGAGCCATTGCCAGTTGCAAAAATTATTGGATTTATATTTATTTGGGTAGCGCTTACCTTTTTAGGAACTGACTTAGTTAAATCAAGTAGATCGGTTAACCAGCGCGAAGGTTAAATTCTTAAGTGCTTCTTTTGCTGCACCATCTGGTAAATCAGTTAGCAAGCTATTTGCTTCATCAGCTACATTCGCTAGATATTCTTTAACTTCTGCTAGCGCTTTATGAGAACGCAGTTGAGTAATTACTGCCTGCAGATCACCTTCTGAAATCGGTCCATTTAATTTTGCGATTAAATCTTTGTCCGCTGGATTATTTGCAGCAATTACATAAAGTGTCACAAGTGTTGGTACGCCCTCTTTTAAATCTGTCCCAGGCGTTTTGCCAGATGCAGTTTCATCACTTGTGACATCAAGTAAATCATCAGCAACTTGAAAAGCGACACCAATTTTCTCACCAAACTTAGTTAGTGCTTCTACAGTTTGCGCACTGGCACCGGAAAGTAATGCGCCAAATCTTGCACTGGTTGCAATCAACGACCCAGTTTTATCTGCAACAACTTTCATGTAATGCTCAATCTGAGTTAGTCCTTCGCTCTTTCCTTGCGTTTCCTTTATCTGACCAATTACTAAACGCTCAAAAGTTTTCGCCTGTAATTTAACTGCTTCTGGTCCAATATCTGCCAACATATCTGACACCTTTGAAAACAGGTAATCACCAGTCAAAATTGCTACAGCGTTATCCCACTTCTTATTTGCACTAATTACGCCCCGTCTTAGCACAGCATCATCCATCACATCATCGTGGTAAAGCGTTGCAAGATGAGTAAGTTCGCAGCAAACAGCAGCTTTAATAATGTCGTAATTATTTGGATCACCAAATTGCGCAGCTAATAATGTAAGTAATGGCCGAAGTCTTTTTCCGCCAGCTTCAACCAAGTGCCTAGAAGTTTCAATAACTAATGGGTAATCACCTTTTATGTGTGAGCGCATTAGATCTTCAACTCTCACCATATCGGCAAGTAAAGATGCCTCTAGTGCTTTATCTAAGTTAGGTATCCCGACTTGATTCATTATTTAATAAAGTTGGCATAGGTAGTTGCAGTATTAAGTAGTAGTGACGGCATAAGTCCCAATATGATGGAAATTACTGTCGCGACAATAATTGAAATCCGACTTTTAACTGACGGAATAATTACTGAAACTGAATCATTTACTGGGTCGGTAAAGAACATCATAATTATTACTCTGATATAGAAGAAGGCTGCGATCGCACTTGAAAGTACACCTACAACTACAAGCGAGATATTCCCAGATTTATATGCTGCAGAAAATATTGCAAACTTTCCAATGAATCCGGATGTTAATGGGATACCCGCAAAACTTAACAAGATGAATGAGAAAGCACCTGCCACTAATGGTGATTTCTTACCAAGACCGATCCATCGATTTAAATCACTTACCTCGCCAGATGAATCTCTAACGAGAGTGATAATTCCAAATGCAGCTAGTGTGGTTAAGCCATACGCAAATAGATAGAACAATGACGCGGCTAATCCATCTTTGTTTAATGCAACAACACCAGAAAGTAAGAAACCAGCGTGTGCAATAGATGAGTAAGCCAACATACGTTTAGCATCACGTTGAGCAATCGCAACAAGCGAGCCAAATAGCATTGTAATTATTGCAATTACGGTAATTAGTGGGCGCCAAAGTGCTTGTTCTTCTGCAAACCCAACATAAAAGATTCTAAGTAATGCGCCAAATGCCGCCACCTTCGTCGCTGCTGCCATAAACCCGGTAATTGGTGTTGGTGCTCCTTGATACACATCAGGTGTCCAAGAGTGGAATGGAACTGCGCCAACTTTGAAAAGTAAACCAACTGATACAAAAACTAATCCGATAAGTAAAAAGACATTGTTGGCACTACCTGCGGCAGCACTAATACCAGATAACGAAATTGTTCCGGAGTATCCATACAAGAAGGCTGCGCCAAACAAGAAAAATGCTGAGGAGTAAGCGCCCAGTAAGAAGTACTTAAGTGCAGACTCTTGTGACAACAACCGTCTACGTCTGGATAATCCAGCTAATAGATAAAGTGGTAAAGAAAATACTTCTAAGGCAACAAATAATGTAATTAGATCAGCAGCAACCGGAAATAACATCATGCCAGCAACAGCAAATAAGAAGAGTGGGAAAATTTCAGTCTGTTGACTCTTCTCCTGTAGTGAACTCTTTTCTTCATTTGAGCCAGGCACAGCAGATGCTTGCGCAACAAAATTGTCTTGATCGGCAATTAATAAGACTGCAACAAGCGCAAGCACAACTACGGTGGCTTGTAAAAATATTCCCGCTTTATCAATTGTTACTGAATTTACAGCTGCGGTAGTGGAGGATAAATTTCTAATTCGCCATATTTGTTGTAGTGCTAGTAGAAGCGTTCCAATACTTATTGTAAGTTGAACCGCAGCACGGTGAGCTCTGCCTAAAAATGCTTCAACCAAAACTCCAATTAATGCGCCACCTAGTACTATCAAAATTGGAGCAATAAGTGAGTAAATAAGTATTGGCGCGTTTAACATTATTTACCCATCTTTGCTATTGGATCAGTAAAGCCAGCATTTACAACAACTTTTTCTGCAGTTGGATTAATGAGGTCAAGTACTGGTTTTGGATAAAAACCCATTACAACAATTATCAAAATAACTGGTGCGATAGCGATCTTTTCTTGCAAACTTAAATCTTTTAGATTCTCATTACCGGTAGTTGTTGGACCATGCAATACTTTTTGAATAGGTATCAATATATAAAGGGCTGCCAATACTATTCCGAGAGTTCCAATTACCGCTGCGACTGGGTAGCGAGTATAGGTACCAACTAAAACTAAAAATTCACTTACAAAGCTAGATAAGCCAGGCAGTGCTAAACCTGACATTCCGGCTATAAAGAAAGTCCATGCCATAACCGGAGTCACTCTTTGCAACCCACCAAAATCAGAAATAGTTGAAGAACCTCTACGCATCATCATCCAACCGGCAACTAAAAATAATGCTGCGGTAGAAAAACCATGGTTAACCATATATAAATTTGCGCCAGACATTCCCTGTGTTGTCATAGCAAAAATTCCCATTGTTATAAATCCGAAGTGAGAAATAGATGTGAATGCGATCAAACCTTTAACATCTTTTTGGCCAATTGCCATAAATGCACCATAAATAATTGATATCACCGATAGTGTAATAATTAGCGGGGTAAAGGTTTTACTAGCATCTGGAAATAGTGCAATACAGAATCGGATCATTCCATATGTTCCAACTTTGTCTAGAACTCCTAATAATAAAACTGATGTTCCAGGTGTTGCAGCTTTTGCTGCATCTGGTAGCCAGGTGTGAAATGGCCATAGTGGCGCCTTTATTGCAAATGCAACAAAAAAGCCAAGGAATACGAGATTTTGAGTTTTGCTATCAATTTGAAGTGTAGCTAGCTGTGTTAAATCAAAAGTAGCACCAATCTGATTACCAGCAATAACATAAATTCCAATAACTGAGGCGAGCATTAATAAACCACCAAATAAGCTATACAAAAGGAACTTAACTGCTGCAGCAGATTTATTGCCAGTTCCATAACCGCCAATTAGGAAGTAGATCGGAATCAACATTGCTTCAAAGAAAACATAGAATAAAAACAAATCAGTAGCAGCAAAGACGCCAATCATTAAAGTCTCTAAAACTAAGATAAGAATATAAAAACTCTTTGAGCTCCATCTGCCAAGATCTGACTCATGCCAGGTCGCTAAAATCACTATTGGCACCAAGATTGTGGACAATAAAATAAGCACTAATGAAATACCATCAATGCCTACTGCAAAATTAATGTTGAAAGCTGCTATCCAAGTATTACTTTGAACATACTGCATTCCAGTCACACTCTTATCGAACCCAGTTGCTAAGAAAATAGAGACACCAGCTATGACTAATGTGGCACCAAAAGCAGCCCGCTTAATTAACTCTGTGCTCTTACTTGGTATTAATGCAATTAATAATGTACTTATAAGTGGAAGTGCCCCGACTATTGTTAATAAGTTCATGCCGTCACCACCCAGATTGCAGCAATAAGCGCTAATGCACCAATAACCATTAGCAGTGCGTAACTTCTAACATAACCATTTTGAAGTGACCTTAGACGGCTTCCGGCGGTTAGAGAAACACTTCCAACTGCGCGCACCAAGCCATCAATTACTAAGTAATCAATATTTAATATGTTCCGGACAAGTGATTGACCTGGGCGCATAAATACAGACTCATTAAAATCATCTTGGAATAAATCACGTCTTGCAACTCTGGTTAGTACAGAAACTTTTTCTGGCGCTTGCGCTAATTGATTGCCACGGTATTTAGATACTGCAATTAATATTCCTATTGCTACCACCGTTAGAGTCATTAGCGAAATAACTGTTGCTGGTAAAAATTCTTCATGATGCTCCTTAAGCGGATTAACAACTGGTTCTAACCAATGAACTAAACCCTCGCCCTTAGATAAAATAAATCCAGATGTAATAGAACCAATTGAAAGTAAACCAATTGGAATCAGCATTAATGCTGGGCTCTCATGTGGTTCATCTTTATGACCCCATCTTTCATTCCCAAAGAAGGTCAAGATCACGACTCTGGTCATGTAAAAAGCTGTAATCATCGCGCCGAGCAATGTCGCAATACCAAGTGCTACACCTTTCATGCCACCAGCGTTAAATGCAGTTTCAATAATTTTATCTTTTGAATAAAACCCAGCAAATGGTGGAACACCAATAATTGCTAAATAGCCAAGCCCAAATGTAAGCGCAGTAATCGGCATGAACTTTCCAATACCACCATACTTTCTCATATTCACTTCATCTTTCATGCCGTGCATTACCGAACCTGCACCAAGGAACATACTTGCCTTAAAGAAACCATGAGTAAGTAAATGCATAATTGCAAATGCATAACCAATTGGACCTAATCCAGTTGCCAGAATCATGTAACCAATTTGTGACATTGTCGAAGCAGCAAGAGCCTTCTTAATATCATCTTTGGCTGTGCCAATAATTGCGCCAAACAATAAGGTAACCCCGCCAACAATAAGAACCATTAACTGTGCAATTGGTGCTTCATCAAAAATAAAGTTTGACCTAGTAATTAAATAAACTCCAGCAGTAACCATCGTTGCGGCATGGATAAGAGCAGAGACCGGGGTTGGACCAGCCATTGCATCTCCCAGCCAAGATTGCAGTGGGAACTGTGCAGACTTACCGCATGCAGCTAGCAGCAACATCAAGCCAATCGCAGTTAACTGTGTTGAGGATGCATGTTCTGCATGTTCTTTAATTCCAGCAAATGAAACATCACCAAAGGTAGCGAATGCAATCATGATTGCTAGTGATAAACCAACATCACCAACTCGGTTTGCCACGAACGCTTTTTTAGCAGCTGTTGCATATGCAGGCTTTTGATTCCAAAAACCAATAAGTAAGTAGGAAGCAAGTCCGACGCCTTCCCACCCTACATAAAGATTTAAATATGAGTCTCCTAGCACCAACAAGAGCATTGCAGCAATAAATAGGTTTAAATATGCAAAAAACCTGCGACGATCATGATCATGTGACATATAAGCAATTGAATAGATATGGATTAATGTGCCAACACCAGTGATTAAAAGTACGAAACAGATAGATAGTTGATCTAGTAGTAGTGACGCGTTAACGTTGAAGGAGCCGACAGAAATCCATGTAAATAGATTCTGGGTAACAGCTCGATTTTCATCAGATCTTGAGTGCATTGCAATGAACTCAACAACTCCGATAGTAAAAGCAGATGCTGAAACTATGGTTGCCATTACATGACCCCAAGAGTTAGCACGCTTACCGACTAGTAAAAGAATCGCAGAACTAAATAGTGGCAGTGCGATTAGCCAAACTAAATTTGCTGATGTCTGCATGTTTATCTCTTCAGCAAACTTGCATCATCGACTGATGCAGAACGGCGGGAGCGATAAATAGTCACAATAATTGCAAGACCGACTACTACTTCACACGCAGCAACGACCATCGTAAAGAAGGCAACTACCTGACCTTGAAGATTTCCATTTATCCGAGCAAAGGTTACAAGCGCAAGATTTGCTGCATTTAGCATTAACTCGATACACATAAAAACAACAATTGCATTACGCCGAATTACAACTCCGATTGCACCAATTGTAAAAAGTATTGCAGAAAGATAAAGATAATTAGCAATTGCCATTACTTTTCCTCCTCTTCCTGCTGAAGTTGGAATTTAGAGCTTTCAATCATGTCACCACGAGCCTCAAGGACAGCTGAAATTGAAGTTGGTGCTGCCTTGCCGGTTGGTAATAACGCCGGTACATCAACTGCGTTATGGAGTGCATAAACTCCAGAACCAGGAAGGCCAGCAGCATCTTTTAAATTATCTTTTCTAAACCGAGCAATTGATAGATCTCGTTGCGCATATGGTGATCTTGTTTTTTGGCTATGAGCTAAAACCATTGCGCCAAGCGCTGCTGTGATTAAAAGTGCGGAAACAACCTCAAACGCAAATACATATTTAGTAAATAATTCTTCCGCTAAGCCATTCGCGTTTCCATTTGAGTTTGCTCTAGCTAGACCGGTAATAGGTCGATTAAATGTTGCCCGACCAATTAAAGTTGTTAATAAGCCCCCAAATCCAATAGCTGCAGTAATTGCTATTGGCCGGAGTCCTCGGATGGTTTCAACAAAAGAATCAGAGGTGTCAACTCCAACTAGCATCAAAATAAATAAGAAAAGCATCATAACTGCACCGGTATACACAACAACTTGAACAATTCCTAAGAAAAGTGCATCTTGAGCAATATAAAAAATTGCAAGTGAAATCATTATCCAGGCAAGCAATAAAGCTGAATGAACTGCTTTTTTTACAATTAACATCCCAAGGCCAGCAAATACTGAAAGTGGTGCAAGAAAATAAAATAAAACCGCTTCTGGCCCAGCAGTTTTTCCGATATCTAATGCAAGGTTAATCATTTTTAGCGACACCTTGAGATGGGTGGGATTCGGTTACCTCACCGCGGTAATAATTTCCATCATCAGTATTTGGATACATCGGGTGTGGCGGTGGAACCATGCCAGCACGAAGTGGACCAAGTAGATCATCTTTTTCAAAGATAAGTTTTCCGCGGGTGCTATCTGCAAGCTCATATTCATTGGTCATTGTTAATGCACGCGTTGGACAAGCTTCAATACAAAGACCACAGAAAATACAGCGAAGGTAGTTAATTTGATAAACCTTGCCGTATCGCTCACCTGGTGAAAATTGTGCACCTTCTTTATTGTCAGCACCTTCAACATAAATGGCATCTGCTGGACATGCCCAAGCACATAATTCACAACCAATACATTTCTCAAGACCATCTGGGTGGCGATTTAATTGATGGCGCCCATGAAATCTCTCCGCTGTTGGTTCTTTAACCTCTGGATATTGGACTGTATTAACTTTTTTAAACATTGTTTTAAAAGTTACCCAAAACCCAAGAAGTTGCTTGCTAAAGCTTGCACTCTCATGATTTGTGATTGGAGTTTTTGATTTATCTGCTTTTGCTAATCCAAAATCATCAGACCGAGGCGTTAATTCATCAGCCATTTAATTGCTCCGATCTAGAGTTTGGAATTGCTGGTACTGGAAAGTTAGGTTCGTCAGAGTTTGTAACCTTAGCGGCTTTAGCAAGATTAACTTTTTGACGATCAATTAGGGATGTAACTGCAATATAAATCAACGATATCGAAAATATAAAGGCAATAATTATTACTCTAGGCGCTTGTTGTTGGGACATTACGCGAAGCGTTGAAACGACCATAATCCAAGCAAGGGAGAATGGAATTAACACTTTCCAGCCAAACTTCATAAATTGGTCATATCGCAGGCGAGGTAATGTGCCGCGCAACCAAACAAAGACAAAGAAGAATCCTAAAATCTTTATAAAGAACCAAACTAATGTGAACCAGCCACCTAGCCATTGTTCAGTAAAGCCCAGACCAGGAAGAGCGTGATACCCACCGAGGAATAATGTGGTTGCAAGAGCTGAAACCGCAATTATGTTCACATACTCAGATAAGAAAAATAATGCGAACTTAAGTGATGAATACTCGGTATGGAATCCACCAACTAATTCACCTTCGGCTTCAGCTAAATCAAATGGTGCTCTATTGGTTTCACCAACCATTGATATTGTGTAAATAATAAAAGAAGGGAAAAGAATTACTGCATACCACCACTTATCTTGAGCAGCCACAATCTCAGATGTAGACATTGAGCCCGCGTAAATAAATACCGCAACTAAAGATAAACCCATTGCAACTTCATATGAAATTACTTGAGCAGAAGAACGAAGACCGCCCAGTAGTGGATAGGTAGATCCAGAAGACCAACCAGCTAACACAATTCCGTAGACTCCAACAGAAGCTATTGCTAATACATAAAGCACGCCAACTGAAATATCAGTTAATTGCATAACTGTTTGATGGCCAAAGAAATTAACTTGACCGGTTAGCGGAATAACTGCAAATGACATAAAGCAGGCGGTAGTACTTATTATTGGAGCAAGCACAAAGACAATTCGATCGGCTGCTTTTGGAATTAAATCTTCTTTTAATGCCAACTTCACACCATCAACTAGTGCTTGTAATAAGCCAAACTTTCCAACTCGGT
>Ga0209190_1001886_pt1 | contig 14482 bp, 13 predicted proteins | sample M_140205_XF_Meta_FD_187315 | JGI IMG/M metagenome (GOLD analysis project Ga0209190, IMG submission 187315) | Freshwater microbial communities from Lake Montjoie, Canada to study carbon cycling - M_140205_XF_MetaG (SPAdes) (version 2) | ecosystem: Environmental > Aquatic > Freshwater > Lake... | reverse complement strand
AACGCCCTACTCTAACATCTTGAATCGCTCCACCGACTTCCAGAGTCAGCCAGTTTTCTTTTTCTTCATATTCAACCCGTTTCAGTTTCCCTGACATGAAGTGTTTCGTGACTTCATCGAGTTTGTAAGAGGGAAGAACATTGTTACGTTTGATGTAGAAGAACATATCAATCTGGAGTCGTCCGTGCAGAGACCAGATATACATTTGATTATCACCCATTGCGGAAGAACTCAGGAATTTCTCTTCCAATTTGACTTCATTTCCGCAATCAATGAGACGTGTCATGTTATGTACAATGGAGTTTGCATGAATAACGCGCAACACTTCAGCGCGTTTCCAGAGATAGGACTCATCAAAACCGAAGATATTGTAGCCGATTAGGATATCGGGATTTTGTTGGACCATCCATTCAAACCAGCCTTGAATCATGTCTTTTTCTTCTTTGAAGGCGTGGACGGTGATTCCTGGAATCGCAGCACAATCGGGGAATACAAAGAGATGACGATCCAGCGTATTTCCGCGCATCAATGTGGTTCCAATCTGAATGACGGGGTCGCCGCGAAGTTCAACCATAGGTAGACTCCGTTTAAGGAATGATTCCAATTCTTCCGCGTCTCCTAATACAGTTTCAATCTTGGATGCAACCAGTTTCTTTTCCACATCAGCCAAAGATGTTTTCTTTTTCAAGGTGCAATAAATGGTGGTCATTCCTTTGGGTAAAGTAGCGGGTGGAGTTTCGGATTCGCTCAGGGATTGCATGATAAGTTGAATCGCATGACTTTTATCCACGGCAAGTTCAACTAGTTCTCCAGCGGTTTTGTTCCAGGTGCGGATAGGAACTGGAAAGTCGCCCGTCATAGAGAAGCATTCAATATCCCAGGACGCCGTTAGAAAGGGTGCGGATACACAGGGTGCTTGAGCGGGTTCTACGCTATCATATTCGCATTCGAGTAGAATCTCGCTGTCTGCTAGGGCACTTTTGGGGCATGGGACGGAGATCCATCCGCATGGTTGAATGTTTTGGGTGTGAAGGAAACGAAGCATGGGGTCAATGTTCGCTTCATACACTTCAATGGGTTTACCGCGAAGTCCTTCAATGGCTCGCTTAGTAGCGGGGCGCAGTTGATCATCCAGAAAGAGACCGCGCAGTGTTCGAAACATGGTAAGAGATGGCACGTCAATTTCTAAGAAGGGATATTGAGTTCCAGCGGTGAATCCATAGAAGATTTTCTTTGTTATGCGTTTAATATTAATGGCTCCCATAGGAATTCCTTGAGAGTTGATGTAGGTTTTAATACCATCAATAACAGTTGAAGTGCGATCTTCGGGGAGACGAAGATAAATCGTTGGACGAAATCCAGTGACATCGCAGCGAATTCGTTGACCTGCTTCGGTTACACCGAAAAGATGAATAATGAGTTCGCGTTGTTTGTTATAATCTTTCTTCTTTGGCTGGCGAATGTCCGAGTCATCATCGGAATTGAATTCGTAAATAATTTCGCGCTTTTCTTCGTCTTCGGATTCAATGAGCACATCACGGGTTTGGATGTCGAGTAAGTGAAAGATTACCATATTTATAGCAATGGTGGTTGATATAAATAATATATTATATAAGTTCAATTTTATATTCTATTTTCTTGTTCTTGATTTTCTTGTTCTTGATTTTGATAAACTCTTAAAAAGTGTTATGGGGTTGCCCATTTGATAGGGTGATAAAGAGAGTTGTTTATATAAAGAACCGCCGAGATATTTGGGTGCAACAGGTAGATCATAGTTATTACCACCTATACGCAACTGAGGTTCACTGACATATGCTTGAGGTAGTTTTACATTAGGTTTTTTCTGAGCTGTAGTCAAGTTTTCTTGAACTGTATTCACATTCATAGGGGATGCATTCATAGTGGATCCATTCATTTGAATATTCATAGGAGCATTCTCCATTACATTTTTAGAAGCATTAGGTATTGCATTCTGTTGAACAGCATTAGGCATAGGTGTATTCAGCATTTTAATAGCTGCTTCTTGAGATAAGTCTTTAACAAATTCACCTTTATTGTTCAAACTAATAACACTAGGATATCCTGATACATTAATATTAGCAGAATTATTTATTGATTTAATACGTTTATTAACACTATTTAACATTGTTTCATTTATAGAAGCAACTTGAAAAGGTGATTTACGATTTTTAGCGGCTTCATCAAATTTAGGTTTGTATGTATGACAATGTCCACACCAATCGGCGTATACAAGAATAATAGTGATAGGTCCTTTTTTTACAAGTTTCATCAAAGAAGATATTGAATCTTCAGAACGTACATCTAGAGGCGGTGTAATTCTACCAACAGTACTTCTTCTACGACTTCTCCGACTTGCAGGTTTGCGCGATGGCATTCTACTTTGATATTGTTTATTAATATAGAGTTCATATAGGAAATAAGATGGATAATTTATACATCATTTTATTACTTATCTTAATAGGATATTTTGCACTTTATTTTGGTGGACGCAAATATTTAGAAACTTTTAAAGGCTTGGAAAGCCGACAAGAAGGACATGAAGGCCGACCAGAAGGCTTGGAAAGCCGACAAAATCAGCCGCGATTAGAGCCTCACCAGCAACCACAAATCAAACCGGAAATGCAGTATCCGTCTGAATTAAATAAGGATACGTATGAATTAGCACAAGTGTTTAATAATCAAGGGTCTAAAACAGCATCAAAAAAACAAATAAGTGATGCAATGACCCGGTATCCATTGGATTGGTCAGTACAAGGTCCTAATTCTCAATTATTTCAAGAGAATCAGGCAAAATATGACTCTAAAAAAAGAGTAGACCCAGAACCATTTATAAATCAACCGACAGATATGTTATTGCCTGATGCAGCTACATTAGAAGATGAAGAGCAAAAAATATTAAAAACATATAAACCTGAATCTAGCAAGGGATTATTACATTATTCTATGGATGATGTAACGCATTTATTGAAGAAAATCTATGATAAGAAAGGACTAGTTCCTGTTATTGAAAAATCAAAACAGGGAGAAAATATATGGGAAATTGTGGAGGTCAAAGAAAAGAATCCTAAAATTGTATGGGAAGATTCAACACGTGATAAAATGACAGCACGTGGTGAAGATGTAATAGGTGTACCTTATACTGCATCTGATATAGCAGCTGGAATGGATCCGTTTATGCACACTCGTAACAGAGTTCGTCCAGGAAGAAATGAAATTAATGAGAATACAGAATTAGGTCGTATGTTTCAGACAACTCAGCCTGTTCCTCAATGGAATTAAATCCCTAAATGGAACTAAACTTAAATCTTTTTTTGTTACTATAATGTATGGGTAATTATATCTATATGAAAGGAACAGTGCAACCATTAAGAATTAATATAACAGCAGATAATACAGTAGAACAAGAGACAACTGCGACAGAATCATTAAAAGAACAAATTAAACGGATTGAAAATAATTATTTTTCTGAAGAGAATACATCACCAACGGTTACTGTAACAAATATTCCATGTATATATGAATCTAAAAATAAACGATTTGATTTTGAAAATAAGGGGAGGCCTGATCAATTACTTTCTAGTTTTAGTAATGATATTACAGCATTACAAAATGAAAATGGCAATAAAGTATGTGCAAAGACACCTAAAAAATCTCCGAGATTACAAGCAATAGAAGAATATAAAAATGATACACTTGATGAAGAAAGTGCAGATTCTAAAAAAGATGACAAAATTAGTTGCAAATTATGTGATTCATTAGTAAAAGAGGATATACGTAAAGAAGAAGATGCATTTAAGGAATTTTATAAGATGATGAGGGATATTATGTTATAATAAAACGGCACGTTTTGTTATAGGGTTTTATCCAAACGTATTCCAAAACGGCACGTTTTGTTATAGGGTTGGATAAGCAAAGCTTATCCAAACGTATTCTCAGCAGAATACACAACGTGTAGTGCACCATCTGCAGATTTATGTCTGTCATGAACAACTGATATTAATTCACTATTATTAGGAAGTAATCCATTAATATAAAAATACAGAGCTTCTTCAGGTTTCAATTTATATAAACGACGAATATTATATATAAACTCACCAAATGTTAGTTCGCGTGGAACTAAGAATTTAGTTTTGACAATAGTTGTAACTGTTGTTTCACCTTTTACAAGAAATACAGGGATACGATCAGGATATTTCTTTTGAAGCCGTTCAATTTCATCTGGCTTCACAGATGGAGGATTCATTCTAATCTAAAGATATAAATTATTTTTTAGATTAGAAATGATTGTTGATACACGCGAAGCAGAATTGATTAAACTATTTACAGATGAAAAGGTCGATATAGAAGTCAAACAACTTTCTGTGGGTGATATTTGGATCGGCGATCTTATTATTGAGCGTAAATCCATTCGTGATTTAGAAGCATCCATTCTAGATGGACGTTATAGAGAACAACGTGGGCGTATTTTGGCACACTGTCAAGAGAACAAGACGCAGCCAATGTATATCTTAGAGGGTGGATTGCATTCCCATACAGGCAGACTTCAAACAAGTGCTATTATGAAATTTATAAATCGTCTCATTTTCCATTACCAGATTCCTGTTGCACAAACCAGTTCTGTCAAAGAAACCGCATAATTGCTTCGAGCGATAACAGAACAACAGCAGGAAAAACCAGAATCTCTTCAGAGAAAAACAGAGTTAGTAAAAGTGGCGGACGGGTTCCATACGCAGAAAAAAAGCAATGCACAGGACCCAAAACAATTTTCTATTGCTTCTCTATCACAATGTCCAGGAGTTTCTGTAAAAATGGCAGAATCACTAGTTACTGCTTTCGGATCATTAAAGGGGGTAATGGATGCACCCGTTAAAGACATTGAAAATGTGAAAGTTGGGACACGAAAAGTTGGACCAGTTGTTTCTAAGAGGTTGAAGGAGTTGCTTACAGCGTAAAGCGTAAAGCGTAACTCTATCGCATATAATCAACAAAACTCTGTGCTTTTGGAATATTACTAGGAGGATTCATAATATTCTGTAAGAAGCTTGACGGTGGTTGGTATTCTGCAGCATTTGCGACAGGAGGTTGAGCAACTGGATTACTACGAATTGTGTTATTTAATCCATTGGGAGGAAAAGTTGTAGAACCACCCTGATGTAAAATATTCTTAATAGCTGATACTGGAACGGTAGTAGAACGCTGAGGGCGCTGCATTTCTCCAGGAGCTTGCATACGAACTTTCTTCTGAGATTTCTTAGTATATAGCAATCGTGATGCTTCTTCTTCCTGTGTTTTTTCATATGATTGAAGCATTGTTTGCATAATAGGACTCTGTTCTACAATGTATGATTTCTCGTGATGCAACCATGAAATGTATAACAAATTAGGATAGGTATATCGAACATCATATTTTGCATGACGCAGTTGATACACCAAATATGTTATGCAATCTTCTAGATCGATTTTAGGAAGCCCCATGATAAATTGAGGTACTTGAAATAACACTGAACACGATGAATTGGGTAAACGCGATGTAACAAGAATGCGATGATAAATCTGATCTAAAATCTTATTATAGGTTTTAAGACGATATATGTCTTTTGTTTTACGTTTCTCATATAACTGCGATGGATCTAAATGGGGTGTCTCTTCTGCCATTACTATTAATAACCGTGCTCAAAATGCGTATATAACTTTCACAGAATAAAGAAATGATTCCCTATCGTATTTATCTGTCTGGAGGCGGTATTGCTTCAGCAGGACATATAGGTGCACTTCAGGAATTATCCAAACATATTTCATTAGTATCTGTTAAAGAATGGATGGGAGTCTCTGCAGGTGCATTTGTATCCATGTGTCTGTGTGTAGGATACACTCTGGATGAATTGGCAGATTTCTGTATCCGTTTTGATTTCAGTAATATTAAAGAGGTAGATTCAATTCCGGGATGGTTATTACATCTTGGATTAGATACTGGTGATAGACTTCACAGATTAATCGAAGCATGTTTGCATGTCAAAGGTCTATCATCTGATTTAACATTCAAAGAGTGCCATGAATTATTCGGATATTCTTTACGTGTAATTGCAACAGATTTGAATGAAGCAAAACCAGTAATATTTAGTCCAGATACAAGCCCATCCTACCGAATATCAGATGCAGTCCGTGCATCCATGAATGTACCATATTATTTTCAGCCATTTATCTGTCCAGAGACGGGTCATTATTTATTGGATGGAGCAGTAATTAGTAATTATCCCATGTTTCTGTTATCTAAAGAGGAACAAGCGAGAACGATTAGTATTTTGATAAGAGTATCAATAGAATCAAAGGAGACCATAGAAATTGATGATTTCTTATTACGTCCGTTAAGTATTTTGTATGTGAAGAAAATGGACATTGAATCATTGTTTTATAATAGTCATTGTATACAAGTACATTTGGATTGTGTGGATGTAATGGATTTTGGATTAGAGGAGGATGCTAAAAATATATTGGTTGAAAAGGGACGAGATGCAGTTCAGATATATATGAAGAAGCAGCCTAAATTAAAGCGACGGAATAGTTTTTCTTAATTACATATTGTTTAAATATTCGAGAACACCATTATATGTTCTTTCGCCCGGATATTCTAACATATCTGAACCATTATTGACTAGAATTGTAGGGAATCCGCGGATTTTATACATACTCAACTTATCTTTATCTGCATCTGCATCTAACATGGTAACATTCACTTTGCTTCCATTTGATAATGTAATAGGGGATGCACTAACAAGTCGTTGGAATTCTGGTGCGGCGGTTTTGCAATGACCGCACCATTCTGCTTTACAGATGACGACGGATTTTCCGCTTTCAAATCCTTCACCGAATCCTTCACCGAATCCTTCATCGAATCCTTCACCGAATCCTTCACCAAAAGGTTTAAAACGCAATAGAACAAGTAAAACGGCTAAAATGGTAAGAGCGTATAAGCATTTCATTTCTATATCTACAATAGAAAATAACATAAACAATTAAGGCGATATATTATTAAATGCAACAAATGCAACAGCAACCAAAAGAACAAGAGCCAAAAGAGCTAAACCAGCAAGAGCTAAACCAGCAAGAGCAACCAAAAGGTGGATGGAATCCATCATTTACAGATAGGGATAAAACAGAGTATGCAGATTTGCATCTGTATATTAAACAGTTCCATACAGATATTATTGCAGATATAATGACTCAGATGATTATTTATAAACGTAAGTATCATCTGAAGTATTCGGAAGAGCAAGAACAGAAAATAGCAGCGTTATTCACTCGGCAAAAGCATTAATCCGAGAACAGTGATAAAGAACAGTACAGTATGAAAGAATAATCCATATATGGCAGAATAATTACCAAAAAAGTTTTGAAGAACAACTGCCGTCTCTGGATTTGCAAATAAGAAGAAAATCAATGCACAGTAAAAACTATATTTTACTTTTAATAGAAGACGATTTGTAGCAGGATTCATACTACTTATATATAAACCTTTTTTCCATAAAAGGCACATTATTGATCAAGATAACGATAAAGATGTATGAATGGGGTAAGAATATTTTGTGATTTGGCTCCACCTTTAGTATTTTTCTGAGTCTTAGAATTAGTCATTTTCCCAATACCTGCTGTATAACTATCATTTTCATCCATAAAATCAAATGGCATAATAAAATCTGAATATCGTTTCTTGCGAGTGTTTCTTTTAGAATTAGATTCCTGTTTTAATTGTTTTATTCCATCTACAATATCTTGAATAGATACATCTGCATTATCTATATCTGATATAAGTTGTTTGATAGATGCAGGTTGTTTACTTTTAGAGTGTGTCAAATACCACGCAGTGTGTACTAGAATCTTATATATTTTGTCATCATCAATAGGCTCATGAACCTGTATAGCCTGTTTTGCATTTTCAATATTATGAATAAGTTCAGCAATACTATTATATTTTTTAATGACGATATAGTCTCTAACGGGGCTTGGATAATTCTTCAATTTATTCAATTTTTCTATAATATCTATCTGATTTTTATAGTATTCTAGACCATGTGTAAGAACTTCGATAAGTTTTTCTTTATCATTATCATCCACGTTAAGTTTATTTTCATCATATCCATGTTTAAAATATTTTTCAATTAATTTTTTACCATCTTCATCAGGCTTAAAAATTTTTTGAAATTCATCAAGTGTCTGTATACCAATTGTATAAAGATCGCGTATCATTTTACGATTTTTTGCAGTATTTCCATTTAGTTGTTTAATATTATAGAGATCACCTGCTATATCAATAATGCGCACACTGCGATCCATATCTATAAGCAGTTTTTCTTAAAAAAATGTTAAAAAACCAATTTAAAAATTGATTACATATATTAAATTAGTAAAAGATAACAATCATGGAACCCAAAGTATTCAACCCATGGAACCCTAAGAATCGGGAGCTCACCCCTTCAGATGCGATCCCGATTCTTAAAAGATATGGATGGAAAGGCCGTATTCAAAAGTTTAATCTATTTCTCCAAGCATGCTGTCACAAATCTTATGTGGATCGTCCCGAAATCTGGCAAGAACATGCCGAAAACGGCGAAGAAGTGATTATTGCTCCGCGTCCTGATAACTGTCTTCCATTATATACATTTGATAATGAAGAACTGGAATTCTTAGGAGACCGTGTTCTCGGTTTGGTAATTGCAACGTATGTATCAAAGCGATATCCTGGATATGGAGAGGGGTTCTTGACCCGTATTCTATCACGTATTGTAAATAATAAACAACTCGGGCAACTTGCAAAAGATATTGGAATGAGTCCACTAATAGTATTGAGTCGTCATATGGAAGATGTATGCGATGGTCGAAACAATCTTCGTATTCTAGGGTCTATGTTTGAAGCCTGGATTGGTGCCTTATATTTACAGGAAGAAAATGTTGGATTTGGTTTGCAACAATGTAACGATTTAATCGTAAATATTATTGAGCGTCATATTGATTTTGTACAGATTATTATTGAAGATACAAACTATAAAGATCAGCTTCTTAGAAAGTTCCAGGCACTATATCACGTACCTCCACGCTATAAAGAATTATCCGTTTCAGGTCCATCACATGATAAAACATTTGTGATGGCGGTACTTGATCCGAATGATCAAGTCATTAGTACAGCTACTGCAAAGAATAAGAAGGTAGCTGAACAAGAAGCATCTCGTCTAGCATTAAAGTTATTTGAAGAATGAAGAAAAACAATATAGTAATAGAATGGACGCCAGTCAAATTACAAAATTACGAGAGAAACAACAGACAAATTATATTAATCGTAACAAATCAGTGGATTCTAGTACTATGATATGGAGAAATCAAATTCAATCATCTAAATATATTAAGGGAGTTACTACATGTACGGGACTTCAGCAAACAAGTATTCCGACTGAGCCTGTTTGTCCGAATGGAGATGGAACTTTTTCTTTTGGTGGAAAGCAAATGTCATTGGCTACGGGTTCATCACAGAAATATCTTAGTGTTTTTGCTGGTGCTTCAGGCAGTGCTTCAGAAACATATTCATCGGATAAGATTTTACTCCAGAAAGCAGGAAATACATACTGTGCAGGAACTACACAGGATTTATATACAATTTTACCTGGATGTGATTGTACTAATACGAATGAGCCCGTTTTAAATAACGTAAGTACAGTGAATAATAAGACAAATCAATATTTACCTTCATTTGATACATATTATAGTCTAAAAAATCCTTGCTTTCCTAGTATTGATAAAAATCAGAAACATTATGTTCAGAAATGCTGTGCATCAACAATATGTACGAGGTAATGACTGTATTTTTTAAATATATTGTGATTGTTATACAATGATAATATATCTAAAGAGATTATAGATGTCTGATAATACTGCAGCAAATGCTGTAGCTACAACAAAACCAAAAATTAGAGGTGTCCAGCCAAAAGCGAAAGGAAATCCTGTAATTAAAAAGCCTACTGCAGCACATGTAAATGCATTACAAGCAATCACATTATCACCGCCTAATACATTGGAGCCTGTTAAGCAGTCGTTTGCTGGAACAAAGGCAGAAAAGGCAGTAGAAAAAGTAAAAGCAGAAAAGGCAGAAGCAAAAGCAGAAAAGGCAGAAAAAGCAATGCTTCCACAAAAAATGAAAAAGTCCATTCCAGGATTGGAAGAAAGTCATCGCGATATAGACCCAGAACTTAGAGATACATTAGATGGCTATTATGCAACAGAAGAAAGTGCAGAAAAATTAGAAGATTATGAGCAGAAACAGCACGTATATGAAACACAAGACTCATATTTATTAGATACCGCGGTATATATACCACAAACACGACGAGGATTTTATAAATTTATTCAATCTGAATATGGTCCAACATTTACTTCACCCAGATTAAGTGCAGTAATTGATAAAAATGCATGTGAAAAAAGAAAACTAATGTCTGAAGCATCTGTAGAGCCATTTCTTTATCAAAAATTTATTAACGAATATATTCGTAATGAGGGACCTTATCGTGGTATTTTAGTCTATCATGGTCTAGGTTCAGGAAAAACATGTGCTTCAATTGCAGCTGCTCAATCCTTATATGGTATGTCAAATAAAAAAATCATTGTCATGACACCTGGTGCATTGCGAGGAAACTTTATAAACGAAATTGCATTTTGTGGTTTTAAACATTATAATACAAATAATTATTGGTCCACATATCCGCTTATGGCAAATGAACTGTCTATGGAATATATGTATGCTAAACATGTTCTTTCATTAAGTGAGGAGTATCTTAAATCGGTTCTTAATCGCGATAGTAGTCGTCGTGTATTATGGATTCCAGATTTTACTAAACCGCCCAATTATTTAAGTCTTGCGCAACAGCAGCGCGATGATATTCGTGAGCAGATTAATACAATGATTAATTCACGAATAACATTTATTAATTACAATGGTATTAGTGCTAAGAAGTTAAAACAGTATGCGTGTCAGGATACAGAAACACATTCAACATTTTTTGATAATTCAGTTGTAGTGATTGATGAATTTCATAATTTGACGCGTATGATGAATGGTAAAATTCTTCCATATATTAAAGATAGTGGGCGTAAACGAAAAGTGCAAGTTGAACCAATTGTACCTGGAAGATGGGCACCTACTTTATGCGGTACAGATAAGAATTATGATCGTTCATATCTATTTTATAAACTATTATCAGATGCACGTAATAGTAAAATTATCGCATTATCAGGTACACCTGTTATTAATATGCCAACTGAAATTGCAATTATTGCGAACGTATTAGGAGGATATATTGATTGTGTTGAATTTATGTTACCAAACAAGGCGCATAAGATAAAAATAGAAGAGATTGCAAAGAAGGAATTGCGAATTGATATTATACGTTTTCATGAAGTAACTGAAAATAATAAGGTATTGTTGTCGACATTTCCTGAAGGATATGAGAAAGTATATGACGAGTCAGGTGAATTACTTGGTATAAAACACAATCCAGATGCACAAGAAAATATAAGAGATATTTTTAAACGAATTAAAATGGAATTTACTAAAGAACAAATTATTATATCTGGTGCAAAATTTGTATCTTATCCACGATTACCTGAAGATCCTGATTTATTTAAAAAAGAATTTGTAAAAGAAGATTTAACAGTGAATAATGAACTTGTATTCAAAAAACGTATTACTGGATTATTTTCATATTATAAAGGTTCAAAAGAGGAGTTTATGCCTCGTGTTAATATAGATGATAAAATAAAGTGTGTAATAAGCAATTATTCATTGCCATTGTATATTGCAGAGCGTAAAAAGGAAATTGAAAAGGAGTTGAAGAAAAAAGATAATGAGGGTGATATTTTTAGTATAGTAGATGAATTTGCCAAAATGAAAAATCCATCAAGTTATCGCTTTCGTAGCAGAGCATTTTGCAATTTCACATTTCCTACAGATATAAAACGTCCTTTTCCTGGATCAAAAGATGTAACAAATTTTGATGTAGCAGATGATGAAGAAAATGAAGCAGAAGAAGATGAGGAAGAGGAAGAGGAATATGAAGATGCAGAAGAGGAAGAAGAGGAGGAAGAAGAGGAAGAAGAGGAAGAGGAAGAGGAGGAAGAGGAGGAGGAAGAGGAAGAAGAAGAGGAGGAGGAAGAGGAGGAGGAAGAGGAAGAAGCAGAAGAAGCAGAAGAAGCAGAAGAAGCAGAAGAAGCAGAGGAAGAGAAGAAACACGAAGGTGGTATGATGCCAGCTCCTGCAGCTCCAGTTAAAAAGCCATTTAAAATAGGAACTTCTATCATAAAAGCTCCTGAACTAGTTGCACAACCCGAAAAAGAAGCAACTGAACCTTCAGCTCTTTTAGCTCCTTCAGCTCTTTTAGCTCCTTCAGCTCCTCCCGCTCCTTCAGTTCCTTCAGTTCCTTCAGCTCCTTCAGCTCCTTCAGCTCCTTCAGTTAAAAAGCCGTTTCGGATAGGAACTGCTGTCATAAAAGCTCCTGAACTAGTAGAAGCAGCAGTACCAGTACCAGTAGAAGCAGCAGTACCAGTACCAGTAGAAGCAGCAGTACCAGTACCAGTAGAAGCAGCAGTACCAGTACCAGTAGAAGCAGTACCAGTAGAAGCAGTAGTAGACGCACCAGAACAAAAATATGAACAACACAAAAAAGATTATCAAACCAGAATTAAAAATGCTATGAGAAAATTAGATATACATCGCAGTAAGTATCTTTTATTAAATACTAAAAATCCTGATATGAAATTAGAGACATATTCCAGTAAACTACATCAAATATTAACTAGAATAAATCGTTCAATAGGAAGTAATCTCGTCTATTCACAGTTTAAAACAGTAGAAGGTCTCGGTGTACTAGGTATTTCATTAAAAGCAAATAACTATTATGAAATAGAATTAGAAGGCTCGAAAAACAATTTTAGATTTTCAAAAAGAACAATACAATCATTTATGATTAAAGATGCAAAAAGATTCATCCTGTATTCAGGCGAAGAAGATATGTTTAAACGTCAACTCATTTTAAATATATTTAATGGCAAATTATCCAGTTTACCAGTACAAATTCGTAAATATGTAGAACAATATAAAGAATCTCGTAATATAGACGGTGAAATCTGTAAGGTAATTGCTATTACAGGTGCAGGCGCAGAAGGTATTTCCCTTAGAAATTGTCGCACAGTTCATATTATGGAACCTTATTGGAATAATGTACGTTTAGAGCAAGTAAAGGGTCGTGCGATTCGTATTTGCTCTCACGAGGATTTACCATATGAGAAGCGTCTAGTAAACCTCTATACATATTATACTGTATTTTCAGAAGAGCAACAGAAAAAACTCGATCAATCTATAATGACCAAAGATAAAGGTATAACATCAGATCAATATGTATATGAAGTAAGTGTTAAAAAAGACAAGATTAATAATGAGTTTCTTAAATTAATAAAAGAATCTGCGGTAGATTGTAATATTAATTCAAATGAGAATGATACTGTACGTGATAATATTGTATGTATGAATATAGAAGGTTCTATTAATTCATATTTATTTGATCCTAATTTAGATATTGATAAAATTAAAACAGGAATGGAAATAAAGAAAATAGTAAAAGATGAAAAGAAAGAATTTCAAGATGGATCACAAAAAGCAAAATCAAACCTTGTTGGAGATATTAAAACTGTAACAATTAAAGGCGTATTAATGAAATTATATCCTAAGCCAGGAACAAATGGTTTAGTTTTAAATATATATCCAGACAATGATGCACCAAATTATTATGCACAAATTACATTAGGTAATGTAAAACCGATAGGAGAATTTGAATACAATCTTCAATATATAAATACAGCTACACCATATAAGAATGGAATTAAGCGATTTTTTTAAATCTAATAAGTATTATATGATGATGGAAACTGTGTATATTTCCAATTGACCATGGCCTCTCTTTTCATGTCATTGTCATTTGTAACACCATCAAAGAAATGTACCCATGCAACATCATAATTAAATGCACTGGTAGAATAATAACTTTTCCACAATGAACTGTTCATATATCCATTTGTACCAATCAATACTTTACATGGATCATAGGACTGTCCAGGAGTAGGACGATATGTACCGTTAATACTCCATAATTGTGTTCTACTATTTACAGTTACTGCATTAAGCCTTCCATTATTATTAATAATATTCGTAAATGTATCAAATGCAAGACTAAATCCAGTACCAAGATTATCAATACGAAATAGATACCATGTATTTATAGGAATTTGATTATTTGTATTTATTACTTGTACACCATTAATATTAGTCTCAATGGTAATGGCCGCATTTGAACCATTATTTGTAGCAATAACATTAAAATAATAGTTACCAGATGTAATATTAATAATAGATTCTTTTACAGGCATA
>Ga0209190_1001882_pt1 | contig 14494 bp, 28 predicted proteins | sample M_140205_XF_Meta_FD_187315 | JGI IMG/M metagenome (GOLD analysis project Ga0209190, IMG submission 187315) | Freshwater microbial communities from Lake Montjoie, Canada to study carbon cycling - M_140205_XF_MetaG (SPAdes) (version 2) | ecosystem: Environmental > Aquatic > Freshwater > Lake... | reverse complement strand
GCGCAAACAGCACCACCGGGATCGCCATCGGAGCCACCGCGGCCAGCTTCTCGGAAGCGCTGTCTGCCGTCACGGGCATCGGATCCGGGAACATCAGCGTGCAGGCAGGCAACAACCAGGGCGACTATACAATCAGCTTTGTTCGCAATCTCGGCCAGCAGAACGTCACGACTGTCCTTTCGTTGGATGCGTCGGCCGTGGTGTTTGGAAAGTTTTTCCAGAGCACCGTGACGATGGCCACAAGCGAGCTCGATGAGCTTTACGCTGAAGCGGGAACAAGCACGATCACGCCGAAACTTGAGATCGAGCTCACGCAGTCCGGCACGCCGAAGACAATCTACCAGGGCGACATCACGATCCGCAAAGACGTCATCACCACAGGATCAGCAGTCCCGGCATCGGCTGCCGGCTACTACACCAAGGCAGAATGCGACGCCCTGTTCGTCGAAGATAGCAACACAAACGTGGATGCGACCAACCGCAAGCTGTACAACTCGGGCGGATCCGTGTTCCTCGATTGGCAGAACAACACGATCGGGACAGGCGCCACCGTGTTGGATCTATCCGGCACGGCCGTCACTATCACGGACGGTTACAATCTTGGACTAGGCACCGCCACAGGAACGAAGTTCGGCGTCAGCACGTCGTCGAAGCTGGCGTTCTACGGATCCACTCCGGTGACGCAGCCCAACGGCCCGAACGTGGTGACGAGCTTGGTCAACCTTGGCCTGTTGCGAACCGGATCCACGACTTACGGCGTGTTGCCTTTGTCGGTTGAAACACTGACGACGACGGCGTCCCTGGCGTTTGGTACCGTCAACAGCAATTCATCCACGTCGATCACAGTCGCAGTCACAGGCGCGGCCATTAACGATATTGTTCTGCTTGGAATTCCAAGCGCCGTATCAGAAGGGCTGACGTTCTTTGGGCACGTAGTCGCAACAGATCAGGTTCATGTGGACGCGGTGAACGCAACCGGCGCAGGCAAGAATCAATCCACGCAGACTTTTCGCATCACAGTCATCGGGTACTAGGCCGAAAGGCGAGGGGAGCGAGATCCTGTGGGAAAGGTTTTGTCAGCACAGGGGAGCGGATATTATCCGTCGTGCATTCAGAGCGGATCGCAAACCGGAAGCCCGTATTATCTAGATCTAACGATAGCGCAGGGAATGGCGCTTTACTGGAGGACTCGCAAATGGCGAGTCGATGCGTCCGGTGGATTTATTTCAGATATTTATGGCGCACCAAACATTTATTCAGGAGGCGGAAATCTTACTCAATACACCCCTGTTGAATCTGAAGAGGATCTTGTTTGCAAAGGTGGGGACGAATATGGATTTTTCGGGGATATTAACGTCAATTCTGGAACGCAGCCGGTAGAGGTCTTTTACGATTACACGAGCGGATATAAAACCGACTCAAAATTTTTCCCAACTTTTGCGCTCAATACGATTTACATCTCAAGCTCACCAGCAGGCAGTCCGCCCGGGCAAAAGATTGGAGACGTCCGGCTGCTTTTCAACGGGTACACGATTACAAAAGATCTCTATGTAAACGACACAGGCGCCAGCGGAAACGTGCTTCTGGACTTTAGCTGCACTGAATACTGGTCATACGGCGGCACCTACGACACCGCTACAGGCGAACCGCTTTGACACGCTTATGACGGATATATGGCATACGACCTTCAAATCAATCAGGACACGTCCCTAAGCGTTGGTGAATATGGCGGCAAGGTTGCAACAGGCACCACGGCCGTCACTGGCAACTTTCAGGCCATTCAGTTCATCGCCGACGGATCCTTCACGTCCGTCAGTCAGACCGCTCTCACTGGTGACGCTCTCACCGGCGTGACCTTCCCGGCCGGGTTCGTCGTGTTTGCGGCCGTCACCGCCTTCCAACTGGCCACCGGCAAAGCCATCGCCTACACCCGGGGGAACTAAGCCGTGTATCTCGGCCTCGGTCTGAGACTCGGCGGGCTTGGATTGTCCGGCTTTGACGCCGACGCCGCGGCTTATTTCGACCGGGCCGGAGTGACTGACGCAACTGCGAAAGCGCAGATCAATGCGTTCGTGAAAGGCCTGAAAGACTTAGGCGTTTGGAGCAGTTCAGTCGTGTGGCCCATGCGGTCAGCGCAGAACAAAGGCAGCGGAACGACTCTCTACACTCTCGGCGGACTTGGAACCGTGGGCCAGTATGACGGCACACTGGTCAACGGCCCGACTTGGAATCCTGACGGAATATATTTTGACGGAAGCAACGACCGGGTGACGCTTCCAAACGGAGCTTTTGGAACTGGCAACACGGCAACTTCAGTTATTGCGTTTCTTAAGAACGAAACGTATCCATCTAGGCAAATTTTTCTTTCGCAGGGGAATAATAATTTATCAACAGACTCTTTTTCGCTTCAGTCCCCAGATGCACCGGGAACAAGTGATGCGGTATCAATAGCATTTACTGATATCCCTTTTGCAACAAAAACACTATCATGGAAATCTCTACTTGTTGGAAATACTTCGCTTGGATTCTATGGAAAAAATGGCGGCACGGTCACGAGTTTCAGTCTTTCTAACAGCTTAAACAAGAGCGGAAACAATTCTGCGATCGGCTCCTTTGGTGACCCCGCTGGCGTCGCATCTTTTAACGGATACGCAGGGCTTGTAATTCGCATTAACGCAACCCCGACCACTCAGTTGAATTCCGATATTTACTCTCTTTACAAAACCACCCTTGGCACCGGCCTTGGATTGCCATGAAGCTGATTCTTCTCTGCGCCGTGCTGGCGGGATGTTCGCCTGCGCCGGTTGCGGTTGAAGTTCCCACCAGATACACCAACACGCCGACGATGGGCGACGCAGCCCGAGCAGGCGGGGAAAAACCGTTTTGAGATATGGCGCGCAAGATTAACTGGGCAGCCGTACCAGATAAAGACAAGCTCTACGCTCTCGCCTATCTAATCGACGAAGGATTCATTGAGCCGGTCGATCGGGACGGCGAGCTCTACCTGTGCATCACAACGGCCGGGGCGAACATGAAATGAGCACGGATCAAATTAACGAACTTTCCGAACGCCTTTCCGTCGTACGGGAATCTGTCGCCCGGATCGAGACCCGCCAAACAGTCATCCTCGACCTTTTGGAACGCTCACAGGCCAGCCTGGGCGAATATCACGGCCGACTGACCGCCATGGAACGAGACGCCCACACGATTAAAACAAAGCTTTGGCTCGTGGCGTTGGTCTCCGGGGCCGTGGTCAGTACGGCGTGGGAGCTGATCAAACGCCGATTCGGTCTTTGACACTGCCCAAAGGGCATGAACGATACTTTATCCTATGTAATCAGCCACGGGACGCAGATCCTGGGCGCAGTCACCGCTCTCCTGACAGCCGCCGTCGCAGTCGCCACTCTGTTCCCCGGGGACGAGCCGGAAGCGACCCTGCAAAAGATCGTCGATTTCATCAGCAAAATCTCCCGCAAATAAGGGAACATGATCGCCGCGATCCTTTCAGCGGTGAGTGGTTTGATCGGAATCATCCTTTACGCACTAAACCGCAAAACTCCGACCCAGCGAAACTTTGAAGCAATCGAACTAGAACGCCGTAAAAGACTGAGAGACATAGATGCCTGGTGGACTAAACGCCCTCCTACTAGCTCTTAGTCTGGCGCTCTGCTCCTGTGCGACAACCTCGCAAACGCAGGACGGCCCGCCGCCAAGCCCGGACACAGTCAGCTATTTCATCTACGCATGGGACAAGGCCGAACGAACAAACAAACCCTGCCCGCAGGCTTACCGAGATCTCTTTGCCCAATCGCTCAAAGCGCTATCTGATTCTCTGGCAGAAACAGAAAGAGAGCGAGCGCGGCGATGACAAGTCTGGCGGAGGCAACAGCTCGTACGCTCCGCTGCATTGAAACGCTGGATCTGGACTTCCAGAAACGTGTCCGCGGGTGGCTGGTGGAAATGCAGAACAGCCGGATCCAGCCGCTGATATATACGGGAAGGAGATCCATGGAAGAGCAGGCGATGCTGTACGCGCAGGGTAGGTCACGTCCGGGCAAGATCATCACACAGGCAAAGCCCGGGCAGTCGTACCACAACTACGGGCTGGCGTTTGATTGGGTGCCGTTGAGGGTAGGAAAGGGCGATCTGCTCGACACAAACTGGGACGACGAAACAGCCTTCCGCCTCGGGGAACACGTAGGGCTGACGTTTAACCTCACCGGCATAAGCTGGGAAACCGGTCACTTACAAGATGGCCGATATAGTACGTGGCGTGACATTCCACATAGTCCTGTGGAACAAGTCGTGGAAAAGCCTAAGGCAGCAAAGGGCAGGGGACTGGTATCAAAACGCCCGTGGAGCTCACGATGAACGGCGCTGAAGTCATGTCGCCGGAGCACAGAAAACACCTAGCGACGATCATCAACGACCTGACGAACGACGTATCCGCCAAGTACGTGAAAGGCCAGCTCGAGCACGGCGGCGCCCTGTGGCGGCGGCCGGTGTGGAAGGATGCGTGGGACGAGGTACTGGATCTCTGCACCTACATGCACACGCTGAAACTTCAGCTTGGGGTCATCGCCGACATGGCTCTGCAAGGCGCGGCGGACGAGAGCGTGGCGGCCGCTACGTCCCGAGAGGCGTGCCGACAGATTCTCGCCGTCCTGCACGGGTTGCCCGGATCTGAGGATAAGAAATGAAAATCATCCGCAAGTGGAAACGATGGCTGGCCGTGTCGTGCAGTCATGGGCACCTGGCGAACGCGGCCGCCTGCAAGGCTGCCATCGAGATGAAGCGCCGGTGGATCCGCCCCGGTGATACCACAATGCACCTAGGCGACGCCGTGGATCTGGCGGCTCTCCGGGCCGGAGCCATGAGAGATCCAAACGCCACCGATCGATCCGCCTCGATTCGGGAAGACTTCGACTCCGGCATCAACTTTCTGCGTGAACTTCGCCCGACGCATTTTTTTGCAGGTAATCATGAAGATCGTCTGTATTCCATGCAGAACAGTCCAAGCGCCATCGTCGCTCACTGCGCCACTAGCGCCATCTCTGAGCTCATGACCGCCATGAAGGAAATGAAAACCAAGGTCACCCAGTACGACATCGAAAAAGGATGGGTGGACTTTGGTGGGACGCTGTTCGGGCATGGTTTCCTTTTCAACGAGATGGCCGTCCGAGACCATGTAGAAATGCTCCGCCGTCCTGTGGTCTTTGGGCACCTGCACCGGATCGATCGAGCGGCCGGCCGTTGCGTAGGCGCCCCAGTGGGTTGGTCGATCGGCTGCCTAGCCGACATCGGATCGATGCACTACGCCCGCCGCAATCGCTCCGTGACCCGCTGGGCGCATGGGATTGCGTATGGGGAGTATGTCGAGGGCGGGGAAGGGTGCACGGTGAACGTGGTGAGTCCTGTGGAGGGAGAATGGCGACTACCGATCTAAAGGATTGGACGCAGGCACTGGCCGAGCACTTGGCAGGCAGGCGGATTGAGCCGATCCCACCTGGGTGGAAGTCGATGGACGACCTTGTAAAAATTTACGGATATACCCGCCCAACCATCAGCCGACTCATGGCACGCATGGTGAAAGAGGGAAGGGCGGAAAAGAAAAAGTTTTATCAGTTAGTAAAAGCAGGAAATCATCAGTCCAAGTTTGGCCCCCGAAGGGAGTACACTAGGCCAGCGCCTTATTATAAACTAAAGAATATGTCCCAAAAGTGATAAACTTAATCGACTACTTTTTAGATTCAGCCAGCTCCCGGACAAGTAAGGTCGTCACGTAGGCTGAAAAAGATAGGCCGTTCTTCTTGGCCAACTGTTCGCCCTTGCGCTTGACCTTGGGATCAATCGTCAGGTTCGTTTTCACCTTTTTCATAGGCATATTGTATGCGTAATAAATACGCCTTCAAGTAAAAAAGAATTTTAAAAATAAAAAAGAAAAGTGTGGACAATGCGGACGGAAGGCGTATTCACGGCGTATGCCCCGCCGTCCGCTAAATGGCCAGAAGGTTGAAAAGACCAACTTTTTCTTTCCAGCGATTATTAAAAAGGCAGCTCAAAAATTGGCAAGCAAGCGCCGGATTTCTTTGTCGCAACTCGTCACCCAACTGCTCGATCGAGCGTCGGGAGAGTCAAGCTAGATACTTATGATCTCGGGGCGTCTCCACGATACAGCCATGAAACTCCGCCAGGAGGACGCCGCTCTTTCACTCCGCCAATTTGGCGCTGCTTATAATCTAGGATACGCCAGAATCAAACAACTGCGGGGAATGCATGGATTTCCCCTAATCGCGGGAAAGGTAATTCCGAGCGACTTTGATCAATGGCGGAAGGAGCAGGCTGGCCTACGTTCACAGCGTCCCGCAAATCCTCCACGCAGTGTCGCTGATACAACTCGTGCACTAACGTCGAGGAGTGATTCACGAGTCGCATGGCGACTGATTGAGAACAGCCTGCGAGACGCAGTCGCGTCACTCGGGTTACCCGCAAAGAGTGAAAACAATGACGTTTAAGACCGCAAATATCAAGCAACCTACGCCAGCACAGCGATGCCCGCGTGCGGGGAACTTCACAGGTAACCTCACGACCTTCAGCTTTCATGGCCTTCAGCATGGGTTCGATGGCGGCTGGGATAGGAATGCTGAACGATTTGCCGGCTCCGCCCTTGGGGCAAGGGAACGTCAGGATCCGGTTTTTGAGATCTACGCACTCCAAGGGAATCTGCGTTTCACGGAGACGGCAGCCAGTGGCCAAAGCAATCTCAAAGGAAACTTTCATCCACTCCGGGACGCCGTCTACGGACAGAGCTTTCCGCACAATTTTTATCTCATTATCCGAAAAGACAGGTTTTACGCGGGCGATCGGGCCCCGTTTAATTCTGTAATCAAGCAAGGCAACGGAGTCCATCTTTCCAAGCAGTCGGCCCTGACGGTGTATCCATTTAAGTATCTTCAAGTCTTGGCATGCTTGGTTCCGGCCGGCCTGTCCGCCGGACGTGCGGGGAAGGTTTTGGCGCCATTTCAAATAAATTTCGCAGTCATTAGCGGAAAATGCTTGCAGACTTATTTTTTTCTCATAAATAAATCGCTCAAGATGTTTCCACGAATTCAAGTAATAAACTTTTGTAAGAGGGGAAACAGGATGATTCTGGATCAAATCGTTGACCCAGTCGTGGCCGCATTTCGCCGTGTTTTCGTGAACGCCAAGTCGGGCAGCTTCCGCAACTGCCTTGGCCCGGTGCAGGGTATTATCGATGCGATAGCGGGTGGCCTTACTGCGCCATTTGCCGTCTTCGTTTTTGTAGCGAATGAAGTACCACGGGGAGCCTCGTTTTACGTAGGAAAAGGCCATGGTCATAACGGTAACATTTACTCAGTTTGAAGCAATAACATACAATGAACTTCCCTAGCATAATAAATCAAAACGAAGAAAGAAATAGAACCGTGGGTTCAAATCCCACCCCGTCCGATGCTTATCATTATAACGACTTAGATAGAGTTGTAAAATCGCAGGTAATACCTGAGCTTCCGAAGCGTCATTACCAACAAGTTAACTTTAATAAACGGGGCGGATATAATCTAGGGCCGGACGCTTACGTTTGGCACCCGGATCCCGCCGTCCGGCTGGCATGGTCTCGCCAAGCAAGGGGTGAACAGTGATCCCTTGGGAGCTGATGAAGGATCTGGCCCAGCTTTCCGGGCTGATCGTGGGCTGGGGCCTGTTTGTGGGCTGCGGAATCGGCGGCCTGACCATAGCGATCGCCGTGATTTGCTGGATTATTGACTTCGTTCGCAAGGAGATTCTGTGAGCGTCCGAGATCTGGAGGCCGAGGGCGTGCTGGGGGCCGTGGTGCCGTCTAAATCCGTGGGCATGGCGGAATGGTCGTCGGCGACTGTTCTGATCGACCTGCAAAGCCGGACGAAACGCCTAGAGGCCGACGTGGCAAGACTTACCGAAGTGGTGGCGTCGATCATGGCCAAGCAAGGGCAGGTCAAATGAGCGCACTGGCCAGTAAGTTCGTTCTGCTTTGGAAGGCGGCCAGCGGGCCGGAGCTCACCCCTGAATACAAATTCCACCCAACCCGCAAGTGGCGTTTTGATTTTGCCCAGGTGGACTCACGCTGTGCCGTTGAACTGGACGGCGGTGCCTTCCTGCCGTTCGGTGGCCGCCACGGCCGCGGGATGGGAATGGTAAAGGATTGCGAAAAGTACCGGGCAGCAGCCGACCTTGGCTGGCGGGTATGGCGGTTCACGACCAAGTGTCTCACCCAGGAAGCAATCAAAACGACGATTCAATCCATGAAACTCGCAACGAAAGGCAAGAAATGAGCGATCCTAAAAACGAAGAACAATACAACGCGGATAAGTCGAAAGAACCCGCTCCCGCTCCGGTAAACGACAAGCCCGACTACGAATACGACGTGTACGAGCGTGAACGCGAGGACTCGGATTACAGCTTTCAGCGTTTCTGCGACTACTCGGGCAACAACAGGTACGGCGGATGATGCCGAACAAAGCATTCCTAATCATGGAAACGGCCACGCTCCGGGCGAAGGCCAACTCCGCAGAAAAGGTGAGCGATGCCGTGAACCGTGGGGATTTGACCGAAGCGCACCGGCTGGCCCGTCAGCATGAGCTGGCATGGCAGAAGCCGGAACGTGAATTCCAAGATTTTAACCCACCGCATATCACCAGCGACTTTTGCGACGACGAGTAGTCGAAGCAAATCCAAGAAACCCAAACCAAGAAAGAAAAAAACATATGGCAATAATGGCAAGCAGAGGCGGATCGTACACGCCAGCGACCGAAGGATCGCACGACGCAGTTTTCTGCGACGTGGAAGATCTCGGAATTATCGAAACCCAGTACGGCAAAAAGCACCAGGTCAGGATCGTCTGGCAGTTGGCGGCAAAGATGGATGACGGTCGTCCGTTCACCATCGGACGGCGATACGGACTTAGCCTGCATGAAAAGGCTGCTCTTTTCAAAGACCTGAAGTCCTACGCAAAGAAGGCGCCGCCCCAGAATCTCGATCTGGAAACGCTAATCGGAAAACCCTGTCAGATCCTCGTAACCCACACGGAACGGGACGGATCTACCTACGCCAACGTGCAGGCGGTACTGCCCGCGGGGAAGGTGAAGGTGACCGTGGATCCTGACTTTGTCAGGAAATGCAATCGGTCAGGCAACGCCGAGCCCGTGAAGATCGGCGCTGAAGACGGCGACGGCAATAACGTCCCCTTTTAACCCGGAGACAATCGAGATCCTAACCAACTAGAGCCGGCGGATGTTCTATCCGTCTGACCGGCTCGGAAAAATCAAAATGCAAATCCTTACAACCTTAATTCAAATCGTGTTTCCTGTGATCGCCGTTGCGCTTGCCGTTGCGTCGATCGGATGGATTCGGAACTGGTAACCTACATGGCGCCTATTATTGCAACCGCAAAGGCCGAGTCGTCGCACTACTACATGTCGACCGGCGAATCGTGCCACGGCGACCTGCGCTCGGCCCGCAAGGTCGGAGCGTATCCGTCCGTGACTACCATCCTGGCAGCAGCCGGCCCCAGCAAGACCGGGCTGATGAACTGGAAAGAAGAACAGGCAATCCTGTCCGCATTGTCGCTTCCCCGGGAGTCCGGCGAAACCGACGCAGACTTCGCCAAGCGCGTCGTGCTGGATAGCCGGAAAGAAGTTGAAGCGGCGGCCGCCCGCGGGACGCACATTCATTCCCTGGCTGAAATCCTGATCAACGGCGAGGAGCCCGGAGAGCTGGTCAATGGATACGAAAACCACTTTGAATCGCTGAAAGAATGGCATTCATGCTGCGTGACCAAAGTACACGCAAGCGAATCTGTTATGGTGAACGAGGCTGAAGGATACGCCGGCCGAGTGGATCTTATTGCCGACATTCATGGCGTGATTGAAGTCGTCGATTTTAAAACAAGGAAACTAAAAGACAAAAAAACGCCTGCCTATGAAACAGATATTTTACAGCTCAGCGCTTACGCGTACGCATTTACGGACGAGGGCATGGCTTGTCGGAACATTTTAATTGATCCGGTGACCGGACAACTGGCCGAGGTACGTTACACGGCCGAGCAGGTGCACAAAGCATTTGAGGCGTTCACGTCCATTTGCAAGGTCTGGCGGTGGCTCAAGAAGTACGACCCGCGGGGAGGCCAAAATGAATAAGACATACGAAGAACTTCAGGCGCTGGTCATGTCGCTATCGAGACAGCTCAAAGAAGCCAAGGCAGCTTTGGCTGCTTGCGAGATGCGTGAGAATGATCCTTCATTACTAGCGGCCAGGAATCTCATTGAACGCATAAGGGCCGGCCTGTGAGAGCACTGCTGTCCATTCTCGCCATTCTCGGGATCACGTCCGGGCAGGCGTCCAACCTTATGGTCGATTGCAGGCCGGAGGCCAAGCGGATCGACGTGAAGAAAATGAAAGTCCGCATCACCGGGTATTGGCCCGGGGAGGACGAGTGGTCGAGCCGCTTTCAGTCGAGCACAGGAACCCGGCTGCGGGCTGGCCGTCACTGCGCTGTCGACCCCGACATCATTCCGCTGTGGTCGAAGATTAAGATCATGAACGGAAAGCGGGAATGGGTAGCAGTAGATACGGGCACTGCGGTCAAAAGCAAAAAGGCCAGCGGTGGAAAGCTGCCGGTCATCGACGTGTTCGCCGCCAGTGAGGCGCAATTCAACGCGATGCGATTGCCCAAGGTGGCAACGGTGGAAGTGACTCGTGCGAACTAAAAAAGCGACATTGATGAGCGCCAGGATGAGGGCGCTGCGAAAAGGTGATACAAGGCCGACACTCCGGCGCCTTGGCGTAATAGCGACAAAACTGCGTCACGATCTTTGCTTGCCAAGCACGTTTCGCCTCGGGGCCGAGCTCGAATGTAGCTACAAAACGATCCAGCGGGACATCGATCTGCTGCGTGACTTTTTTGGATACGAGCTAGAATACGACAGCGCCAAGTATATCTACAAGCTGGCCGGGCCACTGCCGGAGGCGGTGCTGTGACGTTGCGGGATCTTCTTTCCATGTTCTCAGCCCGCGTCATCGGAACCTACACGCCGGCCCAGTACGCCCAGCAGGTCATTATCGCCCGGAACAACCGGATGCGGTGGGGAATGGGGCAGTGGTGAGCGTAAAACGCACCACCTGGCTCGTCGAAATTTTGGAACGCGCCAAACGCAATCTGGCAGCCGAGCAACACAAGGCCGCTGGGACGCGACTGGATCTGGCGCTGACGATTGCCCAGGAGCTGTTGAAGCGGGCAAAGGCGTATCAGAAGCGCGATATGGATACCAAGGCCGTTGGTAAGGAAAGCAAATGATTCACCAACTACCACCGGCCGCCGTTGAAGTCATGAAGAACGGGGCAGCCGAAGGCACCCGCAACACCGAACTGTTCAAGCTGTGCCTTCAGTGGCGCGACTCCGGTGCGTGCCAAGATGAGACGCTGACGAACGCTGAGGAATGGTGCGTCAGGAACAATCTACCGCTGAAAGAGGCTGAGGGATGCACGAAGTCTGCATTCAGACAGCCGGCCCGCGAGCCTTACAAACCGAAAGGAAAGTACCGATTGCACAATCTACAAATCATCAAAGATGACGTACCCATCCCGGCCATGCCGCGGAGCGTGGACGAGACGCCGGTGGAGAAGTTCCTGACGGCCGCGTTTGAAGTGGGTGAGATGATCAACATCACGCGCAGCATTCGGGACGACGACCGCGAGCGCCCGGACGGATCTGGGGAAACTCGCACCCGGGAGGAATGGCTCGATCTGTTCAAAGGCGAAGGCTTGAAGGAATGGCAGGGGAACGCCGTGGGAGTGTATGCCTCGATCAATCCGAACAACGGCAAAGGCCGTAAGTCTGAGCACGTGGTGAAGTGGCGGCACTGCCTGATTGAATTCGATGAATCGACGATGGATGAACAGTGGAAGATTATTAAAAAGAGCGGACTACCTACCACCTGTATCATCAAAAGCGGCTCACGCAGTCTTCACGCATGGGTACGGATCGATGCGACAACGCAGGAGGAATTCAAGGAACGCGTCGAATTTATTTACAATCATCTCGAACATTCCAAACCGGATCCTGCGAATAAGGACGCCGGGCGCCTGTCACGTCTGCCTGGTGCCATGCGAACGGCCACCGGCCAGCGGCAGGACTTGGTCGAATGCGGAACGCCTAAAATATCATTCTTAGAATGGAAGGAGCGGATCCTGTTTGGCGACATCCCCGAGCCGTACAAGTGGGACGACCTGCTGAATTTTAAAGAGACCGAAGATCCGACCCAACTGCTCGGCAAGCGGTGGATCTGCCGGGGCGGATCGGCGCTGTGGGTGGGATCCAGCGGGCTTGGAAAGTCTGTCCTGTGCACGCAGGCCGCAATCACTTGGGCGATTGGTCGGGCGTTCTTTGGGATTAACCCGCATGGCAACGGGCTGAAGTCGCTGATCATTCAGGCTGAGAACGACGAGGGTGACGTGGCGGAAGCGATCCAAGGCGTTTTGAAGGCGATGAACCTTACGCCAGAAGAGATCGAGCTGGTGAAGGCGAACGTCATAATCGTCCGGGACTGCACGTCCACCGGAGAGAAGTTCGTCGATCGTGTCCGGCGTCTTGTGGAAAAATATAAGGTTGATCTGGTCTGGGTGGATCCGTTGCTCGCGTTTATCGGCGGCGACCTATCCAGTCAGGAGACGGCCAGCGAGTTTCTACGCACGATGCTGAACCCGCTGTCGCTGTCGGCTGGGTTTGCGTGGATGCTCATTCACCACACGCCGAAGCCTGTCCGGGAAGGCAACGGGTATCAGGGTCATGATAAGGCTTACAGCGGTTTCGGATCGTCCGAGCTGACCAACTGGGCCCGGAGCGTTTTAACCCTTGCGCCAAGCGGTCAGGATGCCGAACAGCGCAACGTTTACCGTCTAGAGGTGACTAAGCGCGGGAAGCGGTCAAACCTCAATTCTGGGGGCATTGTGGCGCAAACTGCCATTCAGCCTTACGTGAATCTACGCCACAGCGATGTCGGTCTGGCGTGGATTGGGGCGGACGAACCCGAGCGAAAGACGGCAGGCCGGCCGGAGATTGTGGTCAACTTTGAGGATTATCGCAGTTCTATCTCAAAAGGGATAAGCGCCGGCGATCTTCAAAGTTTAATCCGCAACAAATCGAAGATCGGTCACACAAAAAGCAGGGATCTGACAGCAGCATGGGAAATCGAAGGTTTGATCAAAAATATAGGCACAGAAAAGGCCAAAAAATACGTATTAAACGAGGATTAAAAATGACCTCAAAAAACCTATCACCACTTATTATTTTTCTATCACCGGAAATTGGTCGAACTCCTATGGATGGATATTCCCCCTTTAAGGGAATATCCATCGATAGGGTTCATAATTTCCATCCATTGACCATCCATAGGGGGTATTTCCGGTGATCATAAACAGCGCAGAAATCATCGAAAAAATACCAGCCAACTTTCAGCACCCTGCGATGGCCATGGATTCGCTATCCGATTTGGTGTTTGAGGCCTATTCCGAGCTCAAGATTACGGTTACCACAAGCACGGCGTTCACCACGACCAAGGTGATCGAATACCTAATGGCGAAGGCACCAGATCACCCGGCGATGGCTAACCGAACGGACACACTGGGCCATGCCGTGCTGAATATAGCGCTTAACAAGTCGCCGGAGTCCATGACGGCCGTGGCCAAGCGGTACGGCGTGACCAAGCAGGCGATTAGCAAGCAGGTGACAGAGGTTTATGACCGGCTGGGGATCCGGTCGCGATCACAGAAAAGCGATAAGGCCAGAGAGTCCTATCGTAAGCGGGCATACAGAGTACACGCACAGCGGCGGCGTGAGGCTCCAAAATTCAACATGGCCGCAGTCAAGAAAGGCATAAAGAAATGAAATTAAAAGCAATCGTCACTAAACTAAACGATACACGCGATAAGGCGTTAGAGCTGGTGGGCAAGACCATTGGGCTGGCGGCTGAGGCTGGCACGATTATCCAGCAGGCTCGGACAGACGGCGAGGACGTCCGGGATCTATGCGAGCAGGCAGGGATCACTGAAGAGGTTGGTCGGCGCTATGAGAAGGTGGCGGCTGCTCAGCATAAACTAACATCAGGCCAGGCTGATGCTGGTGAGATGCGGCAGACATATCTGCGGATCGGTATGCTGCCGGATCCGATCACGGCCAGCGTGCCAGCCGACCCCAAGCCGTTCCTGTGGCCGGTGATCAAAGCCTGCCAGTGGCTAGGCAATCGCGGATCAAAGTACATCAGTCAGGACGCTGAGCTGCGTGAACAGTTTATACGCGAAGCAGAGCCCATTGTGAGGGCCTACAACGAGCTTAAGGGGTCGGAGTGATAGACCACAGCCACCCCCACCCCATACCCCATGCCACGGGGCTATTAGGAAGGAATCTTTTATTTTATAGGGCATCATCGGGGTGCTTGCATCT
>Ga0209190_1001880_pt1 | contig 14506 bp, 5 predicted proteins | sample M_140205_XF_Meta_FD_187315 | JGI IMG/M metagenome (GOLD analysis project Ga0209190, IMG submission 187315) | Freshwater microbial communities from Lake Montjoie, Canada to study carbon cycling - M_140205_XF_MetaG (SPAdes) (version 2) | ecosystem: Environmental > Aquatic > Freshwater > Lake... | reverse complement strand
CAGCGGGAATTAAGCAGCAGGAAATAGCCGAGGACGACGTGTACGGACCACTTGTTGCGCGCCACGCCATGGAATTGTTGCGCACTCGTCTTAAGCAAGAGGACTTTGGTTGCTTTGAGGATTATTCTGGAAAATCAGGTTTTACCGATGTGACTATTTGCGATCCAATTCCGCTGAACGCGGCAACTGGGCAATATGTTTCAGGCACCGCGTACGCGCCCACAATCGCCAAGGATTGGATTTGGAAACGACCAGGATTTGTCACTGTAGACGACACGACTACAAGCGATCGCGATGAAGCAGGCATGTACGACATATTTAGTTATTACAGCACTCGTAAAAATGTTGGCGGTACTCGAACCACAATTCCAGGACCGCTTCCAGGAAACTTTTCATCCTCAACGCTGCTTTCAGATGTGGCAATTACCAGCACGCTTATGAATCGCTTGTACGGCATTCCTTACAACCGAGAAATCTATGACCAACAGTTGAATGTAGCTCTTCCAAACTACGCTTGGACATTCGCCGACAGTGGTATTCCAAAATCAGGCGCCGCACCAAGTGGAACCACAAATGTTGGCAACGCACTTCGCGAACCCGCAGTATTTTTCACACAGCGCGAGCGCTACTGGCCCATGCCCACCAACGCGGTGGGTGTAACGCCCACGCCTCGATATGTTTGGGACTGCATGTTCCGTAGATTCAACGGGCGAATATTGGTGGGCATGTTCGTGTATCGAGTGATTCCTGCCAACGGACTTATGGGTGGCAATCCAAACACAATGACGCCTTACGTTTCCACCGCGGTCACAACCGCGCTCGATCCAATCAATGCGACCATAATTTCTAAATATCCACCAATTCCCCAGTGGGTTTCTAGTCGTAACTCTTCACCAAAAAATCTTAAATTGGATCAAGGCTTTAGTAGTGGTTTATGGGGCGCAGGCGGTCTTGACGCAAAAGTTGCCGGCACAAAATGGCCAGCTTACTTCAGCCCCAACCGAGACGATTGCGGTGTTCCAGGAACGGGACCAATTAATACTAAAAATAATCCTACTGACGCAACTCAACCTGAACCAACCGCATTGACGTATTCCGAAACTTGGCAGATACCTGGCCAATGGATGATTGATCAGTACAACAATGTGCACCATGTGATTGAAGGCAGACGAACGCACGATGATGGTCCGGTGATCTTGGCAAAGCCAGTGCCGCGCCAGCCGTATTCTAATTCATTGTTTGACGCCAAAGACGCTACTGACAGAACCACCAACACAGCTGGCAACAAAACACCAACTGCTGGCGTGAATTCATTTCTTGCCACACCCGGCTCTGGCGGCGACGCCGTGCTTGGCATTCAAGATTTATGGTTTGTGCCGCCATATGACGCCAACGGTAACCAACTTCTTCCCGTGTACGCCTGCGTGGAGGAATTATAAATGCGTCAACGCGCCTTCACATTGATTGAATTGTTGGTGTCGCTTTCAGTGTTGCTAGTGGTGATCATTGCCACCGCGCGCATCTTTGGCACCACTGGCAAGGTTGCCGCTATTGGCGAAGCCAGCGCCGATTTGCAAGCCACGGCAACGGCAGTGGAGAAGGTGATCCGTGGCGACATTGAACGCATTGCTCGTGACGGCGTGTTGGCAATTCAATGCGTGGCGGTTCGCAATAATGTGAACCGTTCAAGCAATTCGCAGGCACCACTGCTTGATCCAACCCGTGAAAGCGATGACTTTGTTCGCTGCGATCAAGTTGTATTTTTTGGCCGCGGCCATGAAGTGAGCCAGGTGTATTTAGGTACTCGAGGCGGATCAAGAAGTGATCAGGCCTATGTGGTGAGATTATTCTCCGCAACTGGTGAACAGATTAAAGTCACTCCCGAATTCACCTCCAACGAATTTATGATTCGCCTGGGGCATGGGCTGCAATTTCCAACATTGCTTGTGGACAGCACCAAGAGTCCGCCAGCAAGACCCGATGCCGACACCGTAGGCAACAAAGTTTCCTCACTCTTGCCGCTCGTTCCGTGGATGTGGAGCCCAACGGCGACAATGACTTCCGCGTATTTTGATAGCAGCACCGCGAATGCGTCAACCTATTTGCCGAATCAGCCCGAAGCGCGCCAGTGGGTGCTAGCGCGCCAATGTGTTTTATTAACCGATGATGGCGTGAATACAAGTCAATTTCCAAGCGCAAATAATTTGACATGGTTCCGCGAGAGAGAGGTCACCGGCGCGGGCACCGCAGGTTCCGCAGGCATGATTGCAAACAGCACAACTGGCATAGCGCAATATTCATTTAATGTCGCTGGAGACTCAACTCCAAATCCCGCCGCCACAAACTTGGCAATACCAGAGAACAATCTTTTTCCCAATCGGGCCTTAACGGCCTCACGCGTTGACATTGCCGCAACATCCATCGGTGACTTTCGGGCGCTGATAGAGCAAGGTGCAACATCAGCATACTTTTCAAAGGATTTTAATTTCGACTCAACTGGCCGATTGCCGTGGTCTGAAAAAGAGGGGCTTAGTCCCAACGTAAGCTTGGGCTATATCCGCAACCGAATTTATAATTCACTTTTTGGCGCGCCAATTAGAACGGATCCAACAGGATCAGTGGGTACAACAAATGGTTTGTGGGGTTATCCACGCGCGGAAAAAGTTGCGCCTAGCGTGAATCGACTTGATGCAATGACAAACGGTCCATTACTCGCGGGCAATTGCAGTTCAATACAGATTGATTGGACTTGGAGCAATAGAACAGCTCAATTTGAAACTCCGGAAGGCACTCCACTTTTGGCGCAACTACCCGTTACTGTCGTGGCTCCCCCATTGAGTCCACCGAGGCCAAATGCAATTTATGATGTTCCGCTGGCTGGCTTGACTACGCAAGAATGGCCAGCGAATCAGCCATTTAAGTATGACGACGGCAGTGCAATTTCACCTCTAAATACAAAAATTACTCCAACTACTTTAGGAAATTTCATTCCTTGGTTCGGTCTTCCGGATTCAATGTTTCCAATATCGCAGCGCCGTGGCGTCACTCGACTTGCAGGGCCACTTATTAGTGATAAGTTGACCCCGCTTTCGACACCCTCTTATGCCACGCCCATTCGAATACTCAAGCCAAGCGTGGCTACGGATCCAGCGAATAAATTGCCATTCGACCCCACCAAAGTCACCACGGCTGACATAGACACCGTGGCTGTCGCCACCCCCCCAATTGATTGCGCCCGCATTGAGGGAACTCTTGATACAGGTATTTTGCGGCCTCTTGGCACGGCTACGCAGGTGTATAGCTATCAAGCCATTTTCGGCCCCAACGGCGACAAGCCATACCGCGAAGCGAAATTTCCTGGTGGCAGCGAGCGTGTGTTGCGAACCGATTACACGCCATGGCCAACCGCGTTGCGATTCACCATAACGCTGCATGATCCAAAGTTGGCGCTTTCTCAGGGCCGAGTATTTCAATTTGTGGTGGAACTACCCAAGGTGGAAAAATAATGAAGTCATTCAGTCTAAGTCAAAACTTTCCCGCTCAATGGCGCCGTGGCAATGCGCTGGTGTTGGTGTCGGCAATGTTGGTGCTGTTGGTGCTGTTAGCCACGGCGTTTTTAGCGCGCACGCAATCACAGCGATCCACCGCGGCGGCCATGCAAGATGCAAGCGGTGATGATCGGCGCATTGGTTTAATCAAGGATCAATTGGCATCCGAAATTGCAATGCATTTGTTTGTGAAGCCGATCGATCCAAAGGGCTCGGCGTCATACATTGGCGGCGACAGCGCGGGCAACAGAATTCCTCCAGGCATGTATTCGGTTCGCTACGGCGTGGAGCCAGCGGCAAAAACTGGAACGGGCAATGGTGATCAACTGAGCAATTTTGTTGATCCCTCAATTGATCAGGCAGATTTAACGGCGCTTGTAAAGGGAGCGGACGGTTTCCCTGACGGCTACAACTTTGCTCCTTACAGCGTAATTCCCTGGACCAATTGGCCCGATTTTTTTCCAGAGCCAGTACCTGGCAACACAACAGGAAATATTTCTGGTCTACGCTTCGCTGTTAAAGGCGAACCAAATGGCAATCCTTTGGGCAATCCCGGCTTTGGCGACACGCGTTGGTTGCGCAGTACTGAACCGGTGCGAATAGATAAAAATGGTTTAACCAATCCAGACGGCGATCGCTTTAGCCACTGGCCACACTTGTCTTGGCTACCAACACCTGCAAATGGATATCGCGTGGTGAAAGACATTGCAGATATAGAAGCCAACGTTCTCACTGGCGACATGAATAAAGACACAAACGATGCCTTTGGCACGCCATACGAGCAATGGTTGCCAGACGTAACGCCTGCGCCAATAAGTTCCCCGGGCACTGATCCGTTGGCAGACAACACAGTGTGGTCTGACGATTTTGTAAAAAGACGGGATGCTTGGTTTAACAAATCAAAATATCTAACCACTATGTTGGATGCGACTACTTCCACAATGCTTCCAAACTTCATCAAGCTTGATGATCCAATGGGGATTGGTCGAACGCTTGATCCCTACGCCAAAGGCGTATCCAAAAGTGACGAATGGGTATTTGGTCCTTTGGATACATCAACGAAGCAATTCAAAGGCACGCCGCGCAACATTGTTTCGCGCACATTCTGCGACACCGATGGTGACGGCTTCACGGATAGTTTTTGGTTCTTGGCGCCTGTGGGCAAGGAACGCAATGTGCGAACAATTATTGGCGTGAGCGTGATCGACAACTCCGCAATGGTGGACTTAAATGTTGCCACGCGCGCCGATCGACGCACCACGGTTGGGTTTACTCCTTCGGATATTGCGCTGGTGACAAGCGAGCCGGAAAATTCACCCAACAATAGTTTGTCCGACGGCAAGAGTGAAACCGACACGCTAGTTGGCTTGTTCGACAATCCTTATAACCAGACCCTGAGCACTTATAATGATCCTGGCAGTTTGGATGGCTTCACAAGTCCAAGCAGCTTTAGAGTTCAATTTGATGCCTACCGATGGGCAGGCAATCCAACGTATTACTCGCCGGTCAAAACTGGTACAGGACAGCATGATGCTGGACAACCATCATTTTTGCAGGCACTTGGATTGCGTTCAAACGCGGGTCTGTGGAACGATTATTTCTATGGACAGCCTGTAGCGAATGCAACAATTACTACACCAACAAATGAGCCATTTAGCGGCAATATGATTGATCTCTTTGGCGCAAGCGGCCCAGCGCGGCCTAGCCAAGAGAATCCGACGTATCAAACTGCGCTTCCGGCAAATCCATTGCCAACCACAGTTCGCACAACCACATTTCGTGCGGGCATACCCAATCAGCCATTGGCACGGCCAAGTGAGCGAGCACGTTGGTTCCGTTCCGCGGCAACTGGGCAGGGAACGATGTACGCGGACACGTTAGATGGAACATCAACAAAATTTGAAACCTCAACCGACCTATTTGGTATTCCAGTTCCCACGCGCCGATTTGATGCCAGTGATGAATTGGAACTTCGCGCCTACGCGGGCAATAACGATCCCAGTTCAATGTCGCGCTTGGAACGCAGCCTGAACGCCGATGACAACATGCGCGATTCACAATACGTAATCGCGGACAGCATTCTGCGATCAACTGTGTTGCGTGGTGAAGCAGGGGGCGGACCGGATCAGTTAACCAATCCACAATTACTAAGAGATTTACGCCACAAGATCACCGTGGTCAGCGGTCAACGCAATGAAATCATGCCGCCATGGTTGTGGATTGGCAGGCCGTATGGAATTTACAGTCCAAATATTCGTGAAACATTTCAGAATTCTATGTTGTGGCTCGGCTTGCACCCAGAAACACCTGGTCCGCGCGATGAAAATGGCAACGGTCGCATTGACACTGCCTCAACTGCCAACAGCGAGTTGGGATTTGGCAAAGTAGATATTAAGCGCATTGCTTGTTCAAATGATCCATTTCAAGATGGCTCAACAATTAATGAATCAACTACAAATCCAATTGACGGCCGCGACTTCAACCGAACCATTCGTTACTTTGAGGAGATCAATCAAAAACTAGATTTGCGCAAGCCATTGCTTGTCACCTTAGATTTAAAAGACACCACTGGCGCGAGCACGCCCGACGGCGTTCCCGACCGAACACCTGATGGATCACTTGATCAATTCATGGCATTGTCCGTGAATGAACAACGACTTGCCATGCAAGACTTTGTGCGCGAGGCTCGTGGCCGCTTGCGCGCCGCGCTACGCATTCATTCACCAATGACGCCATTGGTTGGGCAGTCATTTGGATTGATCTATACCGAAATGCTTGGCATGAACGATCAATTTGCTGATTACACCGATCGCTTTTATGAGCAATTCTTGTTCACAACGAATACCAAGACACGCGGCGCAGTCAACCCAGGGGAAACCTTGGGGGAAGTAACTGGATCCCCAGCAAAGCTTGCCAATGATGTGATCGCATATCGCAGTGCATGGAGTACTGAAGCGCTAAGCGCCAGCATGGCTGCAAACATTGCCACGTGGCGCAGTCGCGCTGACCTTATGTTTGCGCCAAGTACATCAACTGGATCGCCCGACGCAACGCTGCCTTTGCGCGCGATTCACCAACCCATACTTCCTACAACGGCGTATGCGCAAACCACATTAGTGCCACTTGCAATGCGGGCGGTTGATCCATCAAAGACAACTAGCAAATTGCCAAATTATGATTTCATAACAGGCGCAAATCCAAATTCCGGCATTCCGCCCGACGTCAATACCGCCGACATTGTATTTCCAGGCATTGAGAAACATCCTTTCTTCACCGAAGTGTTCTTTGGTTGGGTGTATCCCGCAACCACTTCGGACGAAGGTGGAAATATCGAACTTGCGCGCTGGGGTTTGTGTGAATGTCCGCCACCAACTCCTGCGCCTACTGCGCTGAAGAAATATAAATTTGTTGCAATTGTCAATGGAAAAATTGGCGCAGAAACAACAAGTGGTGTTAACTCGGTGCAGTGGTTTGACGGCAATGCCACGGAGCCAAATTCTGGCACGAGCGCGGTGAGCGATCCCAAGCGCGATTCACTGGATGAAATAAGAACTCCTGTTGTGGTTGTTCAAGTTGCCAATCCATGGAACGAACCAATTCGCCTGGGTGATTTCCGCATCAACATCTTTGGCAATGACTATGACTTTCCAGATTATGAATTGAATAGTTCTGGCGATGTGGTTCTTGATAAAAACGGACTGCCAATTCCATTGATGCTCGCGCCTGGCACGGAATCTCAACCCGCCACTGCGACCGTGTATTTAATCGCGAATGTGTTGGGAAATTTTATGAGCGCATCAAGCACGGCGAATCATCAAACCACTGAAGATGACTTGGCCAATGTGGCTTCATGGGATCCATTGTTCCGTCGCCGTTGGCTTGATTACTTTGATTTATATGAATATACAGATCTACCTCTAGCAAGCCAATCCTCTTGGAGCACGCTTCCACAGTTGGCAACTTCGCCACAAGCCAGCCCGTTATTTCCATTCACCATGAAGGATGGCGTTCCAGGCGCCGCGTATGCCACCCAAATGCCACGCAGCAAGTTGCTCAACGCCATGCAAATCTTGACCGATCCCAATAAAAAGAGCATTGATTTGGATGTGTTCAAGAGCAACATGAACGTTGACAACATGGCGCGCGGAGTGACTTTGCTACGCGTGTTGAAAAATCCAGCTGATGGAATTTCTAGCACCACATTGCTTGAAGTTGACCGCTTCGATGGCCATTCCGATTTTGATCATTGGTCGACAACTGGAACAACGCCGAACTCTGTTTCAAGTTTGCCCATGTTCGCGGATGACCGAAACTTGGACACCAACCTTGTAACAGGTGGACGATTCTGGACCGCGGCCGCACGCATCACGTTGCCACCGCACATTGGTCTTGCCGCTGGCGCGGAGCGATCCAATTTGCCTGATTTGCTTGGGGCCGCTCCCAACGGAGAAACCAACCGCTTCTATGACGGCGTTGGTGCGTCTCCATTATTGTTTCCGCCACCTACGGCTAAGCCGCTTGTTCGGGCAAGCACGAACGGCTTCCGAGTGACCGACATTACCGCTATGAATCAGTGCGATGCCGGGAATTGTGCCATTGGTAATGCTGACAGTGTGAAACCACCCACGCATTTTCCTGGAATTGTTCTTGGTGAATTCGACGCGTCTATTACGGGTGCCGCCGCGCGGCCTTCAGGCGATTATTTCACCACGTGGACGCATGTGTCGCGAAATTGGTCACGTTTGTTTGACGCCAAGTTCACCACCGTGGCTGCTGATCCTATAAATCCCGATCGAGTTTATCCGGCGGGTAGCGCTCCTGAATTGCCAGTGTGGGACTACACGCGTCAGCTTGTGAGCGGATCATTCGCCTCCAATCCAGTGCCAAATCTATTGCCAACTGATCCACTCCAAAGTAGAAGCCCAATGGTTCCAGTGGAACGTTTCGCGCCACGATTTATATTTTCCAATCGCACGGAGCCGGAATTTTCCAATCGCCCGTTCACAATGCAACCTACGCGTATTGAATTAAGTGGCGTCACTTTAAATCGCAAGTTGCTTGTCGGCGGCATTCCACCGACTAAGCCCGCAGTTCCTGGAACGGCTCTTACAACCGATCGTTCGCAAGGCGATGTATTTGGACTTGGAAGTTTCACAACCCCAACTGTCACGGACCCGGATTTGTGGACCGTGCCATCTCCTTGGGTCGCTGATCCAACGTATGGCTGGATGAGGGCGACTGGAAATTTCCAAATGCTTCTCACGCCTGTTTGGGCACCGCTTCCAGATTTTTGTGGGTTGGTGCCGCCAACCGGCGCCGTTGTTGCTCAGGATGCAACTGTTGCTCCCGCAAATTGGCCCACGCTTGTGTTGCGCAAGCCAACTGCGTTTAATTGTCAGACGGTGATTAAGAGTGCTGGATCAAATTATTATCCAGGCACCAAATCAAATCCACTTGCAAAGCAAGTGACCGCTTTTTACGGCAACGCACGGTACAACGTGACCAACAACACCGACACCAAGTTCACTACTCCACTGTGGTCTGTTCCGCCAGGTTGCGCGCCAGTGAAGACAGCCTCTGGGGAAATTTTGGAACCCGATGGTGGAGTCCGGGTGTTTGTTGCCGACAAAGGCGCGCGCCTATTGGATCAGGACGGATTTTTGTTGCCAATTGATCTGTCAACAGGCAGTGAATTAACCGGTAGACCTTGGCGCGCCCGTGGATTGTGGAACACGCTTGACCGCGTTCCGCAAGCGGGCAGTTTGCAAATGTTGCAGAAGGACGATGACTTTGAGCAGATCGGCGAAGTGCTCGATGTGTTTGCGTGGGGATCCGCTTATAAAACGAGTCATCAAACTGTGGACCCTGTGACAGATTTAAAAACAGGGGATGTACTAAATGTCTTGTCGGGATCAAACGAACGATTTCAAAGCGTGGTCAGTGGCGCGCGAAAAGTTGCTGTGTCCGATGGTCAAGCCAAGGCCACCTTTGCGGAAATTATGAGCAACCGCGTGCCTGGTTTCCCAGTGGGTGAAGGACAGTTTATTAATCGCATTCAAGTTGATCCGCTGAATGTTGCGTTTAGTGGTGGTGGCTCTCAAAGTTTCCCTTACCAATTTGGTGGCACTTCGGCGCTGCGAACTCCGTATGCGCCCAATGTTCCATGGGGTATGCGCATATTTGATTGCTTCACTGTTGACGGCGCGGGTGCTGCGCTTCGATTTGATTGGACAAATAACAGCGTAGCCAACGTAACTGAAATTCAAAAAGGCGGAAGCACTACGCTGATCGATCGAAATACTTTGTCGAGCTCGGGCAGACCTGTTGGCGCGCTTGTGCCTGTGGATGTACGCAGCACAATCAATACCGCGTCCACAACACCTGTCACGCCGCAAATTTTGGCGCAGTGGGAATACGACCGTAGCCCAAGCTTGTCGGGCAATTTTTCTGGCTTGCCAACTAAAGGATTGTTGAACATTAACACCGCGTCAATGGAAGCCATGAAAGCTTTGCCGCAAATGACAATGATGGTGTACGAGGACACGGGCAGATTTGATGGAGTTCCTGCCATGAATACTCCTATTGCAGATCAAATACCCAAGCCAGGTTCATCAGGCGGAAATCGTTATGTACGCGCGCCGTTGGCGATAGAGATTTATCGCAATCAACTTGATCCAAATTTAGACACGCTTCTTTGGGCGCCGCAAGCTGGGGACCCAATGGGCACCGCAAGTGGTAATACCGCTCTTTATCCAACCTATGTTGATCGTGGCGAATCAATTCTTGTACCGAGTACTGGCGGCAAGACCCAGCCCATTACGCTTCCGTTGAATTTGCAACCTATTCCCAAAGTTGCATACAACACGGGCATGCAAAGCCAGCGCGGTATTTCAACCATTGGTGAACTGATAGGTATCGCGCGTCAATCCTCGGAAATGTCTTTTACAATTCGCACCGCCGGAAATGATCCCTATAGCAAGACATCGACACAAGGTTGGGATGCTCGCGACAACAACGCGACAGATACCAAAATTGACCCTCTCGACGCGCGTCTTTCGACCGATCGTCAGGGTGTGCGCCAATTTGATTTCATCACGAACACCGCGATCGCTGACCGCCAAGTGCTGACCTACGACACAAGCTACGGCGATAGCGAGGAACTGAATTTACTCTTCAAGGGCATCTCCAATCTCGTCACCACGCGCAGCGACGTGTTCACTGTGTACTTCAAGGTTCGCACCGTGAAGCAGAATCCAATCGACGGTAAATGGAACGGCACCGACCGCGAAGCCGTGCTGGATGACGCGCGCTATGTGATGTGCGTTGACCGAACCAATGTGAATCGTCCATCGGATCAGCCGCGTATTGTGTATTTCAGCCGCGTGCCGGATTAAGTTGCTCCGTACTGCTTGCAATTCCGCGCACAATGCGACGTGCGTTTCATTGTTCTTGTTGGGCCAGCAATGGACTTGCGCCTTCGCGCTTGCCGCGAATTTCGTAGTATCGCTTGCACATGCGCGCCTTCACCGATGCTGCATATTTTGTGGCGGCCTTGCTGACCAGTCCGCTGTGGCTTTGGTGGCTGTTTCGCACCGGGCAACAGCGCACGGATTGGCGCGCGCGCTTTGGATTTGGCGTTGATTTGCCCACAACCAATGCTGGCGCAAAAACAGCGACGCAAACCGCAACCCAAACAACCACGCGTGGCCGCATTCTTATTCACGCCGTGAGCATGGGTGAAGTGAACGCAGCGCGGCTTTTGGTGGAGCAACTTTGCCAACACTGCGAAGTGGTGCTGAGCGCAACCACCGACACTGGCTACGCGCGCGCGCTTGCCGTTGCGCCCGCGGGTGTGAGCGTGGTTCGCTATCCGCTAGACCTGAACATGGCCGTGGATCGATTTTTAAATCGTGTGCGGCCAGATCTTGTGGCGCTGGTTGAACTTGAAGCGTGGCCCAATTTCATCCGCGCCTGCGGGGCGCGCGCCATTCCCATTGCCGTTGTGAACGGACGCATTAGCGACCGTGGATTTAGGCGCTATAAGTTGGCGCGCTGGTTTTTAAAGCCGCTCTTCGCGCGATTTCGATTTGTGTCGGCGCAAACCCAAATCTACGCCGATCGATTTGTTGCCATGGGCGTGCCCACGCATCGAGTGCATGTGGGCGGAACAATGAAATGGGACGCGGCGCAAACAGTGAATAGTTCCGGCGATCTCGCCAATGATTTGGCGCGCGAACTTGGCATTGATCCCACACGTCCGCTTGTGGTTGCGGGCAGCACCGCTGATGGCGAGGAGGCATTGCTACACAGTTGCGTGCCTGAGGGAGTGCAACTGTTGTGCGCTCCACGCAAGCCGGCGCGCTTTAACACGGCCGCTTTGGATTTGCCTGGTTGCGTGCGCCGTACGCATAGACCAATTGGAAGCGCCGACGGACAGCGGGGGAGCGACCGATTTCTTTTGGACACCATGGGCGAATTAAAGAAGGCGTATGCCTTGGCCACAGTGGTTGTGGTTGGCCGAAGCTTTGGCGATCTGCATGGCAGCGACATGATGGAGCCCGTTGCGCTGGGCAAGGCCACCATTATTGGTCCGCGCTACGGTGACTTTGCCGACACCGCGGAGAAGTTGATCGACGCAGGCGGCTTGTTGTGCGTCACGCGTGAAGCGCTGCCGCGCGTGTTGCAAGAGTTGATCGTGGACGCCGCCGCGCGAGAGCGCATGATCGACGCCGCCCTGGGCGTGATCCGCCGCGAACAAGGCGCCACCACGCGTAATGAAATGTTGCTGAGAGAACTTCTGCAAGAAACGATTCACGCACACGCGCCAGTTCAGCCGCGCTCGCAAGCGGGGGGCGCATGAACTCTAATTCGCCGCGCGAGGATTCCACGCACCCTGCTTCGCGGCAAACACAAGCGGGGCGCGCATGAGCGGTGATTCCATTCTTAAGCCTGGCGAATCATTTCAAGAAGACGTGTTGCTTGCGCACATTCACGACACGGTTCCTGGCGCGGCGCATGTTCTCGTTGGTCCCGGCGACGACATGGCGTTGATGCGCGTTGGCAGCGGCGAGTTGCTTGCCGCCAAAGATTTATTAGTTGAAGGGCGACATTTTTTGCCATCGGCAAGCATGGCGCAGATTGGCCGCAAAGCCGTCACTCGAAACATAAGCGATGTGGCCGCCATGGCCGCGCGGCCCGTGGCCATTCTTGCGGCGTGCGTTCTGCCGCGCTCCATCACGCAGGCGCAAGCGCAAGAATTGGTGGACGCCATTTCACAAACAGCCGCTCACTTTGGCGCGCCGTTGATTGGCGGCGACACGTGCGTGCATGTTGGAAATGGTCCGCTCACAATTTCCGTGACCGTTCTGGCGCAACCTCTTGATGGCGTGAAACCAATTCTGCGCGGCGGCGCGCAAGCGGGGGACCAACTGTTTGTCACTGGCGCGCTTGGTGGCTCGCTTGCCAAAGATGGCGGGGGACATCACTTCACATTTACGCCGCGCCTGGCGGAATCTCATGCGCTGGCCAAACTGCTTGGGACCAACTTGCATGCCATGATGGATTTGTCCGATGGCCTGGCCCGCGACGGCGCGCGCTTTGCGCAGGCAAGCGCGTTGCAGGCGGTGATTATCGCCGAACAACTTCCCTGCACGCCCGAATGCGTGAAGGCGCACACGCAAGCCAATGCGTGGCAAGGAGCTTTAGGCGATGGCGAAGATTATGAGTTGCTGTTCGCGGTGGCCGCTGGAGTTCAGATGCCATCAACCATTGGTCCAAACAACACTCCGATCACTCGCATTGGTTCGTTGCAAGCGTTGCCGTTTCCAACTGACAACGCTTTCGTATGTCTGCACAATCAAATAGTGGTCGATGTTTCCAAACTTGGACATTGGCACAATGCGTAACACGTGGCGGGCGTCAGTAAACTTAAACCACCCTGAACCACCCCCAACCACCACACGCTCTTTGAAACAATTGCATTCCACATGAATACATTTGAAATCACAACCCAGTCGCACGCGCAAACCGAGGAGGTGGCAGCCATGCTCGCCACGCTGCTTGTGGGCGGGGAAACCATTGCGCTGCGTGGAGATCTTGGCGCTGGCAAAACCTGCTTCGCGCGCGGCCTTGCCAGCGGCCTGGGTTGCGATGAGCGGCAAGTGAGCAGTCCAACATTTATCGTGTTGCAGCGCTACCGCGGCGCGCGCATTGATCTTGTGCATGTGGACGCGTATCGCTTAAGCAACCCGGAGCAACTGCGCGACAGTGGCTTGGAACTTGGCGCGCACGACTGCGTGGCCGCCATTGAATGGTCCGAGCGAGTTGAAAGTGAATTGCCCGCGGACACCATCACGGTTTCTTTGGTCGCTACAAGCGCAACTGATCGAGCCATCACCATCAACGCGCCCGCGAATTTTATTGAACGAGTTGGCTGGAGCATGCGCGCTCGACCTTGCGCCATTTGCAAAACGCCAGTGGCGTTCTTGGGGGAAACAAAACCGTTCTGCGGCAAGCGTTGCCGCGATGTGGATCTTGGCCGCTGGATTGACGGCCGCTATCAAATTTCACGGCCCATTGAGCAAACTGATTTAGATGAAGACTGAAATTCAAACTGGAGCAGATTGAAAGTCAGATTGAATTCAGACGACCCATAAGGGGGTCAACTTTGCTCATGCGGTTGGGGCTCTTGATTCGCAGTGAAAGTTAAGGCGCTTTAAAAAAATCACGCGGGCTTATCGCCACTGATCACCTTGCGCAGAGCCATGATCGATTCACGCAGTGAAACGGAGGCGCGCGAAAATTCGCTGGTGGCTTCTTGAGCGCGCGACGCGTTGACCGTGAGAGCGTCCATAGCTTGACGAATTTGTTCAGCGCCTTGCACTTGGCTTTGCATTCCCTCGGTCACTTGGCCGAAACTGCTTTCCACGCTGCCAACTTGATCAATCACTTGGGTCAAT
>Ga0209190_1001879_pt1 | contig 14508 bp, 20 predicted proteins | sample M_140205_XF_Meta_FD_187315 | JGI IMG/M metagenome (GOLD analysis project Ga0209190, IMG submission 187315) | Freshwater microbial communities from Lake Montjoie, Canada to study carbon cycling - M_140205_XF_MetaG (SPAdes) (version 2) | ecosystem: Environmental > Aquatic > Freshwater > Lake... | reverse complement strand
ACGCTTAACGACACATTTTTCTTAGTTGCCATCTTAGTGCCCCATCCATCCAGTTGCTACGCTTGATTGCGAGCGGGTTGATGTTGTTCTTGGTGCTCTATCGTAACTCGACTCACGGTGCGCTACCGGAAACGCGAACGTCACTGCTAGTGCGTCGGCTGCATCCGGCGAGGCTAGACCGCGAGACTTCATTTCTTTTTTACCTTCTAGGTAGATCGTACCCGACGAGTCCGGCTTTTTCATCGGCGCGGTCAAATCCGCCTTTAACTGTCTGTCACTTGGTATGCTGGCGGTCTTTAGCCAATCCTTCATCATACCCCACATCTCCGCCCGCTTATTACCCCACATGACGGGTTTGCTAGATTTCCAGCCGAAGTTTACACCTCGCACCTTGTACCTCTGTTCTTTCAATCTGTCAAGTACCCCGTAACCTAATCCACCTTCATCGATCACTGTTAGCGCTGGTCGGTACTCCTCGATTGCATCGATCACCCGTCCAACGGTCGTCATGGTGTCCTCGCCGTGGTACCGTTTGATCGCTATTAAGTCGCGGCCTTGTCTAACGACGATGACGGTTGCGTCCGCGCCTCCTCGAGCTGGGTCAACTCCGATAACAATCGGCGCCGTTTCGTCCTTGTACTTTGGCCGACCGGCGGCGTCGTCGACAAGACGCGCACCAATAAACTGATCTTCGCCAGCCGATGGAAATTCACCGTAGACCTCAACCCTAGCCTGCGGCGAATCCTCGCCATATTCCGCAATGATCTGCTCATATATCTGTTTGTCCGTATCCTCGACATCCCGCGAGTCGATGTTCTCTGTGTGCCAAAACGCACGCTTGGCGTGGAAGCATTCGTAGAAGTAGCCTTGGTTGCGTCGCGGGTTACTGAACGCAAACCAATACCTATCCAGTATCGGCTCGGTGAAGAAGCCCGCACCAACCGACCAAATAGCGTCCGGTATACCAGACGCCTCATCAAAGATCAACATCATGCCGTCATGGTTGTGAACACCGGCGTACGCATCGGGGTTCTCTTCCGACCACAGCTTACCCTCCGCACCCCAGTACCTGGTACCTTTCTTCAAGTCGCGCTCGACTAACTCAGACACCCATTTAGCAGGCACCAGTTTAGTTGCGCTGATCTCCCACCAATGGTTATTAATCACCATTGCTTGCCACTTAGTCAACTCACCCCATGTGACTGATCGCAACTGCGCTTCGCTGTTAGCTGACACTATCACGGATGCTCCGATGCGGGTTGTCAGCATCCACAGGATTAGCCAACTAACTAACGCCGACTTACCAATACCACGACCAGACGCAACAGCCGCCCGCATGGCGTCCATGTCAACTTTGCCACGGTTAGTCTTAATATGTTGGGCTATCTGTCGCAGCACCTTGCGCTGCCAGGTGCGCGGGCCTTTAAACTTAGCCAACGGTGTGTTGGGCTGCCCCCACGGGAACGCAAACAGTACAAACGCTTCTGGATCGTCGGCAATCGTGGGTGCCCACAACCGCGTCATTAAGAGCTGTTCGCCCTCGGAATCATAGATCGGCAGTTGCGCCATTAAAATGCAGTCCGATTACGAATAAAATTTTGCCCTTGGCGCAACGCGTTGTTGGTTTGCGTGGCGTAATTAATTAACGCATTAACCGGTTCTGCAAACATACTAGGTAAGTTTTCATCTGCCCAAGTTAAAGCTGGCGGCAATGAAGATGCTGAGGGCGTAGTTCCGTTACGGTAACGGGCTTGCATATCCGCATAAAAGTCAGCCATTTGCTTGTTTTTAGGGTGGCTTAATAACCTATTAACTTCATTTACCTTATAAGCGTGATGCGCCGCATCCGCAGGGCGGTTATATGAATCTGATTTACCTTTGCCATTCCAGCGTTCAAGAGCCTTATCTTCGCCGTACACATCCGCCTTAACCGCCATTAATGCGTGTACTAACTTTGCGTTAATTACTTCCCTATCAAATGCAGTCGGTGCGTTTTTGCGTAAGTTAGATATTTCTTCAATTGTTGGCGGCAGGCCAGCTTTAATCAGTATGCTACGGTACTTAGGTGTGTCTGCGTACCCCCACCCATTTATACCCATTGTTCCTTCGGTTAGAATAGTAGGCAACATTTTAGACGCCAGTTTAGGCGACATTAAGTTGTTGCGTAACGCCGTTTGATTAGCCGCAGCTAACGCTTCTAAATCCATATTTGGCAAACCTGTTTCAGGCGCCAAGTTATTATCAATATACCGTTGCTGCGGGTAATAGGGCGTGACGCCGCCGTATTTGTCGGCCCACGATGTATCTTTAGCTGGCATTCATAATCCTTTCCGGCAATGTGGTGCTTTCCAGATACTCCGGTTTCTGTTCCGTGATGAGTCCGTCGATGACTCGGCTTTGGGCTTGTTCTAACGCCTGCGTAATGCTGATCTTCTGATAGACGTCAATGCTTATTTCTTGTTTGGCCGTCCAACCGTGAACATGTTGCAGTATGGCTAACGCCGCCTTGGCGTCGCCGTTGCGTGCCGCCTCGCGCAGATGCGAACTAGCTTCGATCTCAGAATCAGCGCGCCCCTTTTGCTCTGCCATTGTAGCAATCGGATCAAACTCACACAACTGCCGGTACTCCTGCGGCAACATGCCAGCGGCTAACGCCAACGAGTCACCTTTAAGGCCAAGCGCCGCAGCGTCGTAGATTGCCTGCAACCGCGACTCGGTAGCTTCTAGCTTACGGATTGATAGCGGAATCGATTTAAACATGTTCGCATATTAACAAATAATTTTTAGATTGCAAGCGCGGGTCATTGTGGGCAGTTTAAAAATAAAAAAAAATTGTCTGCTAAGCCTCCGTTTTCGTGACCGGTCGGCGTCGGCCCCTACCCCCCTGGTTAGTAAGCACTCACTTTTTAGTTGGCAAGCTGACAAGTTAGTAAGCACTAACTAACTAGGTTAGTAAGCACTAACTAACTAGGTTAGTGAGCACTCACTTTTTTGCACGGGATACACGGCGACATGCACATAAACTGTTAGCAAATAGCTATGTAGGCAATGTAGGCAGTTTTGGCGACCGATTTAAGTCGCTGCCGTATACGAAAACACGCTAACAATCTGTTATCATAATGACAACTATTTTTTCAAGCTAAGTTCTAATCTATAACTACCCACAATTACCCGCAATCCGCTAAAAGCCTTGTCTCGTCTACGTTTTAGCGTTGGCAATTTGTCTTTCAAAACTACCCTATTTGAGCCCGCACTTGCCACGCAAATCAATACCCGACTAATTTATTTGGGTATACAAAATAATCCTTTACAAGATAATTTATTGTGATATTCTGTCCTTGTTGCACGACGCAACTACAATAAACCGGAGAAAACCATGCAATCACTTATAGATACCACTGTCGTAATAGTTTTATCTTTATCATTTCTTAAAGTTTTAACACTTTTTATTTAAGGAAAAACAAAATGTTCGCACATATTTACAAAGGCAAAAACAAAACGTGGAACTTGATCATTTCGCGTAGTGCTGAAATAACAGCGGAGCACGTAGTGATTGAATACAACGTGCCAAGTAAAGTCGACGCAAAACGGATAGCAAAAGAATACAACGCGAAAGCCTGGAACTATTAAAAACAAAACGGCCGGCGAAAGCCGGCCAATAAACCGGAGAAAACAATGCAAAACCAACTGCCTGATTCAATTTCGCTTGAATTACATTTTACTGATTTGCAGGATATCGATGACACGTTGACGAATGATGAGGCGCGTCAAATATTGCAATTGATACAGCGTAAAGCCAATGTATTTGACAGCGAAATGCTTGAGTCATGGATTGAATTCTATAACCGCCACGCCTAAACCGGAGAAAACAACATGCAAAATTTACTTATCAATCGGCTATCAATCGCAGGTCTGATTCTGATCTATATCGACGCGCATCAACATGTGTTTGCAATCGGCGAAGCGATCGCAGCCGGATCCGCGTTAATCGGCGCGTTAACTTATACATTAATTGAGGGGTAATTATGAAAACTACATTATCCGTTTATGACTTCCGTGATGCTTTCATTCGCGCCAACCGAAAAGAGCAATTTAGTTATGATGCTTTGGGTTTAATTTATGACTGGCTTGAAAATAACGATTCCAATTATGAATTAGATGTTATTGGCCTTTGCTGCGAATTATCAGAAAATTATTATTACGACATAGCTGCGAATTACAGCATCGACATATCAGAGTGCATTGATGAAGTCACTACTATCGAAACTGTTGTGAATTATTTACAGGATGAAACGACAGTTATTGGCACCACAGAATCAGGCACTATTGTTTACGTTCAATTTTAAACGGGGGATAACATGCAAAACTTAACTATCGACGGCACTACGTATAAATTAAAATTCGACCGTGATCCGCTCGAAATGATAAAACTCGCACGAAAGCCATATAAGCCAAAAAAGCCAAAAGATATTCGCAAGTTCCCAACGCGCGCGGATTTATCGACGGGCGATTACATTCGAGAGTTTATTAAGTTAAACAAATTGACGACTGTAAAATATAACTATCTGAATTTTTCAGGTACACCACACTACGACCCATCGATTCCACTATTTGAAATTTTACCTGATGCGGAGGTATAACCATGTATTACGATCGAGCAGAAAAAGTTAGCACTATTGTTTACGAATTAAATGGCATCACGTACCTGCCACACTACAAAAAGATCAATTGTTTTGTAAGGCCAGGTTATGGGCGCGCGCATTTTGAGGAGATGAGCGCAGCGCAATTGATATTCGCAGGCGCTAAAACGTCGACCGAATACCTTTTCACACGCGTAGGAGGCGAGCATGGGTCAATTTAAGCGCATTGCAACCGATATTCACGGGTTACATTGGCCACAGCACTTGCACGCTTATGAGTACGTCTACGAGTCCGGCGAGTTACTTTGTTTTCTTGACTATACCGCGCCTGATCGCGGCGTAGGCTATAACGGCAGTGCGTGGCTTGTGCATGCGTATGCAGGCGGCGTTGATGTAGTGAAGTTACTACGTGATGAGATAATCAGGGAGATTGAGAGGGCAGCGTGTTTGCACTTATCGGATTAATGCTTGCTGCGCTACTTGCAATTGTGTTGGGATTGTAACGAATTATGTTACTATAATACCGTTTTTACCGGTGGTTGTTTTTATCCCCTCGCGTGAGGGGATTTTTTTTATGTGCGCTCGATAATCTCATATGCGCGTAAACGCGCGCGTAATTCTGATATTTCAGCGTCCCGCTCCGCTAATTTTTTCTGCAGGTGTTCGCTTAGATCGTAAACTGCCGCTAATTTTTCAAACCTGGCTTTATGATCTGCCATCATCATGTGATACAGGCGCTCTGACGCTTCGATCTGTTTTTGTATGAAATCCATGTAATCCCCAAAAGAAAAACGCGCCAGATCGTCTCTGGCGCGCTCATACTGCTATTACTCTGCTACTTCGTCGTCTTCTGCTTCGTCGTCGCAAGCTACAAACTCATCTGCCTCTTCGTCGAAATAGTACGTCACATCATCAAACGCATTGTAGAAATACTCTACGTCATCTTCTACCCAAAACGCATTACCGTCCTCGTCATACTCAACGCCATCATCGCACTCATCGCACTCATACTCAAACTCTACTACGTCCTCATCGATCACGACAACGCTGTTGCCGGTGTAAATTGTGATTGCCATTTTGATACTCCAAAAGTGTTACGGCCACGCCGACCGTAAGACTATTTTAGGTGAAAACGGTTACACTTCAAAGACATTACCGCGAAAGTAGATCAAGCCAGCGTCTTCGTCTAACACTTCGCATAATTCGGGCGGTAACAGCTTGCCTTTATAGAAAGTAAGCACGGCAAAACCTGATCGATGGTTCTTAGGGTTGTCTTCTGAATAACTAAACTGTTGACCGTTGACGTCAGCCAGGCTGCCCGTATCGACGCCGTAACGCGTGCCATTGTAGTCAGTGAAAGGCGTACATTTTAGCGAGTGAAGATGGCCAGTGACGATTGAAGTACCCGCTTTAAGGGTGTTGTTATAAATAGCATGAATTCCGTTATGGTATCGGTGTTTTATCATACAGCTATCGTTAATCATCATTGACGTTGAAAAGCGCCAACGTGGAAAGTGATCGGTGAGGTTCATACCCATGATGCCCTTAAAACCCTCACCTACTTGCGCGCAGAGCCTAGCATTAAATCTTTGGTCGTGATTTCCCCATAGAAAATGCAGCTTACTGTTTAATGATGCCGCCTCGATCTCACCTAAACGCTCTTGACACGCCTCAAGCTCTTGCTTAACTGTGGGCGTGCTTTCCCACATGCCGCCAGGCGGGTGCCTGCTAATCGATGCACCGTCGAACGCGTCTCCGTTAATTACAATTATCTTACTTTTTAGCTCTTTAGCAAACAAAACAAACGCGCGATGGGCGGTTGATACGATGTTAGGCCAGTAATGACAGTCACTGGCAACCATGATCGTGCCGTTATCAATCTCAACATTAACGCGCACGCCATTTGCAGGCATAACGATATTAAAGTCAGGGCTACGATTACTTGACGCGTTTAGAATAGTTCCATGTTTCTCTTCTATGCTGCGACGGCGGTAATTGATTGCCCGCGCAGTCATGTTCAACTCTTTGGCCATCTCGCTAACTGACTGAATGCGACGCCACGCAGCCATGAAGTCTTCGTCCGATATTTTAGTAGCCATTATCGCCCTTAGTTGTACTGGTTTGCTAACATTGGCACAATTATATTACCGGACTATAACAAATACAAAAAACAATATTTTATTTTGTAACGGCTTTCAAGTAAGGCGATGCAGGCTTGTCCTCGATCATGCGACGCAGCTCTGAGCGAGGGACGTCCGTCATGTTAGGCGCGCAAAATATATGCTTCTTAGTTTGATACTCACGTGTGCCGATACGTCCGCAATCAATCCAGCCTGCTTCGCGGAATGCGTGCAATAGTGCTGCTTGTGGTATTCGCACGCCGGTAGGCGCGCCAGTTGATACGCGGTCACACAATGAATAGAACGGTGAGCCAACCACGCCTTGCGAAAACTCGCCAAGTCTAGCCTGCATCATCTCGACCAAATACGACTCAGCAGTGCTGCGACCCTGCTCGACCATAATCATCTTGGCCTCAGTCATCATCGGCGCAGCGCCTGGGTTGAACTTAGACACGTCGCGCTGATACAGCCACGCACAAACAGCCGATGCACCGCCCGCCGCGTACCAGTCCCACATCGCCAATCCATCGGCTTCGCTCATGCGACCCGCGTCCGAGTGAGTAACGAACCATCGACGATCATCCGATGGCAGCGACAGCGGCACACGTTCGTTCGAGAACGCAAGCACGAACAGACGGTTCAACGCCTTGTACGGGTGCATGCCCTTGCGGTTGACTAGCAAGAACTCAGGCGGCGCGGCGATGATTGGCTTTAGATGGTTCTCGAGCGCTCTGCGATCCTTCGCTTCCGATTGACGTAGCTCTTCAAACACCATCACTTCGGACTCAAGCGCGTAACCCCACTGGCTCATGATCTCCTCGTTACGCACGATGGACACGTTATCATGCGTGGCGCCACCGATGCCCCACAAGAGCGGCTCCCACATCGTGTCCTTGCCACTGCCAGGATGCCCGATATGCAGTACAGCGTGATTGATCTTACGCGCAGGGTGTTGCAGCTTGTACGCCATAACGTTCAACACGTGCTCACGCTCAGCCTGCTCAGGTATCATCTTGTGCACATGGTCTAGCCATCGTGTAGCGTCCCCCGCCACAACGTCAGGGCGACGGTTCTGCCAGCGGTTGCCATACGCCTGCCCTTCACGTTCAACTAATACCGACTCGCCTGCGGCGTACGTGATACCGGCCAACGCAAGCGCGCCCATCTTTTGGCGGTTTTCATCAAAGCAAACAGATGCCTCAACACGTCGCTGCGACTTGCTAGGGTGAATCGAAAAGCACGATACATGACGAAACAATGCGTTAAACGTATAACGGCTAATTTCACGCCGGTCGTTCATATCGAAGTACGCATCATCGTCTTGTATATACGCAAAGCGTGTGTACCAGTCGGCCTTCTCAACGCGGTCTAATTGCTTCTTTTCAACTTCAGCGATTACTTCAGCACCCTTGTCAGGAAACGCAGCGGTCGGCGCAAGTTTGGATAACGCCATGTCCATCGCATGCGCGAGTAACTCTTGACGTAAGCCTGGCGCATGCTTCGGGCCACCGTTAACGGCTACCCAATCAAGGAACGTGTGTGAGTCAAAGTCAACGCAATGCGAGTGCAGACAGCAGTACGTTCGCATCGAGGGGTTGTAACGCCCTTCGGGGTTACCATCGGAATGCTCTGCGCTGTTAGGGCAGATGACGCCAGCCCAGCCTTGACTGTTGGGTTTGGACAACAGCAGGTTCTGACCTGACAACCACGCCATGACGTCATCCGCACCGTCGTCTGATAAGCGGATAGGACGCACGGTGAACGACTCAACGGCGCTAGGCGTGACTGATAAATGTGTACAAATTTCGGACAGCGTGTATTCACGATCAGGATGGAACTCAACCAAACGCGATATGAACTTGTTTTTGTTTGGCTTTAAATTAATTGAGCCTGGCAAGCGAAAGTTACGCACTGGATTACAGGCGCCTGGGTCGGTGTAACCTGCTTTGGCTATCGCATCAATCGCAGCGGAATATTCACCTTTCGTTGGCTGCTCGCTGAATGCGTAACCCCACTGATACGACCCTTCGCTAGTCTCCATGATCCACGTTGGCGGCAACGACGGCGTGTTGGGCGCCTTCTCAGGGTCGCCCACGTCATCTAACACCATGACCAACACGTACTCGCAATTGTCACGTGATGCACTGACATGCCCATCTTTGAAACGATCAACGATGAACGACGCGGTGTTGCCGTACCACGACTCGCCGGCACGCATCGAACGTGTAGGTAAGGCCGCAGGCCACGTACACTTGACAGCTCCATCGGCGTGCAACTGCAGCTCACCGTCTTTCAGTTGCGGCTTCTGGCGCACGATAAGCGCAGTCTCGCCTTCAGGGGCGAGGTTTTTATAGTATTCTAGGAATTCCAATGTTGTCTCCGGTTTACTTGCCGTAACGGGTCATGATCTTAACGCCCGCCTTCAACGGCAAACCCTGCGCCCAATCAGGAGCAGTACACATAATACGGTTCAATTCGATTGCATCTGCTTCGGGATTTTTTGATTCAAGTACGATTTCATCGTGCACGTGTAGGACGGTGTCAGAAAGTTGGCGTAAAGAATGCCGTAGCAAGTCGTGAGCGATTGCTTGTGTAATGTTCTCACATGCAAGCCCGCGCCACAAGCGCGCTCTTGGCCATTCTTTAGCATCTGCCGCTGGCTTCCATGCCGCCTTAACATACGTGATCTCATCACCTTCAAACTTAGCGAACGGATAACATAGAATGCGACCCGATGGCAACGCGTACCATAAATGCTGCTTGTCATACAGGTACGTAACCCGACCCGCTGAAAACTCCCGATTGGGGTTGCGTAGAGCTGCGCGGTAGGCGTTTTCTAGCTTCTCCCAGTAACGTACTGCCCACGGATTAGCGCGTCGCCATGCGTCCACAATACGCCTAGAATCGGACTCCTGCATCACGATGCCGTAATTGCGACCCATCGCCGAAAACGCACCGACCGAACCACCAAACCCCAGTGACAGAATGGCAACTTTACCGATCTGGCGCTCTTCGGACTCGGCGCCGATCTGCTCTTCCGGTATGCGGTAGATGCCTGCGGCCTCACGGATATAGATGTCACGACCTTCACGGAATACATCAAGCACTGACTCGGCTTGCGGATCGGCTGACGCCCACGGTGTGACACGTGCCTCAATGGCCGACCAATCAGCAACAACGAACGAATGACCGGCTGCCGGTATCAATGCGGGCCGGAGCATTCCCCGCAGAACATCTGTAATGCGGCGGCCATATCTTGGTACGATGTTGTGCCCTCGCACCATAGCGTGCCTAACTTCGTCTGGGAGTTCGGCGCATTTTCTTGTGAAATTGTGAACCTGCGCGCCGTAGCTGGATGCCCTTCCGGTAGCGGATCCTCCTGCAAACACAAATGCACCTCGAACTCGTTGATCGTCTTCGTCTGCCAAGCCCGCAAGGCGGCTGAACTTCGCAACCGACGACGCCCATAAGTCATCTGCGCATTGAATGACGTCCGCAACATGCGACGGAATTTCATCGGGGTTTTCCTCTGCAAAAGCTAATAAGTTAGCACGTACTGATTTATCTATAGAATACTTCAACTCGCCGTCTTTGAATGTTTCCATCAACTTCAACGCTTGCGATCCGACACGATCCATCACCCACTTCTTCATTTTAGGGCTGCGTACCGACGTGATCTGCCCTTCGGTTAGCTCAGTGACCAACGTCTCGATCTCTTCTAATTCAGCAGCAGCGTACTTGATCGCAGCATGTGCTAACGGCAGGTCAAGCAACACGCCTTTATCATTTATGCGCTCATTCGTATGGTAGTCAGCAAGCTCGGTATCAGATAGCGGTCGCATGGCCTGAGACACGGCACGCATAGCGCGAACGTCCTGCTCGCAGTACGCGACCATCTCGGCCATTAGCTCTGGCGAATCGTTAAACGATCCATCAACGCGAGGGATGGAAAGTGCACGGATAAGTTGGCTTCCTCGGTGGTCTTTGCGCATATTGCTGCTGAGTGCGCGGCCGACGTCTTCAAGGCTTCCAGGTAAGCAGTTAGCACGCGCTTGCGTAGCGGTGCAGTAGAACTGCTCGAGTTTGAAGTTAATTTGTAAGACGTACCAGAAAATGAGCCGCTCAAACGCGGCGTTATGGGCGCGTATCTGCCCAGTGTGCTTACGCACCTCATCAGGGAATGGTTGGTCGGGTGTCCAGGTAACAACGTCACCATCATCAAAGGCGTATGACATACAAAGTACATCTGTACTGGCGTCTTGTGCATAGTTATAAACTCCACGGGAGGATAGGTCGCAGCGACTGCGAGTCTCGAAGTCAAGCCAAAGGATTTTCATAATTTGTATCTGTATACAAGTTTGCGTTTTTTATTTCGACCAGATACTCTGTCTTCACCTAACATTTTTTGTAACCCTAGCACACCACTTATTCCATACTTAGCAAATGCGCTTCTGGAATGTATTTCAACACCATCAATTATTATCAAACGACTACCACCACCTCGCTCAGTACCTAAATATTCAAAGTTACTTGCTTTGTAAATCGTTCCTGCATGGCCATGCTCAGGGTCAGCCAAACTTAATATGGCGGAGTAGCCTTTTTTCTTTAATTCTTTTAAAGCTAAACTTATAAACCGACTTTCGGCATTTTTTGGCGTGTCATTTATTAAACATAAACGTCTTAACTCAAGATCGCAGTCATAACATTTTGCTTGATGCCGCATAGCAGGTTCACCGAATGCAGCTACACCAATTAAAACATCTTCTCTAAAAAGACCAAAGTAATGCCTGCACCCAGGCAATGATTTTGAATAATGCCAATTCACAACAAAAGGTTTTGCGATATTAGCGGGGATATCTTTAACGGTGTAGTTCTTAACTTCGCTCATTTTAATTTACTTTATTTTTCATAAGATTAGGTGGGGTACTCGCTGCATTAGGGGTTAATAAAAGTATCTCCGCTTCCACTATCCCAGCATCCGCTTTCCCCCGTAGGTGTATTAATGCCGGTTACGATTATCCGGCGCATGTGTCGATGCTACGTAGGCCCATGCCGACTTTTTACTTAGCTGCGACGACGACGTGCAGGAGCGGCTTCAGCGACAGGCGCTGCTTCTGCTTCTGGTTCATCACGTTCACCATCGATACTCACCCACTCAACGATCTCAAAGACTGGCGTGTAAATGCGACCGTAGGCTTTATGCTGGTAGTGATCTTTCTTCAGATGCACAACCGGCACTGGCTTACTTTGATCCTTCTCAACCTGCTCAGCGATTGCAACAGCCAACTGCTGAACTGCACGCTTGCCACCAACGGATGTGACGGTATAGCGTGCTTCCATGCCTTTGTCAGTACCTTCAATACACTTCATTGACATACCGACTTGTGGCTCCCATCCGCGTTTAGCGTTTGGCGGTGCGATTTCCATTTCAGGCAATGGCTCAGTTACCGATACCATCTTCTCGCCCAACACTTCACCTTCACCCCAAGCGATAAAGCCGTGGATAAAAGAGAATGGGTTAATCGCCCATAAAGAGTCGTCATCAACTTCAGTTTGATCGGCACCAAACACCCAATGACCTGTCTTGTCCATCTTTAGAATGACTGAACCAGCAGGGCCAACTTCAGTCTCTAAAGTGCGCAAGGCAGTTGATAGGGATGATACGGCAGGAAGGTTTGCACCTTTGAACGTTACGATATTTGACATTACTGTTTCCTTTATTGAAGTTTAGAAAGGGCGGCAGTTAACTGCTTCCCGATTTGTAACACCGCTGGCCTCGGATCAGATTCCGGTGCCAACGTACTGCCCGACGAAATAGACACAACTAACTCCGACGGCAATTCTTTGCCCAACTTCTTGAGCATTTTTTCCATCTGTGCGGGCGACTTTAAATTTAAATCATACGCATGGTCAATGCCATTAACATCAACCCACGCATCTACTTCGGTTTCGTTCGCCCACTGGCGTGTACCGCGCTTAGCAACCAACTTAAAACCTGGCACGGGTTGACCATTCTCCAACATTTCAAACGCCAATGCACGTAAATTTTTGATGTAGTCTTCTAACATGTCTGCTTGCTCAAGCTGCAACTTGATTTGTTCAACAGGCAAATTAGCTAATGTTGTTTTCAATGCACGATCGGCTGCACCTGTCATCTGTGGGCAGATCGGCTTAGCAGTACACCAACGACAGTGCTCACCTGTTTGCATGGGCGGGTCTGGGTAGTCCGACAGACGCACCGCGTAAAGCAGCTCTTGCTCAAACTCAGCAACACGTTTAGGTGTGGTCACCCAACGGCGTATCTGTGGTGGCTGCACGATGATGCACTCGATCTCATCAACGCCATCAAATATCCATTTAGCTGCTTCGGTACGCATAGCTGCTGCTGCGTAAAACATCAGTTGCGGATTCTCTACGGCGTCAACCATTACCCCGTCGCCAAATTTCCAGTCGATAACGAATGCACGGTTATCACGGCGGCCAAGCAGATCAGTGCTACCGAAAACACCAGGAAGAAAGTCCCCAAAACCAACACGAGTCTCCACCATGTATTCCATTTGTTTATTTGGATCAATCTCATCGAGTGCTTGTAAAGCGGGAATAATCTTCTCATCAACTAACTCCTGTGTAAGCGTTTGATCTTTATACGTAGCTCCCAAGCACTGCTCCGGCTTTTTATCAAATTCTAATAGCTCAGCAATGACGTTGTGCAAGAGTGTGCCGCGTGCAGCATGTTCGGACTCAGCCTGTGGTGGCATGCGTTGCACTAGCTTGACAGATGCGGGGCAGTTGATGACGCGCTTGGCAGTTGATCCGCCGACAACATTAGAGTGATTCATTTACTTTCCTTTACTGTAGTGAGTGAAGCCACAGAATACCACAATAAAAGCTCTTGTCAAACATTTTTTAGTGGTTTATATTTCGAACATGCTAGAAAAAGAAATCGAAAACTATTTTGTTTGGACTGTCGAGCATGCGGGCGGCAAAACATATAAGTTTAAGTCTCCCACACAACGCGGGGTTAGTGATCGCTTAGCCTGTATGCCAGACGGGTCAACGTGGTTTGTAGAATTGAAAGCACCAAAAGGCAAGCTGTCACCGCTACAAATTATCTTTCGTGACAACGTGTTGGACTTGCATCAGAAGTATGCGCTATTAAATTCAAAGGAGAAGATTGATGAGTGGGCAAAAAGAATACACGGAAACCGAAGTGCGGTTAATTATTGAAGGCGCAGTAAGAGAAGAACGCGAAGCGTGTGCGAAGTTGTGTGAAGAAATGGCCAGCTGGCATAGCGATTTAGTTATGGCTGCTTATGAATATGCTGCTGAGGCTATCCGCGCAAGAAACGACGATGCAGCTTAGACCATACCAAGACGAAGCTGCTGACTTCTTGTACGAGCGTGATCGGGCGATGATCTTGGCACCCGTGGGTGCAGGCAAGACGGCCATCACGTTAACTGCAATGCAAGCGATGATTAAGCACGGGTACGTTAAACGGTTTCTTGTGTTGGCACCCAAGCGCGTGTGTACGGACGTGTGGCCAAACGAAGCACTTATATGGGCGGATGATATATATGTTCAATCCGCTGTCGGCACGCCAGAGCACCGCGCCAAAACGTTTGAGTCATGGGCAGATGTTGTGGTGCTTAATTACGACAACATCCAATGGTTGGCAGAACAAGACTTGTCGTCGTTTGATGGCATTGTGTTTGATGAGCTGACCAAGCTAAAGAACCCGTCCGGCACG
>Ga0209190_1001878_pt1 | contig 14509 bp, 12 predicted proteins | sample M_140205_XF_Meta_FD_187315 | JGI IMG/M metagenome (GOLD analysis project Ga0209190, IMG submission 187315) | Freshwater microbial communities from Lake Montjoie, Canada to study carbon cycling - M_140205_XF_MetaG (SPAdes) (version 2) | ecosystem: Environmental > Aquatic > Freshwater > Lake... | reverse complement strand
AAAGATCCTGATAACTGGAAGTGGGGATTTTTTTATTACAATAAGAACGATAAAAGAATATTTCCCCCTAAGAAAAATCCTAATATGGGGGTTACTATCAATTTCGCAAATCCTAAGTCGATAATGGTATTTGTATTCTTAATCTTTATCCCCCTGCTTATTGTTTCACTGATTGCCATAGCAAGCGCAATAAAGTGATTACTTGTCAGATTAAACTAAAAAAGGAATTAATTATAATCCTGAATAACTCCAACAGCAGCATATTGCGAATTGAATGAGCCTATATTTTGAGTAGAGGCATCAACTACAGTAGCAACAATGGCCGAGTTTGCGGAAATAGCATTATAAGTGCTTCCGCTGTAAGTTGATCCCGACAATGTCATAGTAAAAGGAATAATGTATTCGTTATCCTTCACTTGTTGGCTAACAGGGATAGCGTCTCCAAATAAATTGGTTGCAGTTTTTCTTAATACCCCATTATGAACAAAGTTTGTTACTGGGCTAACTCCGCCATATAAATAAGGAGTTTCTCCATAGATAGTTGAATAATAATTTGTTTGAGGATATACGAGATCATTTTCTACTAACATGATTACAATTTTCATTGCTCTATCAGTAGTAACATTGAATTTTACTTTTACTGTTCCGGTAATAGTACCACCACTTTCAGTACTGCTGATAGCCAAGCCAAGTGGCGACCATTTTGCAAGAGCAGTATTAAGTGTAGATAGGCTTTCATTCCATTCTGTTTTTCTGTTTATTATTACAGATGGGTATCCCGAAATACCTAGTGTTGAATTAAAAGTATTATAGTACTTGAATTGAAAAGGATCTGAATTAGAGCCTCCATGGATAGTGGTAGAGATAAGATTTGGATGCGTAGCTTTGTAATTTGATAAAGAATAGGCAACACGGGTGCAGTATCCACACCAAGTTCCTGTTAGGTCTTCCACTAGCACTTTTTGAGAAAAAGGAGAAGGATTGGGAGAAGTAACGAAAAGATCTTTCACTTTACTAGGACGATTTCCTTTTTCAGCACTGATATTATTATTGCCCAATTGAGTTGGTAAATATTTAGAAGAAATTATGAGGCTGTTGTTTAAAATGATGTTACAGGTTGAAGTAATATCATTGCCTAAGGAATCTGTTACTGTTATTGTTACGAAATCGAAATTATTTAGTTCAACAGTATCTTTTGACAAGCTGATGAAAAGGGTATCAGTATTTGAGGTGTTACCACCACCATTACCACCTCCGCCATTGTCATCTTTAGTACAAGAGGTAATAGAAATGCTTGATGCAACTATCAGACTTAATAAGTATATTTTTCTCATTTTTATATTTTGTGATGCTAAAGCTAATAAAATTTGCTCAAATTGAGCAGATTTGCAAAAAAAAGTAGTACTTAGCAAATAAAAGCTGTGAAAATCAATATCATTTTGCTCCTTTCCTTTGTGCTTATGCAAGCTGCCGCCCATGCCCAGCAGGATTTCCCTTCTGTAAAGCTTAAAAATACCGCTGGTAAAACCATTGATTTTGCAGATTTAATTAGGGAGGCAAAGGATACTACTTTGGTGTTTTCCTTTTGGGCAACATGGTGTATTCCTTGTATTACAGAACTTGATAATATAAGTGATGAGTATAAAGAAAAACAGTCATCAATGAATTTTAAGTTTTATGGGATTTCTATTGATGATTCTCGCACTACAAAAAGAGTGAAACCTTTTATACAAGGCAAGGGTTGGACTTTTGAAGTGATGATGGATGTTAACAGTGAGCTGAAGCGAGCGCTGAATATTACGGATGTGCCTCATGTGCTGATAATAAAGGATAGTAAAATAGTTTATCGCCATACAGGCTATATAGCAGGGGAAGAGGATAATCTCTTTGATGAAATAAAAAAATTACAATAACAAATAGCAGTCAATGAAAAAGTATTTTATTTTTCTTAAAGTGTCATTGCTTTTAGTTTGCTCTTTAATGGCTGTAAAAAAAACGGAAGCCCAAGATCTTTCTTCTATTATTAAAGGGCACTTTAATGGAAGTTTTGAAAATTACTCCCAGTATTATTTGAAAGATTCTGCCATTGGCGCTACGATTCCGCCTGATCGTTTTGGATCCAATAGTTTTTTAAAACTTGATTATAATTACGACAAGTTTTCTGCTGGTGTTCAATTTGAGGCTTACTTGCCTTCTGTTCTTGGGTTTTTTCCATTACCAGTTAAATCACAGAGTAAGATTTTAAATAAGTATTTCAAGTATACCGACAAGAAATTTTCTATTCAAGTAGGCGATTTCTATGAGCAATTTGGAAGTGGTTTGATATTCCGTGCTTATGAAAATCGTCAGATTGGTATTAACAATGCTATGGAAGGCGCCAATATTTATGTAGCACCCACTGATTTCTTGAAAATGAAATTTATTTATGGACGAACACGCAGTCTTTTTGAATATGCAAATGCGTTATCACGTGGGGCGGATGCTGAAGTAGATTTGAGTAAACTTTTTGGTGCAAAAAATGATGCTTTGAATGCTTCCATTGGAGGAAGTTATATTGGAAAATTTCAAGAATATTCGGGGCCCAGGGATGATTTCCCTACAACAGTTAATTCTTTTGCAGGCAGGTTTGATATTAGTAATTCAGATTTTTCTATAGATGGGGAATATGTAGTAAAGGGAGAAGATCCTAATCTTTTAAATAGTTATAGCGCAGATAAAGGTCGAGCGCTTCAAATAAATGGGAGCTTTACAAAAAATAATTTGGGTGTATCTGTTACTGTTCGTTCTTTATATAACATGAATTTTCAAAATGATCGCGATGAGGAATTTCTTTCTGTGGCTCCTTTAAATTTTGTTCCTGCATTAACTAAGCAGCATGATTATCTTACCAGTAATATTTATGTTTACTCAGCCCAGGTCAAAGGCGAAACGGGCATGCAGGCAGATATTTATTATAATTTTTCATCTGGAACAGCTCTTGGAGGAAAATACGGCACTAAAATATCAGCCAATTTTTCTCAATATTCAGGATTAGATATTGACCATAAGATCATTTCCTCGGGCGATGAAAAATATTTTAGCGATGCAAATATGGAGATTAAAAAGAAATGGAATAAAAAATTAGAAACCACTATAGCGCTTCAGCATATTTTTTACAATAGTAGTGTTATTAGGGCTGTATCTGCCGATGATGTAAATGCAAATATTATTGCAATAGGCGCCTTGTATAAATGGGCTTCCAAAAAATCATTTAGAGTAAAGTTTGAGCATCTCTCTACAAAAACGGATGAAAAAAATTGGGCTTCAGGACTGGCGGAGTTTTCATTCTCTTCGCCTTATCAGTTCTTCGTTAGCGACCTTTATAATTATGGAAAAACAAATATTCACTATTATAATCTTGGGGCTAGTGTTACAAAAAATGCCACGCGTTTTAGTCTTGCCTTTGGCAAGCAAAGAGCAGGTTTATTTTGTGTAGGAGGAGTTTGTCGTTTTATTCCAGCATCTTATGGGTTTACCGCTTCACTTACTACCTCATTTGCAAATTAATGCTTATTTAAAATAAGAAGGGAGTTGCTTATAAAATTGTTACCTCGTGCACTCCGCTGAATAAATAACATTTGCCTGTTTGCACTTCAATGCATTTGTATCTTGTGCGTACTTTCTCTCCTTTACAAAATATTCTTTCTCCTCTGATCTTGAACAGTCCATGCTGGGCTATGTTTTCCACAAAACTCATACCTTCTTTCTTTTTGTCGTAACGATGTAATACTCGGAGTAGCTTATCGTCTCCACAACTGCTGGCTGCAGGATTTTTAAGTGTTTCTATTAATACATTCTCTAAATCAACTGGAAATATTTTTTTAGATAAAAATAGCGATAGAATATCTGCGTATTCTTTTTTCCATTGTATTCCATGCGCCTGCACTTTTGGTCCATATCTTTCAAATGCAAAAAGATGTGCGAGCTCATGGAGTAGGGTTATTAAAAAACTATATTTATTAAGATTTCCATTTACGCTAATACGTTGAGTTTGGCCATGATGGGCATGTCGGTAGTCGCCAAGAATAGAGGCTCTTTGTTTTGTAACCGTTAGTTGAACTTTGTAAAAATTGAGATAATGCAGCACATCCTCTAGGCAGCCCGGAGGTAAATAATCTTCTAGAATATTTAGTGAAACCTCTTTTTTAGGCATTGGCTTTCCGATTCAGTCTCATAAAAAGGACTACTTCAATAGTGAGATAGATTAGATACATGAACAATGCGGCCCAAATTGATCTTTTGTTGAGATTCCCATCACTAATATTAATGTAAACTACAAGGGCAATTACGAGTGCAAACATTTTGATGATCATTCCTCCCATTACACCTCTTACAAATACATGAGGGTTGCTATTTTTTATTCCTTTTAGCTGTAGTAGAAAGGTGATAAGGCCTAACATGAAAAGTAATATGTTAGCTCCAATTAAAACATTTGTATCAAAGCCCTTTGAATCTAACCATCCTCTGATTATAAAAGTAACTGAAAGTATTAATATGAAAAGTATTAAAAGAGGTGTGGCGTGTTTGTTCATAAGGTCATTTTTTTATTGAAGTATCCTTTATTATTTTAATAATAATTCCCAGTATCACCAACAAAGGAAGTATCCATGCGAGCAGTGGTATTTTTGTATTCATCCATCCGTCTAATTTGATGCCTACAAATACAGCAATTCCAATGGAGATGAAAAACTGCATTACTAAACCTGCATATTTCCATAACTGGCTATTATCGGGCTTATTGCTCATGTACTGCTGTGGTTAGGTTATTCATCAGTATTTTCCATCTGAGGAACAGTCAATAGATTAGTATCTAGAGTTGAAATATTCCCCTGCAGTACTTTTTGAAGATTTTCAACGTAGCGATTATTGACACGCAGGGCCTGTTCCATAGAATCTGTTCTTAATTTTAATTTTCTATACTCCTTTACTGTTTTAGCATTACCATAGCCAACCCCGGGTAAGTAATACTTCAGCGGAGTAAAAATAATTAGGGCTGTGGTTAGGCTGATCATTAGCACAAAAAGGCTGCTCATAATGACATAGACGCTCATTCTGGTAAGTTTGAACCTTACCACTTCCTCATAAGTATCTTCATTCATTAGCACCAGCCTGTAATGGCTGCGTAGCCTTTTGAGTGTATCGTTGGCATTGATATTTGCCATAATGGTAAATTAGTTGCTAAAATACGTCAACAATTACATAACCCACAGCATCTAGAAGGATTTCTGAAGATCATTTTAACAATTAAAAATTACCCTTTCAGCCTCAATGTCAGCCAATTCGCATTAATTTTACGCAAAATAATTCGAAAAAAACCGATATTTACTTAGTTACCCAAATACCTGTTCATGTCGCCTAAAATACTGAGCTTTTTTCTCATTCTGTTTGCAGGATTAATCTGTTTTCAGTTACAGGCGCAGCCTACGTGGACATTTGATCCCTTTGGCAGGGAAAAAAAGCCTGAAGAATTTAAGGAAAAGAAACTAGGCTCAGAAAAAACAGCTGACAAGAAGTTCACTAAATTTCGCAGGTTTACCCAAAATACTATTTCTCATTACAATTTTTATTTCAATGCCAATAATAAGATCAATACGATAATTGAAAATGCGCGCGCGGCTAATAAAGACGATTATACAAAGCTGCTAGCCTTTTATCCTTATTCAATAGAAAATACCGCCTCACAGCAGGTGGAACTTGATTCGGTTATTTACAAAGCCACAGCCGGGATTTTATTGCATGATTTACGCACCGATTGGGTTGACAATATGTATCTACTGATAGGGAAGGCTTATTTTTTTCGTAAAACCTTTGATACCGCTGCGCTTACTTTTCAATTCATCAACTATAATCTTTTCCCTAGAAAAAAAGGAGAAGATGATTCCCGCGTAGTGGGAGGTAATGTGGCTGCTTCTGGAAGTATGCTTTCCATTGCAGATAAGGAAAAGCGAAACTTAATGGAGCGCACATTCACTATTCCGCCAAGTAGAAACGATGCTTTGATATGGCTGGCAAGAACTTATATTGAAGCAGGCGATTATAGCGAAGCTTCTAGTCTTATTAATATTCTACATAATGACTCCAATGTTCCCCAAAGACTGAAAGATGATTTGGAAGAAATGAGCGCCTATTTGTTTTATAAGCAGGAAATGTACGATAGTGCTGCTCCCCATCTTGAAAAAGCAATCACAAATGTTGAGTCATTTCAAGATAAGTCTAGGTGGCAATTTCTATTGGCACAGCTTTATGAGATTAATCACGCCTATGGAAAGGCTTCCGAATACTATGCCCTATCTGCAAAAAATACTACAGATGCCTTAATGGATATTTTCGCCCATCTTAATGATGCCAAAATGGCTTCGGGAAATGGGGGCAGTAAAGAAGTAGATGCAAATATTGCCGATTTGCTTAAAATGGCAAAAAAAGATAAGTACGAAACTTACAGAGATATTGTATATAATTCTGCCGGACAGTTGGCTCTTCAGAAACCAGATACTACTAATGCTAAGGAATATTTTACTCAGAGCATTAAATACAGTGGGACCAATATGCCCTATAGAAATAAATCTTTTCTCTCATTAGCTAATATTTCCTATAACCAGCGTGATTATAAAAATGCTAAATCTTATTATGATAGCGTGAATGTTTCTGATCCTTCGGTTTTTGATGATACCGCTTTTATTGAATCCAGAAAATCCGTGCTAGGTAAAGTTGTAAGTTTAATTACAATTATTGATAAAGAGGATAGTGTGCAGAAGATTGCGCTGATGAAGCCAGCAGACAGAGATGCCTTGATTAAGCAAATGGTGAAAAAGTATAAGAAGGACAATTCGATTCCTGAAGATAATTCGGGAGGTAGTGCACCTATCAGCTTTAGTAATCAGCCGAACGCATCTATTGATTTGTTTTCTTCAACCGCTAAAGGAGATTGGTATTTTTATAATGCAAATCTTAAGTCGAAGGGATATTCTGATTTTAAGGTGCAATGGGGAAAGCGTGCCAATACAGACAACTGGCGTAGAAAGGCTGCCGCAGATGTGGCAATAAAAAATATCAATGCCAATATTAATGTTGATGCTATATCTATTGATACCGCATCTTCTGGAGGGAAAAGTGGTATGGATAAACTTGTACCATTTAGTTTTGATGCATTGATGGCAGATATACCTTTAACTAAGGAGCAGCTAGATTCCAGTAATGCTAGAATTGCGTCTTCGATGTTAGCCTTGGCACTTGTTTTCCGAAATGAATTACTTGATTATGCTGAAGCTATTCGCGTTTATGAAGAATATCTTGATAGGTTTAAAGGGAAGCCTGAAGATGCTGAAGTATATCTTGGTTTAAGTTATTGTTATGGCAAGATTGGAGACAATGCAAAAGCTGCATATTATAAGAATCAGTTATTGAAAGAATATGCAGAAAGTAAATCAGCTGCTGCATTAACCAATCCTCAAAGTCTGCAAGAGACGAAGCAAAGTAGTGAAGAGACGAAGAAGTATGAAAAGGTGTATAGTCTTTTTATGGAAGGGAAATTTGCGGAGGCGCTTTCTTTGAAAAAATCAACTGATAGTGTATTAGGGAAAAGTTACTGGACACCTCAATTGTTATTTATTGAAGCAGTGTATTACGTTCACGAGCGTAAGGACAGTCTTGCTATTGCTGTGCTCAATGATATTGTTTCATTGTATCCTCAGTCGCCATTAAAAGAAAAGGCGGAAAGACTAGTTGATGTTGTATCGAGAAGGGCAGAGATTGAGTCTTATCTGTCTAATCTTCAGGTTAACAGAGTGGAGGAGGAGAAGGTAATTATTTCTGAACCCAAGCAGGTAATTGTTCAGAAATCTTCAGAACGTGGGCAGAAGGGGCAGATAAACTCAATGCAGTCCTCCAATCGTACTAGTTTTGCCCTCGATAGTATAAAGAATATTCCTTCTATGGAAAATGCAGGCTTTCTGTTGCAACCTGACAGGCCTCATTTAGTAGTGATGTTACTTGAGAAGGTAGATGCTGTATATGTTAATGAGGTAGTAAATGCATTCAATCGATTTGATCATGAAAACCCTTTGTACAAAAATGTGGTTATTAAAAAAGATGTTTTTGATGGTATAAAATCTTTGCTATTATTTTCAACATTTGATGATTCAGGGACTGCGCTAGAATATTTTGATAAGCTTAAGAAAAGTGCTCCTTCATCTATTTCTTGGTTACAACCTACTAAATATTCATTTATCATCATAACAGAAAATAATCTCAAGTTGCTTAAAGAAAATAAAGATTTAAAAGGCTATAAGACCTTGCTAAATTCTCAATATTCTAATAAGTTTTAAATCAACTTGCCTGATTAAATTAGTTAATAGTATTCTTCAATATTAATATGCAGCGATCGGTACGAATTCTATGGATGGTTTTCTTTATAGGGCTGGGGGTCCTGTTTTTGATGCTAATTTGCACCAATTTTGGCTTGTTTGGCAAAATGCCTTCGCTTCAAGAGCTCGAAAATCCTGAAGCTGATCTCGCTACTGAGATCATAAGCGCAGACGGTGTACTAATGGGGAAGTATTATGCAGAAAACAGAAGTGAGGTAAAATACAATGAAATTTCTCCTAATATTATTCACGCATTGGTGGCTACAGAAGATGAGCGTTTTTACGATCATAGTGGTATAGATGCCCAAGCACTTGGACGTGCATTATTTTCACTAGGTACTCAAGGTGGCGGCAGTACTATTACTCAACAGCTTGCAAAAATGATGCTTAAGCAGGGCAGAAGCAATATGTTGGTTAGGGGAATGGAAAAACTTAAAGAATGGATTGTTGCAGTAAAACTAGAAAGTAATTTCACAAAAGAGGAAATACTTACTCTTTATCTCAACCGAGCTCCTTGGGGAAATGTGTACGGAATTAGAAATGCATCAAGAATGTACTTTCAGAAAGAGCCTAAGGAACTTAAAACTGAAGAGGCCGCTGTATTGATTGGCATGCTGAAAGGATTTATTTATGATCCTATTCGCCATCCCAAAGCATCTAGGGATCGCCGCAATACCGTTATCGATAGAATGTCGGTTGCCAAGGAGCATTATATTACAAAAGAACAGGCAGACTCACTTAAAGCTAAGCCTTTGGTTATTTTCCCCAAAAAGATAGATGAGAATTTAGGTATTGCACCTTATTTCAGATCTGTATTGGTTGATGAGCTAAAAGATTGGTGCGAATCCAATATTAATCCTAAAACTGGTGAGTCCTATAATTTATTTCGTGACGGCCTGAAAATTTATACTACAATTGATTCGCGTATGCAGAAATATGCAGAGCAGGCTGTAGAAAAGCATATGCCTGTTGTGCAACGAAAATTGGACGCGAACTTTAGAAATTCAGGAAATAAATTTTGGAAAGGCCATGAAAAAGTAATTGAGTCAGCGATGAAATTTACTGAGAGATGGAAATTAATGAAAGAGGATAATATTCCTGAAGAGGATATTTTAAAATCTTTTCGTGTGCCAGTAAAAATGAAAGTGTTTTCTTGGAATGGAAATGATAAGCATGAGAAGGATACTGTTATGACTCCTTATGATTCGATAAAATATCATAAACAGCTATTGCAGACTTCCTTTGCTGCGATGGATCCTCGTACTGGAGAAATTAAGGCATGGGTCGGGGGCATTAATTACAAGTGGTTTAAATATGATCATGTTACTGCAAGTCGCCAGGTTGGTTCTACATTTAAACCCCTGCTTTATACTTTGGCAGTTACTGATGCAGGATATACACCTCAAACAATTATTCCTGGTGGACCACTTTCCTTAGGTGGAAAGACTATTAATACGCGTGGCGGCACACTGGCTAATTGTTTAGCATGGTCTGTAAATGGGGCTGCTTGGCACTTAATGTCAATGATTGGAGTAAAGAGAACTATTGAATTTGCGAGACAATGCGGCATCAAAGCTAAACTTCCTCCTTATCCTTCCATTGCCTTAGGTGCTGTTGAAATTCCAATGATGGAAATGCTTCAGGCTTTTACTATGTTTCCTAATAAAGGATATAATACCGAGCCTGTATTTGTGACAAGAATAGAGGATAAAAATAGGAATATCATTAAAGAGTTTCCAGTTTCTCAAAGTAAACAGGTGATAGGCGAAGCTGATACTTATACCATGGTAAAATTGATGGAAGGTGTAGTTCAATATGGTACTGCCAGACGCATTAATAGTTATAACATACCTGTAGAGAAGGCTGGTAAAACGGGAACAACCAATGGAAATACCGATGGTTGGTTTATTGGCTATACACCAGAATTACTGGCAGGTACTTGGGTTGGGTGCGAGGATCCTTTTATTCCTATTTATCAAAATAATGGGGGTGGTGCCGAAATGTCGGCGCCTAACTGGGGTCTTTTTATGGAGAAATCATATGCTGATTCCAAATTACCTTTAGGAAAAGTAAAAGAATTTTATGAGCCTGAGCAATTAAAAAATGATCCAATTTATGCGGATTTGAATCTAGCCAATCTTATAAATAGTGGCGATAGTCTTTTATCTGATGATGGTAATGGAGATGTAAATGACTTTTTTGATAACAGTAATAAAGAAGTTGAATTGCTTAAGAAAAATGACACTTCTAAGAAAAGGCTTTTCAATAATAAAGCTACTGCTCCCATTATTAAGCCTGAAGAGAAAAAGAAAAAGCCTGCAAACGATTATTGATTCTTATTATTTATTCTGCTAATTTTTTTCCCATTATCTTAAGGCTGAATTTTTTATTATCCATAATGGCTACTTCATGCAGATAGCCGTACTCTTCAAATCCATATTCAAGTAATATCTTAAGGCTGGGTGTATTATGTGAAAAAGCAAAACCAAGTAAAGTGTGAATACCTAAATGAGGAGCATTGCTGATGCAATATTCAATCATTTTTCTGCCATAACCCTTTCTCTGATGTTGAGGATGAATGTATACACTGATTTCTGCTGTGCCATTATAAGCAGGTCTTCCATAAAAATCTTTAAAGCTTATATAGCCAACAGTCTTGGCTTCGACTTCAGCTATCAATAATGGTCTATTAGATGAGTGTTTCTTGAACCACTCTAGCATAAAACTTTCACTAACTTCTTCGGTATCGGCAGTAGCCATTCTTCCAGGTATAGAAGAATTGTATACTTCAAGAATAAAAGGGAGGTCTTCTATGTAAGCATTTCTGAAATGCATAGTATTAGGCAAGGGCCTTATTTACAAGCATGGCTGCTTCGCTTAATAGGATAGCGCTTTGCACTTTTAAGCCGCTTTCATCTATCAGTTGTTTAGCTACATCAGCATTTGTTCCCTGTAAGCGAACAATGATAGGTATTTTAATATTACCAATGCTCTTATAAGCATCAATTACGCCTTGAGCCACACGGTCGCAGCGAACAATCCCACCGAAAATATTTATCAGAATAGCTTTTACTTTAGGGTCTTTTAAAATAATTCTAAAACCGGCTTCTACTGTTTGTGCATTGGCAGTGCCACCTACATCAAGGAAGTTAGCTGGCTCTCCGCCACTGAGTTTAATCATATCCATGGTGGCCATCGCTAGGCCGGCGCCATTAACCATGCAACCTACGTTACCGTCTAGCTTAACAAAATTAAGATTGTACTTTCCAGCTTCTACTTCGGCAGGGTCTTCCTCATTTAAATCACGAAGTGCTTCAATATCTAAGTGACGCATTAATGCACTGTCATCAATATTCATTTTGCAATCCACTGCAATGATTTTATCATCGCTAGTCTTGAAAAGTGGGTTAATTTCAAGCATACCGCAGTCCATAGATACGTAAGCATTGTAAAGGTTGGTGACAAACTTTACACAGTTTTTAAAAGCATCTCCTGAAAGGCCCAAGTTAAATGCAATCTTGCGGGCTTGAAAAGGTTGCAGCATTCCTGCTGGTTGTATCCACTCTTTGAATATTTTTTCAGGAGTATCATGTGCCACATCTTCAATATTCATTCCTCCTTCTGTGCTGTACATAATTACATTCTGCGTGCGGCTTCTATCAAGAAGTATAGAGAGGTAAAATTCCTTAATGGGCTGAGGTCCCTCATAGTAAACATCCTGCGCAACTAGTATTTTATTTACTACTTTCCCTGCTGGTCCTGTTTGAATAGTAACCAAAGTGCCACCTAACAATCTTTTTGATATCGCAAGAACATCTTCTGCTGATTTAGCTACAGCCACTCCACGTTGATCAGTACCCACAATACTTCCTTTTCCTCTTCCTCCAGCATGGATTTGTGCCTTTATCACTGCAAATTTGCTGTTATATTGAGAATGAATCTGTTTGTATGCATTTTCAGCTTCTCCAGGGGTTGTACAGGCTATACCTTCCTGTACAGGAACATTGAATTTTTTAAGTAATTCTTTTGCCTGGTATTCGTGAAGATTCATCAGTTTTAAATTTTGGCAAAGTTAGTGAAAAGGGCTCTTCATTGCTTTGTTTAAGTTATGTTTTGCTTCTGCTATTACTGCTTTACTAAGATATTCTTGTCTTACCTTTGAAGATTATAATTATTGATATGACTGAAAAGATTCAAGAGTCGGTTAAATACATTCGTAGCCATTATGATAAGATGCCAATTGCTGGGATTGTACTTGGGAGTGGCTTAGGTGATTTTGTAGATGGGATGGTGGTAGAAAAGGAAATTTCTTATGCCGAAATTCCTGGGTTCCCTGTGACTACAGTTACAGGCCATAGTGGCAAACTTATTTTTGGTCATTTGAATGGGAAGCATGTTGTGGTGATGTCAGGCCGTTTTCATTATTATGAAGGCTATAGTATTCAGGATACTATTTTTCCGATAAGGGTAATGAAGTATCTAGGAATTAAAACCTTATTGTTGAGTAATGCGGCCGGTGGGGTAAACCGTACTTTTAAGGTTGGAGATCTTATGCTGATTCGTGATCATATCAGTCAGTTTATGCCAAATCCTTTAATAGGAATGAATATTGAAGAGCTAGGGCCTCGATTTCCTGACATGAGCGAAGCGTATAGTAAAAAACTAATAGACAAGGTTTTGCAAATTGCATCTAGAAATAATATTGAATTAAAAAAGGGAGTATATGTAGGTGTAACCGGACCAACTTTTGAGACTAGGGCAGAATATGATATGATACGTATTATTGGGGGCGATGCTGTAGGAATGAGTACTGTTCCTGAAGCAATAGTGGCAGCGCATATGGGAATTCCTTGTTTAGCAATTAGTGTGATTTCTGATTTAAGCCTTGATGATGCCAATTTAGTTATTACTCATGAGGAAGTACTTGCAGCTGCAACTAATGCTGCTCCCAAGCTTTCATTAATATTTAAAGAATTACTTGCAGATATTTGATATGCAGCTATTTGTAATAAAAATATCAATACTTATTCTACTGCTTTCTTCTATTGATTCCTATGCACAACAGGAAGAGATAAAATACACCCCAGGGAAAAGAAAATTTAATGCTGGAGTGGTGCCTCAGGTTGGGCAAACTCAAAATGGACAACAAGCTGATAATACTGGCACCGACAGTATGGGCTTTATTAGAAGGGACGATAGTAAAGAAAGAGTATTAGTTACCTATCGGTATCTCGATTCTTCAACTCGACATAGTCTAGATTCTTCTGTTAATGATTTTGACACCTATTTTTCAATTCCTTCTAATTATCAATATTTAGGCAATAACGGTTCGGCAGCCTTCCCTTTAATTTTTGCACCCGCTTCCAAATCCGGCTTTGATGCGGGCTTTCATGCTTTTGATATTTATAAGTTCTCTCTTGCTGATACTAGGCTGTATCGTACTAACATGCCTTTTTCTATGATATCATATCAACTAGCTTCTGGCAAAGAGCAAATGATAGATGGCTTGTATACGCAGAATCCAAAGCCAAATATCAATATTGGATTCGAGTATCGACTTATTAATGCTCCTGGATTTTTTGTTGCTCAAAATACCAATCACAATAATTTTAGGTTATCTGCAAATTATACAGGAACAAAAAAAAGGTATAGGGCTGGTGCTATTTTCCTTTCTAACAATATAAGAGCTTCAGAGAATGGAGGTATTACAGATGATTCGGAGTTGAGTGACCCCAACAAGAAAAAAAGATTCAGTGTCCCAGTTAATTTGGGGGGTAATCTCTATCAGTCCAATCCTTTTTCTACTGTTGTTAAAACTGGTAATTCCTACAGGGACATGACATTTTTTTTCAGGCATAGTTTGGATTTCGGGAAACGTGATTCGGTAGCGGTGAATGATTCTACCACCGAATTTATTTATTATCCAAAGTTTCGATTGCAGCACAGTTTTACTTACAGTAGTTATCAGTATAAGTTCAGAGATGAGTTTGCTGATTCTTCTATTTATTCCTCTTGGTATGGCACCACTCTTGATCGGCCTTCTGATACTTTTGAGTTGCTTGAAAATTGGAAAATAATTGAAAATGATTTTTCAATCCTTCAATTCC
>Ga0209190_1001875_pt1 | contig 14526 bp, 15 predicted proteins | sample M_140205_XF_Meta_FD_187315 | JGI IMG/M metagenome (GOLD analysis project Ga0209190, IMG submission 187315) | Freshwater microbial communities from Lake Montjoie, Canada to study carbon cycling - M_140205_XF_MetaG (SPAdes) (version 2) | ecosystem: Environmental > Aquatic > Freshwater > Lake... | reverse complement strand
CGTAGATTTCCCGCCAATTTTTGACGACCGGATACGGGCACTCATGATTCATGTTGTGCCCGTGTTCCATTAATATGCTGTGCAATCCCATGCTGTGCCCAAGGTCAGCATTTTCAATTTTATCCTCAACCCAGTAGAGATTGGATCCACGATAGGGTTCCAATGCGTCATTTTTATCTGCACCGGTTGCCAAACACACAATTCGTTCAAATGCAGTCTTGCCAAACAATTTGCGCAGATTCATTTCTCTCAGTCGGCCGGCGTTGACGTCTAGGCTCAGGCTGGTGATGCAGTGAAACACATAGCCATGTTCTTCATGCAGTCGTTTGACATAGAACATGGCATCACGTAAGGGTGGTAAGAAACCAATTGCGGCCGACTCGTTGAAAATTTTAATTAATTTACGACCTTGGTCTTTGCTGATGCCATATCGATCACCAATGTCGTATATGAATTCCGAGCCGGGTTGTTTTTCGTGTCCGTGTTCTTCCATCCAAACAGAGAATGCATATTCCCAGTCTAGTAGCACACCATCTGCATCAACTAGGATTGTTTTCTGCAGGTTGTTCCGCGTCGGCAGTTTGATCAGGTTTGACAATTTCATATCCATTTTCTCGAAACAATCTAGTGATAGTTGATTCGTAGTGTTGGTGGTAGTATTCCACAATGCGGTCAAAGTCTCTAGGAACTGTCACACCGCTCATGCTACATTTTAGCACAGTCAAGGTTTTAAAGTCAAGTATTACATTTGCCGTTTGATGATCACGGGCTTTCAAACTTTTGGCCACGGCCATGACTTCGTCGATTTGACCTGAGGCTTTTTGGTAGTAGGTTAGGATTAGATATCTCATATTTCCTCATAATGGATTTGTATGTATCTAGGTTCTCGGCCTTTGGTGCACAAAGTCCACAGAGGCATCGTTCTTTGGCACATCGAACAACAGGGGGATTTTGTGCCTGGACCAACATAGGTTCAGTGTTGTTTAAGTTTCCAATGGGCCCAACTGTGCCATCGTAGTTCATTTTACAATCTTTGTTGACATACACTTCGCCGTTGACTTGTTTGATATAAACAAAGAATTGATTTACAGAGCAGTACCAACCGGGGAATTTGTTTGTCACAAATTTTTGTGGTTGTTGGCGATTTTGATTTTCACATAGCTCTCGGCCGCCACAACACCCACGTCCAGTATCAGCAAGATCTGACTTGCCGTCTTTGATCACTGCATGATCTAGAGATTTTTTATATAATCCTTCAAACCAAATGACCTGTTGAGAATTATAGTTAAAATCAACTGTTGGTACGTGATCCAATTGACGCGGCAGGTGTTTGATGTCATTTGCTTTTAGCCAGTCTATCATGGCTTGTGCATCTGCAAACTTGCCCGGCTCTGAATGCATTAGTACCACACATTTTTGTCTACGACCGGCTAATTTAATCTTTAATATGTTGTCACAAAATTGTTGCTTTTGTTCTGGAGTATTTTCTGTGTGGTAACTCAAAGTAAACTCATCAATTAGGGGAATAATTTGTTCCAGTCGATGCGGGGCAACAATAGCATTGGTTGTTGTGGTTATAGTTAGGTGCCAACGATCTTGGTAAGCCGCATAACGTTCGCGTACCGCAGTTAGAATTTCTACTATGCTGGGGTGGTGTAAGGCTTCTCCACCATATACATTCAGTATTACATAACGAATACCTCGTGGTTTAGTAGCCATGTAAATGTCCACATACTCAAACATAAAGTCAATGGTCTCTAAACAGTCCTTTAATGGAGGATGTCGTTGTGAGTTGTCGTGCCCGCCATAGATACCAGTTTCACAATAACTACAATCCAAGTTGCACTTCATTGTGAGTTCCCAGTCCAACAGGAATGTGATCCTGTTAACAGTATCTATCTTGGGTTCAAGTGATGTTGCTAAGTTCAATTAATGTTGCACTCAAGTTAATTTCCTGATCTGCTACCAATGGTACATTGGCCGCACCATTGCGTATGATCACAATAGCCTGATCCTGTTGTTCCACAGTCCGACCAAATAATTCCAAGTTGTCATACATCCAGCGGAATATCTCTTCTGACTCTTCTGGAGTGGCGCTTTGACACAACAATGTTCTTGCTTCACGTGTTCGGCCTTGCTTGAACAAGTCCACGCAGTCTAATTTCCAATCACCCATGCTCTTGTCTGCTGATCTGGGTGGCGCAAGTGTGCCCGACTGTGAGTTGGGTTGCAACAAGTTCAAACATTTGCGCAAGTCTGGATATGTTGCTTTGACATAGGTATCCAACACATCTAAATCAAATTCCACGCCTTCTGTGACCAGTACAGTGGCCGCTCTAGCAGTGAACTCTGTGTGATCTGTCTTGGTAATGTGAAATCCTTGACAACGACTGTGTAATGGTGGAATAATCTTGCTAGGATAATTACAAGTCAAAATAAACCTTACTGTTTGACTGTAGTCTTCCATCAAGTTACGCAAAGCCGGTTGCACACTTTGCGGATTCATATAATCTGCTTCGTCAATCAGCACAACTTTGAACTTGCCAAAAGGCATGGTTTGACAGAAACTGATCAGTTTGTCTACCCACTCAACTTTACGTGCTTCTTTTGAACCGTTAGCATACATCACATCATATTCATCCACTTCCAGTTCATTGATCAACAGTTTGGCCAAGGTTGTTTTGCCTGTGCCTGCTGAACCACTCAACATCAAGTGAGGAATTGATCCATCTCGGATCCATTGTGTTACTTGTTCACGTTGACTATTGTCCACAAACACATACCCGTCTACAGTTCGAGGACGGTATTTTTCTACCCATAGTTCTTTCATTGGTATCTACTTCCTGGTTGGCCTGGTTCATTTGAGTTGGTACAGGCTAGGTTATGATCAGTTGATCGGGGACAACGTTTGTTGCCACATTCAGGGCACACAATCATATGTGTTATTGTGTATTCAAAATCTGTAGCATACTTGCAATTATAACATCCGCAGGGCTTTTGTGCAACTTGTTTCTTGCCAAATATTGCATCGTAGTTGTTGCCAAAAGTTTGTTGGTCCACACTGAATGGACGTGGTCTTGATCCTTTGCTCATTTTCTAAATTTGATATATTGATTGATGTCTATACCGTGTTGTGAATACCAGTCACGCATGGGAGTACTGAGTCGAGCACGGTGTTGATTCAGTTCGTTGGTATGGCGAAAATATTTTTCTGCCAAGTCCAACAATTCTGGCGGACTTTGCCTACAGCGACGGCTCATGTCTATACCAAAATACACAGTTTCGCTGAGGTATAAATGACTTAGAAATGGTATTTGCTTGCCTGTGTCCCTGAGTCGGCTGCTGTGATATGGGCTACTTATTGCATCAAACACTTTGTCTTGTAAGTTTTTACGTCGGGCAACGTCATGGTTACGGTGCCAATATTCACTAGTGGCTCTGGGTGCAAGACCTTGATGTATCTCTACTCGTTCAGAAATACAATCAGCAAACGTATTGGTAAATTCGTTAAGATCTTGCAATTTTTTTTCTTTAGGGTCTTTGAAATAATCAATTAATCTAAAAATTTGTCTAAGTTGCAAGGCAATGGTATTAGCATCAAAAGGATCCACAAAAGCAGAAGCCAGTCCAGACAGTGCAAAATTCTTGTCAGCATTGATCTCATACACTCCTGGCTGCCAAGTCAATTTGATAGGATCGGCGATTCTTGTTGCAGGATCACTAAGTGTTGCTATTTCATCAAAAGCCTGATCCCACGAAATATCTTGACTGTTAAAGTTGTAACCAGTATTTTTTCTATTTAACAATGGTATGCTGAAAGACCATCCGTAATCCATACCGTACCCTATTGTGTAAGGATGCATTTCTCGATCGATATTTTCAGTGTAGCCATTGCTCATTATCAATGTAGAATTGTGTTGTATTTCAGTGGTAGGTGTGCGCCATGGCAAGTCCAAATGTTTGGCCAACACACGATTGAATCCAGTAGAGTCAATAAAAAAGTCTGCTTCGAGTTGGTTGCCAGAATCAAAGTCAAGGCTGGTAATAAATCCCTGTGAATTTCTATTCACTGTTTTGACCGTGTCAACTACAACTTCGTCAATCACTTTTAGATAACGTTTGCGTAACCAGTCACCAACTTCAAAACTGTTGATATGTAAACTAGGCATGCTGGTGATCATGGTATGATCATAACTGGGCATGGTGTGTTCTAAACAGTGGTAATAAAAACTGTTGATATCGGGTTGAAAGTCCTTCATGGTTCTACGATTTTGCAGATAAAGTTCATACCAAATATCATACAACATGTAGTCGGTATGATCAGGTCTGGTGATATCTGGGTTGACAAAACTGCCTACATGAGTAGGATCAAGCATGGCCAGGTAACTTGACATCTCTGGTAGTCCACTAAAATAGCCAGAATCTTCAGGACCCAAGAAGTTTTGCCACTTAAAATTGTATTTGATCACGCTGTTGGTTTCTGATAACCAATCTGCAATCCAACGAGGTTGTAGTTGTTTGGGAACACCTAATGCCCAGCACATCCATCCAATCATGTCCGGTGGACCACTTTCCCCGAACCCAGCATTCTTTGGCTCCTTGTCGCTGTCAATCATTACCACCTGGTGATTGCCACAATGTTTCTTAATTGAAACGGCGGTAAGAAGGCCACCAAATCCTCCACCTATCACACATATTTTCATTTTTTTTCCTTTGGTATGCTTATTTGTCTTTCAACGTCTGCCACATCTTTTCTTTTTCTTGTTCTTCTAACCATTCCGGTTCGCCAGCAAAGCCACTGGTGTTCTTAAGCAATTCGTCCACAGCAAATTTCACACGATATAAGTCTTGTTTGCAAGGCCAATTGACAAAGCCTGTCACGTAGGGATCTGTGGCACCACGATGCATCTTGCGGCATTCGTTGATGACTTGATCGACATTCCAGTCAATCTTCATGAGTGTTGCATGTGTGTGGGTGCGGCTTCTACATGTATTGCATCTGAAAACGTTAGATCATCGGGTAGTTCATCTGCTGACAATAAAATGTCTTTGGGGTCAACTCTACGCAAGGTATGCTTGCCGGTTTCGTCTTCAACATCAATGCCGCGGGTCCAACGCCCGTGTGCAACACAAACCCACTCGCCCACACGTACATCCTTTTGTTCAGGACCCACAGCATAAACTTGACCCCAGCGTGGACGAATACCTGAACTCTTGCCATTATCGCTGAGCAACACAATACCAGTGTTGGTAAATCGTTCGGTAAAAACCATCTCGCCTACAATAACCACATCATTTAGTGGCTTTATTTGGTCGCGATCGAATCGATGTGCTTGGAATGCTAGTTTGTTCATAGTTCTGATGGGGTATTTGAAACCGGAAGAGTCTGTTTTTTATATTGTTTGCCCACTTGCTCGTTTCTGGTACGAATAACTTCGTTGTTGTCATTGATAACATCACCGCGAGCATTCACACGCATGTTGCCTACTGCACGAACTCGTTCGTTTTGTAAACGTAATGCACCCATGTCCACAGTTTTGCCATTTGCTGATCTATATACTTCATTTGTCATTGCAGTCTCCTAAAATCATATTTAACGCAAAAACTCTTCCGCGTCTAAATCATAATACATTGAATCTATTCTGTGTACCCCCAACAGGTACAGTACATAACTGGCCACGCTGGATCCACGTCCAACACCCCAAATTACATTGTTATTTTTCATTACATCCACTAGATACTTCAAGTAACGCAATAAATCAAACAAGCCACGTTCTTGATACAACAACAATTCGTGACCCACACGTTGCAGTTTCTCAGGAGTGTCGCACATGGCAACCACGTGTTCGTCAATGTCCAACCGACGGTATTCTTCGGGCATGTGCCAGTTGTGCTTTTGTATATTATCCCAGTCAGGCACACTAATATCACTATTGTATGGAAACGTCCATGTTACCAACTGTCCTGGATCTTCTAACAATTTGATTGCTGACTCAATATTCACACTGTGATCGACTACACATTTCATTTGTGTGAGATCACGTCCTTGCATGATCAAGTCACACAGGTCAGTTTCGTCAAGTATTATTTCTCCGTACTGGTTACTTTTCATTTCGTGGAAAGTTTGCAAATACCACTGTGTTGTCACTGGCGGGTGCTGTGTTTTCTGGCCATTCTAGATCCAACTCATACCAACCAGTTGACATTACTTTGACAATATTACCTGGTTCAGTTTCTCGCTCCACTGTTTCATGTTGCATAGTGGCTCGGTGCCACCAGCCATCTGTAACAAACGGTCCGGAAACATCATCCTCGTCGTGTTGATACCAAACTGAGTCACCTAGTGTGCTGGAGATATCTAGACTAGTTACAACCATGCGTTCTTCCATCACAGCATTAAGTTTATAATATAACATCATGCCAATGATTTGGTCAACTGGTTCTTCAGGTAAAGTGGTAACATTGATACCTATCATTTGCATGAATTCGGCCCGCTCCATGTTTTCCTGATTTATAAAAACTGTGCTTTCTAATGCACCATGCACAAATGCCTTGGCTCGATCTAGAGCAATATTTGTGCTGGCTGAATCTTTAGTTTTGGTCAGCAGATTAAGACTCACTGTGTATCGGTTCATTTGCAGTTGGTCTTGGTAATAAATGCCTGCAAGGAAGTCTAGGTCGTATTGTAATCTAACGTTCATTTGATATTAATTTTATCGTCAAAGTTGATGTGGCTGGCTTCTTCTTGTTTTTTATAGGATTCTCGTAACCGGTCTTGATACTTGTTTCGAAAAGTTTCCAAGGCCATTCTAATTTGGTCGCACAAATGTGCATTGCCCATTCCAGTGGCTATGTTGAGTTTGTTGGAAAGTTCACTGACCTTTGCACTGAGTTCATCAATAGTTAGATCGTTTATATCACCAATAAGTGGATGTTCCATGTTGCTAGTTTACACTATAACAACTGGGTTGTCAAATGTTTGTTAACCGAAGGTGCAACCGTTGTTGCCAATACAGTACCATTTGGAATTAATGTACTGTAGTGTGCAACCGGTTCCATATGTAGTTGATGGGAAAGTTATAGTGCCAGTTCCTGAACTTTTCCATCCAGCATTGGTCACAGTTAAAACCATAGCGGTAGTACTGGCAGTTTGTGTAAATGTCTTGATCTGCCCACTTACCCCTGCGGCCAATGTGGCAGTTCCGCTTGTGGTAAAGTAACTGGTAGTCAGGGCTAAACTAGCGGCACCAGCAGAAGCCAATGATTCACTGCTGTTGTTGAGAGGTTGGATTTGTTTGTTGGCTTCAGTTATGGTAATTGTACTACTACCATCACTGGTTCCAAAGCAAAACTCATAAACGCCTGCGGTAGCAAACGAGATTACATTTGAAGCATAACCTTGTATACCAACAGCATTCACACTCACCGCCGAAGGCAATGTCACAGTGTGAGCGGCACTACCAATTGTGATTCTTAAACAAACTGAACCGTAGTATCCAGAGGTCGGAAAATTTGTAAAACTTAAACTGATAGAACCTGTGGTAGTACCGATTGTTTGATATTGTCCTGAAGCATAGTTAACCGCAATAGATCCAGTTGTTGTGGCAATGGTCACACGATTGGTACTGACATCATTCAAGTTTACAGCATAAATGTCATAATTGTTCATGTTATTGTCAACATTGGTGAACACTCCATTTGTTTGTAAAGCAGTGATTTCGTTGGCCGCATAGGTGAAATTTGTTTTGGTATTGGTGAAGTTATCACGAAAACCTTGTGAGTTGTTATCTTGTCCAGCGACCGGATACGCTCCGTCGATATCATTTGGGTTAATTTGACTTGCCATTGTTTTTTTGTCCTAGTTATACCAATATATTGGCTTTGGGAAATACCAGATATTTATCATCCCGATCAGTAGGATTGTACATATCAACTGGTTGCTCAAATGCCATGCTTGTACCATCAAATGTGGTTTCAGTTGTGTTAGATGCAGGCACGTTGATCCAACCCACCAGGGTATAGCCCTGTGCCGGACTTGTGGGATAGTACAGTTGTTGGCCTGCATATTGTCTTCCACGATTAATTTGAACATATTGTGTTTCTGCGGTGAGTTGTGTGGGGATGAGAGTTACTAAGGTAGTCACAGGATCTACGCTGATGGTGTATACTGCCATTCTTGTGTTACCAAAGTTTACAGTCATATTTCCTGATGCTGTGGATAGAGTAACATTACTGCCGCCTTTGCTAGTGCTTACTGTAAAATAATTAGAGTTCACGGTCATAGATCCTGTGGCCGAAGTTAAGGAAACAAAACCGCCACCTTGAGTCAATGAAATTTTAAATGAAGTTCCGGATATTTTGGTTACATAATACGGTTGGATGGCGTTACTGGCATCGTAGTGCTCAACTCCGCCAAATGTGGTACCAGTAAACCATACCACATCATTTGTATTCAAATAGGTAGCATCAGCACAGGTAATCAAGTTTGTTCCACTGGCAGTAGCAGTACAGGTGGTGTTTACTACTTCAGTCACATAGTATATTTGTGTTAGCCCGTTGCTACCATTATCATCTATTCCTCCAAATACACTACCAGTAAACCATACAGGATCATTTGTAATCATGCCCACGGTGCTTGAGGCTTTGATGTAGTTAGTGGTTGCATAGGCGTTGGTGCAATCATATGTGTACCCCCCTGATATAGGATAACTTTCATCAAAGTAACTGCCCGTGGTGCCAGGACTATATGTAGTTCCATAAAGATCAGTATAGTCTTGCCAGGCGTCATCGGGCGTGGCATAATCATTATAATATTGTTGTTTAACAAAAATTATAGTTTGATCATCTATGCCAGATAATTGCCCATCAAGTCCACCGAGGTCAGCAATGTATTGTAATGTACGGTTGTTGACATCAGCATAGGCTTGGCGGGTGGCAATGTCAACATATCCAACAAATGGAAATTGACCTGATCCGTATCTATCAAATGTTGTTAAACTTGGAGTAGGAGTCCAGTCCTGAGTCACAGTATCCCAGTTGCGACTTAGTGTGGTATCTAACACATAACGATCAACTTTGAAATCCACAGCATTCAAGTTTCCTGCAAATTGTGTTTGTACATAATAGGCAATTTGTTGGCTGCGCCCAGGTTTGGTATAACACATGACCCAGGCCGGAGTAAAGCCCAGTACTCGTCCATTGGTTTGTTTACTAGTCATCCACAGTGGTAATTTATTAGATATCTGGCCCACAACATCAATCACTTGATCTCGCATGTTCACCAGACTGTTGGGGTACACTTGTGTAATTTGCATATTACTGTCGATGGGATTTGTAATATCATAAGGTAGGTTTACAATTTTGCTTACACTGGTTCCACTGCTGTTTACAAGATCATCTATAATTTTACTATAAACAACTTCGTACACAACCTCGCCTGTGATGGGATCTACGGCCTGTGCAGTATTAATTTCTCCCAGCACAAGATTTTTCCAATAATGATTTTCGTACAAACTGCTGACATAAGTGGATAAAGTGTCCGGGGCTAGACCAAACGCATGTTCGTATATGACTCGGCTCGACTTACCAAAATATGGATCATCAATTCTATAGATATAGTCAGGCACAAAGATTTCTTCGTTGTCTAACAAACTTGCAATCATAGCACGGTCATTGGCCGGTGGCATGGCCTCTATCAGCAAGTTTTGATAAGGCTTGTTATACGCACGTCGTACTTTTATTGTGAATGTTTTATCCACGCTTACTACATCTCGAGTTCCAGTGGCTTTCATCACCGGAGTGAATGTTGCACCTACACCGCCATTTTCTTGAGTAACAGTCAACGTAGCGGTACTAGTATAATTGGAGCCAGCGTTGTCAACTGCCACAGAGGTTATGGCTCCACTGCTCACTGTAATGATACCTGTTGTGGCTTGTATGGCACCAGCTCCAACTGGTGTGTTAAATGTCAACACTGGAGGATTTATACTACTATAGCCTGAGCCGCCATTGGTAACGGTGACTGTGTTTACTTTGTAAAGTATCTGAGTAGTATCTTCGGCATAAGCATTGACTGTGAATATAAATGTGCTATCAAATGTGGTTTCCTGAATACTAACATTTCTTACCACTGCTTGTGTGGCATCAAATGTTGTGGATCCCAAGTCAACTGCAAATGTATTAAACGTTACTCGTCCAGAAATTTCACCCGAAGGCAATAGTTCTAGCCCTTGAGGTAACAGATTGTAAACACCCGGAACATAAGGATACGGCAGTGATACTGAACTGGCTCCGGGCTTGAGACGATATGTTAATGCACGGCCTCCAGAATTTTCGGCGTTTATCACCAACATACTGGTAGCACCATTTTCGATTGTGCCAAGATCACCTGGGGTGAGCCAGGTGACCCCGGCATTGACAGAGCCAGAAATGGTCAATGTAAATGGATATGGATCACTTGCCACAATCAAGTTGGCGACTAACGTGCCAGTTGTTGTGGTCAACGTCACCGCAGTGGTGCTGCCAAGATTGTTTGTTATAGTAAATTCTGTTTCGCTTACTATTTCAAGCACATAGTAAACTTGTGTAGCACTGGCTGTGATACCACCAAAACTAGTGCCAGTAAACACCAAGGGTTGCCCAGTATCGATTTGTACTGTGCTATCACATGTGATAATGTTGGTGCCAAATGTAGTGGCAGTACAAGTGATTGGATCTCCAACAAAGTCTGTTTGATAGGTTACAATGTTAAAACTGTATTCAATGTTGGTCACGCCTTGATCAGGAATATATCCATAGTACCAACCTGAGTTTGGATCCAACTCCAGTCCAGGCGGAAGTCCTGATCCTTGATTAACACTCACAGCATACTTGAGATTAGGAGTATCGTAATCATTAGCAATAAATTGATGTGCATAATAGTTGTCACTGCGGACAGTACCCAAGTTAGTGGGCAACGAATTTACAATAAACGGTCTGCGTTCACGACTTTCGTCGGCTGTGATTACACTATTGTCAGCGGTGATTTGTGTGGTACTGGCGTTAAGTGTGTCACGATTGTATACGTAGAAACTAAAAGTTTTTAAATCAGTATTAATGCCATCGGTAACCTGTAGAGTAAATTGATAATTTTTGTTAATGGCGCTTACAACAAAGTCATAAGGATATGAATTGTCTGGGGTAAGATCATATCCAGGCACTTGGTCAACATTGACAGCAGGTTGGATGTATCCATAAATTAAGCCTGTGGCGCTGAGATAAATTCCACCAGGTAATTCGCCACCTACCAATGTGACCACGGCCGGCGCATTAGGACCAACGTTATCGATAGCGATTTGAATATCTAATCTGTCACCATCGTAGTAGGTACCAAGATTGCTAGCCGAAGTAAACACCGGAGCATTTGTGTTGATCACCGTGATTTCAAAAGTTCTGTCTCTAATGCGATCAACTGTGCCTGCTGATGTTTGTGTATAAGATCTAATGGTAAACTTGCTGGTTACATCTCTATTGACGTCAAATGGTACTCCTTGCAAACTGGCCAAGGCTTGTGGTACACCCACAATTAATCCGTTGTCAGAAACTTGAATTCCTGGTGGCAATGAACCTGCAATCAAAGTATAGTACACATGTTGTCTAAACACCGCGGTCATGGTGCCTGTTGCAGTGGTCAACGTTACTGGAGTAGAACTGAATTCTGTGTCTGTGATAGTAAACTCTGTGGCGCTTACAACCTCTAGCACAAAATATCTCACAGCGGAACTGATACCGCCAAACACAGTGCCGGAGAATATCACATTGATATCAGGGTACAGTCCTGCAGTACTGGTGCAGGTAATACGATTGGTTCCTGCGGTGGTAGCGGTACATGTGGGGGTGTTGGGTAATGCATCCGCAGTTGTCAACAAGGTATTTTGATAGAACACACCTTCGGGTATGCTACCTAAACTGCCTGCAGGAGTGATCCAAATTGGTTGACTCATGTTTTATTTTACCAAGGAGTAGTATCGAATGCTATACGATACCAAATTATAGTGGTAGCATCGTATTCATACACGCATACATACAGATACTCTTGATCATATGCGATCATGCCTGGAACATCACCGGCTTGACCGCTAGAAGAAACAGGGGGTGTGGCTTGAACATTATTATAAAGTTCAGTGAAGTTGCTGTTTATATACTGAAACGCCGTGCGTAATGGAGTTCCTTGCCCGTCGTTGGCCACGTTTCCTACATTGATTATTTGCTGTGTCATAAATTTGCAGTCCTAGTGCTGTATTTACCAAAGTTTACTTCCGGGCTTGCGAACCAAATCCGTCGCTAAATACAGGGACTCGGAGTTATCAATGTCATATATTATCAACAACACCCGCGGAAATGTAGTTGCCATCGTCGCAGACGGTACTGTAAATACCACCGCCACAGACCTGGCCTTGGTAGGACGGGCACTAACAGATTACGGCACTTACGAAAACGAAAACTACGTATATTTGTTGGAAAATTTTGCCAACTCAACTGCCCCACTGCAACCAATTTTAGGACAACTTTGGTACAACAGTGACACTGATGTTATTTCCTCATACAGTACTGCTAACACATGGGTAGCATTGGCCAGTCAAGATTACGTACAGGCACAAAAAATCAACCCAGCGTTTACAGGTGTACCTACTGCACCCACTGCCTCTGCCGGAACATCAAACACACAAATTGCAACCACTGCTTTCGTCAGCCAAAGTCCACAATTTACTGGCGTACCCATAGCCCCGACCGCTGCCACCGGAACTGCCACAACGCAATTGGCTACCACAGCATTTGTTACCAGCAGTCCAGCATTTGCTGGCGTACCCACAGCACCAACAGCCGCTCAAGGTACAGCGACAACACAATTAGCAACCACAGCATTTGTTACTGCTAGTCCACAATTTACTGGCACCCCCATTGCGCCCACAGCCACATATGGAGATAACTCAACACAAATTGCTACCACAGCATTTGTACAAGGAGAAAAAGTCAGTCCTGTATTCACCGGCGTACCCGTTGCCACTACTGCCACTTATAACGATAATTCTACGCAAATTGCTACCACTGCTTTTGTGCAAGGTGAAAAAGTCAGTCCTGTATTCACTGGAGCACCGCTGGCACCCACTGCCTTGATCACTGTGAGCAATACACAAATTGCTACTACAAGATTTGTGACTGACTGGACCAATGCCTTACCGACCATGAGTCAGCAGAATGCCAATGCTGTGGCCATCACTGGTGGCACAATTTCAGGAATAACTCCATTGTCTTTAACTTATGGCGGTACTGGTTCAAGCACAGCCGCTGGCGCAAGAACAGCATTGGAGTTGGGAAACATTGCTGTGATGAATACCAGCAACGTGGCATTCACTGGCGGAACAATGGACAGCGTGTTTATCACCGGGGCAACTGTTAGTGGACTTATTTCTCCAATAGCAGTGGTCGACGGAGGTACCGGTGGGAATACTCAAGCATCGGCTAGAACAGGTCTAGGACTTGGTACAATGGCTGTGCAAAATGCAAACAATGTGGCCATTACTGGGGGATCAATTACAGGACTGAATTCAACAATTGCAATCACCGATGGTGGCACCGGCGCCAACACAGCCGCTGGCGCAAGAACCAATCTTGGCCTGGGATCGATTGCAACACAAGAGGCATCGGCGGTGTCCATAACTGGCGGTACTGTCACTGGGTTAACTAACTTGGGTGCCAGCAATGCGGTCATTACTGGCGGATCAATTACAGGAATAACTCCAATAGCAGTTAACGCAGGAGGCACCGGTGCAAACACCGCTGCTGGCGCCAGAACAAATCTTGGTGCCGCGGCAAGTGCTACTACAATAACCGCAGGTTCTGGTTTGAGCGGCGGCGGTGATTTAACCACCAACAGAACATTAGCCATTGCATCAAACTCCAACGGATACGGTACAAGATATATTTCTGCCTCGGCACCCTCCGGGGGCAGTGACGGCGACATTTGGTATCAAATTTAATCTATGTCAAATATTGTAATTAGGCCAGTTGGATACACTGGAGCCACAGAAGAAATAATCTGGACTGATGGCAATGATGTGCAGGTAACAGCTTACCTGTGGGGTGGAGGAGGAGCCGGAGGCGGCAACGATTCAGCCCGGGGAGGAAGCGGAAGCGGTGGCGGATTTAGTCTAGTTAATTTCACAGTTAATGAAGGTGACAGTATAAAGATTGCTGTTGGCGGCAGTGGCGGAACAGGAGCAAGCGGTGCCCGCGGATATGGCGGTGGTAGTGCCGGTGGTAGTTTTACTATTACTCCGGTGTTTGATACCCGATCGGCAGTGACATCACCTCCAGTATATCCACAGTTCAATTCTGCCTGGTGTACATTTTTAAATACTTACAGTATATGGGAAAATCCATCTTCTGCCACATACTTTGACAGAACCTGGACTGTGAATTTTCCAGTTACTGGTGATTATACTTTTACCATGAGTGCAGATAACCTTGCTGAATTACGTGTTGATG
>Ga0209190_1001874_pt1 | contig 14529 bp, 14 predicted proteins | sample M_140205_XF_Meta_FD_187315 | JGI IMG/M metagenome (GOLD analysis project Ga0209190, IMG submission 187315) | Freshwater microbial communities from Lake Montjoie, Canada to study carbon cycling - M_140205_XF_MetaG (SPAdes) (version 2) | ecosystem: Environmental > Aquatic > Freshwater > Lake... | reverse complement strand
AGATTATTTAATAAATTGGTACACGATTCGGCGTGTCGCACCCAATCGATTATAGTAGCATTCATATATTATAATAACAGAAACAATTGTTCAATCAAATTTGCAATAATTTTATTTTGAATTCCAATACAACCGCTAACTCTCACAAGTAGTTCTCGTGTTATTGGCGATATTGGTTTAGGTGTTTGAAATAATTTCCATAAAATAAAATAGGAATATGTTATTCCATCAGACGCAATATATGGATCAATCAATAATTCTAATGAAATTGGATCTTGTAAATGTTCATAAATTGATGGTGGATTTTGATGATTTACGAAAATTAAATGTATTTTTTTGACACATTCTTGTATTTTCATAACATCACTATTTAGTAATACCGTTTCTCTATGCCACGATTTATCCGTTTGAAATGATATTAGTTCCATATGTTCTGTGCATGAATCATTCATTTCAAATGTAAAAAGAACATGTCTTCGTAGATTCGGTTGTAATGGTTGATATATTTGCGGTTTTTCTTCAAATAATTGTTGCCATTGTGAATTCATAGGTAAAATGATTGTATTTCCTGCTCCGTTTGTATCAATATTTAGATATCGACGAATATACCATAACTCTTCATAGGTTATTGGTTCTATTTCGATAGGTTCCTGACCGGTATAAATGTCCAATGACATGTATATGTCATACATATAACTACCATATTTTTATATGTATGTTATATTATATGAATACGCATAATTGTCCTAAACTTACAACAAAAGAAGAATGTATCGAAAGAGAAATGTGTGGGTGGAATGATACAACCAGAAAATGTAGGAAGAAATCGATTCGCAAAATGAAAGAACGGAATTCAAATGCAAATGCAAAAAATATCGAATGTCCTAACTTCACTCGCCAAAAAGAATGTATCACGAATGAAAGTTGTGGTTGGAATGATATTACGAATAAATGTAGGAAGAAATCGATTCGTAAATTGAAAAACCCAGTAGCAAAATTAACAAAACCTATCCCTAAACTAAAAGACGTCAAATGTCCTAATTTCACCCTCCAAAAAGAATGTATCACGAATGAAAGTTGTGGTTGGAATGATATTACGAATAAATGTAGGAAGAAATCGATTCGTAAATTGAAAGATATTGCTGAAAAAGCGGAAAAAGCCGAACCACATAGAACAAAACCAGAACAAGGTTCTAATGGTATTCATATTGGAGATACAAATATCGACCGAATATCTGGACCTATCTCTATCTATTACCTTACACCATCCAAACAAGTTTCAGTTGAAAACCTACATTTTTTCCCGTCCATCGTGCTTTTCGGGGATGAACATTTTAGCAAAACAAACGTGTGTGAAAGGTGTAATTGCACTAAAGGTAAAGGTGCGTGTTGTTATACGATAACCGATACGCCTTTTCTAAAACTCATTGATACATTAGCATCAAAATATCCTATTGATTTTTATACGGAAACGGCATTTCTTGGGTCAAATGTTGGATTCAAAGGCGGATTTATGGAAACATTTACGTCAGGTGATTTTGTTTCATGTTATCATAAAACACTTCGTAATACAAGCTTTGATAAATGTCCCACTAAATATATTCGATGGCATGCTGCTGATAGTAGGCATATGGATATTCAAGTTGACTTAGATAAGGGGGTTCATTTTCCAGACCCTATAACAAAAAAACTTCTTAATAAAAGCAAGCTAAAAATTTCCGAAAAATATATGAATACGTCATACATAGAACCACAAATTTCATATATAATTCAATATTTGAGTCCAATTATTAAATCAACACTCGATAATAATACATTTGCGAAAAGCTACTATATTTCAAAATTATCGAAATATATTCGTCAAACAGTTTTCACTACAATAGACAAATTTATACATTTTTTACAAACCGCCGTTGATAATAACAGATTTGATATAAATAAGCTAACTAAAAACATATTTTCAATGATGAATATGAATAATAGTATTATTTATAAACAAATCGCAAAACAAACATTTGAACCATTCAAGCAAATATCGTATTGGGAAAATTTATTTAATACCACATTGGAACAAAATGATACGTTGAAACAAAAAATATCAACAATTAAAATGCCATCATTTATAGTTATGTTGCAACTAATATTAGGAACACACAATTTCACAGAATCAAAATTAAATATAGAAATTTTAAATCATCTCAGTGATTTATTTGAAGTTCTAAATAGCTATCGACATCTATTTTTTTTAGATTTATATATGATTACCCGAATGTTGAAACAACCTGATGGCGGCCGACGTTCCTATTTATCGTTTGGATATTTTGGAAATTATCATGTGAAAAATATCCAAAATTTGTTAGTTGCTACCGGCTTTTATGTTGTAGATAAAATGCGAGACGGGCCACACGTGATTGGAAATACGAATCGATGTATTGACATCGATTTTTCGATCGATTTGAATGATGAATTGAAACACAGAGAATTAGTATAAGTTTCTATTACTTGTGAAAATATTATAATAATATTATCATATAATATTATAATATATGCATAATTGTCCTAAACTCATAACAAAAGAAGAATGTATCGGTCAGGAAATGTGTGGTTGGAATGATACAACCGGAAAATGTAGGAAGAAATCTGTGCGCAAATCACCGAAAGCGAAACATGAAAAACAATTAAAACCAAAAGCAAAACCAAAACTGAAAGAAATCAAATGTCCTAATTTTATTCTTCAAAGCGAATGTATTGCGAATGAAAGTTGTGGTTGGAATGACATAACAAATAAATGTAGAAAGAAATCGATTCGTAAATTGAAATATATTGCAGAAAAAGCGGAAAAAGCTGAACCACATAGAACGAAGCCAGAAAAAGTTTCTAATGGTATTCGTCTCGAAGATACAATTATTAATCGAATATCTGGACCTATCTCTATCTATTACCTAAAACCATCCAAACAAGTTCCGGTGGAAAACCTACATTTGTTCCCATCCATAATGCTTTTTGGAGATGAACATTTTAGTAAAGCAAATGTATGCGATAGATGTAATTGTAATAAAAGTGAGTGTTGTTATACAATAACCGATAAGCCTTTTCTAAAACTCATTGATACATTAGCATTAAAATATCCTATTGATTTTTATATAGAAACATCATTTCTTGGGTCACATTATGGATACGAATACGGATTTATGGAAAAATTTACATCAGGCAATTTTGTTTCATGTTATCATAAAACACTTCGCAATACAATATTTGATAAATGTCCCACTCAATATATTCGTTGGCATGCAGCTGATAGTAGGTCAATGGATATTCGACAACAACAAATGAAGTATGATGTAAAATTCCCAGACCCAGCAACACGAAAGATTCTTAAAAAAAGTGAGATAAAAATTTCTAAAAAATATAAGGATACCGCATATATAGAACCACAAATCGCATATATAATTCAACTTTTAAATAATATTATTAAATTTACAGTAGTTAATGACCTATTTATGAAAAGTTACTTTAATTCAAAATTATCGAAATATATTCGGCTAACAGTTTTCAATACAATCGAAAATTTTCTACAATTTTTACAAACCACTGTTGATAATGGTAGATTTGATATAAATAAACTAAATAAAAACATATTTTCAATGATGAATATCAATAATAGTATCATCTATAAACAAATCGCAAAACAAACATTTGAACCATTCAAACAAATATCGTATTGGGAAAATTTATTTAATATAACGATAGACCAAAACGACCATGTGAAACATATAATATCGTCAATTAAAATACCCTCATCTGAAATTATGTTGCAACTAATAGTAGAAATCAAAAATTTCATAGAATTAAAAGAAAATAGAGAAAATTTATTTCATATTAAATATTTTTTTGAAGTACTAAATGAATATAGAGATTCATTTTTTTTAGATTTGTATATGATCACCCGAATGTTAAAACAACCTGATGGTGGGCGACGTTCCTATTTATCCTTTGGATATTTTGGCAATTATCATGTGAGAAATATTAAGAAGTTATTAGTTGCTACTGGCTTTTATGTTGTAGATAAAATGCGCGATGGGCCACATGTGATTGGAAATCCGAGTCGATGTATTAACATTGATTTTTCAATAGATTTAAATGAAGAATTGAAACACAGAGAATTAGTATAAGTTTCTATTACTTGTGAAAATATTATAATATTATAATAATATTATATTATAATATATGCATAATTGCCCTAAACTTACAACAAAAGAAGAATGTATCGGTCAGGAAATGTGTGGTTGGAATGATACAACCGGAAAATGTAGGAAGAAATCTATTCGTAAATCACCGAAAGCGAAACATGAAAAACAATTAAAACCAAAAGCAAAACCAAAGGAAAAAGAAATCAAATGTCCCGGTTTCACGATTGAAAAAGATTGCGTCAAAAATGAAAGTTGTATTTGGAATAATACAACGAATAAATGCCGGAAGAAATCTATTCAAAAAATAAAAGATATTGAAAAAAAGACTGAACCAACCAAACCTATTGTTGTTTCGAAACCAAAACGGGGTATCCGTATCGGTGAAACTACGATTAACCGATTATCAGGTCCTGTTAGTTTATATTATTTAACACCGTTGGTACAATCACCACTGTTTCCATCTATAATGCTTTTTGGAGATTACCATTTTGAAAAAACACAAACGTGTTTCAAATGTAATTGTTATAAAGATATCAAAGATATATACCAGCTAACTGAGATTTTACAAGAAATAAGTAGAGGTTGGAAAACACGTGAAGTTTTCACACAAAAATTTCTTCAAGCACTTATCGATGATGATCACCGCGATGAATCCATTCCAATTTTTAGCAAAATGGACCCACAACGAATCACTGCAAAATATGGATTCCCAGCACACCTTGCCACAGAATTCGTTGAAAAATGCCGACAAAATATACGGACACCTTATCCTATACCATCATCTGACGCCCCATGCTGTTATACAATAGCAGATAGACCATTCTTACAATTGATTGATACATTAGCATCAAGATATCCTATTGATTTTTATATAGAAACCGCGTTTCTTGGTTCAGGTGTCGGGTTTGCAAATGGGTTTATGGGGGATTTAACAACAGGTGAATTTGTTTCATGCTATCATCGAACTCTTCGTAGCACACCTTTCGGTCAATGTCCTACAAAACATATTCGTTGGCATGCGTGTGATAGTAGGCTTATGTCTTATTATACAGAATCACAGAGCTACCCCGATCCAATTATACAAAAAAATTTTAAAATTTTAAAAGAAAATAAAATTACAATTTCCGAAAAATATATGAATTATAAATACATTGAACCACAAATTGCGCATACAGTCACGCTATTATTTTGGACGTTTCATAGCACAAAACACAAACATATTCCAAATGAGATTAAATATAGGAAAAACTTATTAGATTATATACAGTTTACAATATTTGGAACCATTCAAAATTTTATAGATTTCTTACTCGACGCAATTCAGGATACACATAAAATTAATATTCATAAATTAACACATCGTTTATTTGAAATGATGAATATAAAAAACAGTATAATTTATAAACAAATCGCTAAACAAACATACACACCATTTAGAGAAAAATCATATTGGGAAGAATTATTCACTACAACATTGAAGAAAAATGAGATAATTGACTGGTTTTCTAAAGATAGTTTGTCGAATTTAGCAGCAACAACACAAATTCCACAATTAGATAATATAGATAAAATAATAGAGGATTGTAAAAATAATACAATAGATGAAACAATATTGGATAATTTAGTAAATTTTTTCAGTATTTTGAAGCTTTTCTGCGACTCATTTTTTTTAGAAATGTATACGATAACACGATTATTGAAGCAACCTGATGGTGGCCGACGTTCATATTTATCATTTATGTATTTGGGTGACCATCACATACAAAATATAAAAAAATTACTAATAAATACGGGTATTTACAATTTAGATAAAGCTATTGAAGCAAGACCACAAACTGAAGAGAAACGATGTATTGAAATAAACTTTTCTATCGATTTAAATGACGAAATGAGAATACGAGAATAGTTCGATGTAAGAGTATTTCGTTCATTCTAGATGAATCATATAAACATTAGTTTAAGGTTGTAACAACTGGTTGATGTATTTCTAAATTGCGAATAGATCCATTTGTCAAATGGATAAAATTGTTTGTATCTATTTTGATATTTAATTTATTTTGTATATCACGTGTAAATCTATCCATAATTGCCTTTTCTAATAACTTATATGTTATTGTGATAGGAGTAGCGTGTTCATTAGGACTAATAAATTCAATAGTCATATAGATTTTATAATAAATTTTATTTTCTTTTATATTTACATCACAATTGATGGCAAATTGGTTTTCAGGAATACAAATTGTCATATTTGTTAGCTTATGAATTGACCGTTGTATTTTTTTTTGTATATAATTTTTAAATTTTTTGTTTTTTTCTAATAAATTATTATTAGAATTATTTTCATAATTTATAGTTGGATATATATCAAACATTATACGCAAATCTTTTTCGTAATCTACTAATTTTGAAAAATAATTTCCCATTTAAATTATAATATAGTTAAAATTTTTAAATACAAATATGTATTATTTAATGTTTGTACCTAAACAGTATTTTGTTTATTGATTGACAATAAACAAAATATATCATACAAACCAATGCGGTGAAAGATCATGTACAATGTATTTCGATCTTTGTCATTTACCATTTTATAAAATGATTCCACAAGGTGAGAAAACTCGAGAACGTATCAATAAACTTTTCGCTTTTATGCCCCTCACATAAAACACACGAGAAATGTGCACGTGTTCCCAATAAATGTGTTTGTTGTAAAACCAGAAGATGTAGACGAAAACGCACAGCAATTAAGTAAATCAAAAAACACATTTAATGTTTCTTATTTACAAATTTAGGCGATTGTTGAATGAATGTAGTCAAAAATGACTAAAACTTTATTATTGTATCTTGTGAATAAACATATTTATTACACCGATAGCACTAAAATGTTAAAAATTAATTTTTAACCTCTATGCGGATGTGCGACAATACAAGAGTTAAATATCCACTAAAGTTTTCGACTATCGTCAATTATTTATATAATACATATATTATATTATATAAATGGTTGCGATTTCAAGAAGATTGCGACCTCGTGTTGGTGGTCGTCCACCACGTTCAAAATTCATGGATGATTGTTCGGGGAATGACAAATTTTCCAAATGTAGAAAAGCTACTCTGGCTAAAAAAAAGGTTAGAGACGTATATGAGGCTAAATTTATTGAAATAGAAAATAATAAGATAATAAACGGTGTTGCTAACGGAACTATGAATATGAATCTTAACTATAATGATAAAAAATATTTGGCTCAACTTAATACATATAAACCAAGTAAGAAAAATGGAATTAACGTTGGTGATATTTTATGTATTGAAGGTGGAGAACAACAATTTTGTTGTTTTATTGCTTTGCCTGGAAAAGTGCAATGGTTAGGAGATGATGGTGATACACCCGACTTTATTTTAAACTTGCTGAAATATAAACCCATTTTAGACAAATATTATGTAAGATATGATAATTTGGTTAAAAATCAAGATTATTTTGTATTAAGCAATATGACACCCGAGTTTGGCTTACAACATATTCTAACTAAAAATCGAACTATTTTAGAACATTTACTTGGAAGTATTATCGAAAAAAGTATGCCCCATGAAATTTTAATGCAGCTTGCATCGGGAGGTCTGTTTTCACAAATGATTACGCAATAGTTATTATAATTTGTATAATCTGTAACGAGGAACTACATTAGGTTCAGCAATTATCTCACGTATAATTAAATAAATAAATAATTATATAAAATTTGATGTGTATAATTATTTATTATTTATTTATTTATTATAAATGGAGCAATGTATAGGAGATTGCTCAATATGTTATATACAATTACTGCCTCGTGCGAATCACGCATTTACAGAATGTGGTCATCTATTTTGTATGAAATGCCTACTAACGTGGCACGAACAATCATCTACTTGTCCAATGTGTCGTGAAAAATTATACGTTAAAGACGATGCATTCGAAGATGGTTATATCGACGACAGTGGTGATGATGGACGATTCGATACAATTGATGATTATTTAGTAGAAGAAATAGAATGGTCTAAGATAATAGAAGAAGATGATTTGCGAGTCCAAATTTCACAAGAGAATTTATCTTATATTCACAACATGCGCAAACGCATATTGGACTTGTTGATTTTACAAGCGTATACAGATGAGTTACTTACACAACTTGAATACATTGGCGAAATATCAATCATTTTTATCAATCGTGCTGACTATCGATATATTCACGTAAATTTTCCTAATTACTATTACGAGATTGTTCTAAAAACCCACGACAGCGGTGATAATGAAACTCATTATTTTGGAAACATTATTGAAATGAAAATGTGTAATGTTCCATTCGGAGAATATCCTAGCGGAGCCGTTCGATATACATTGGAATACGCGTTTATAATCGATTATATCGATCCACTGGAAGTCCATCAACAAACACAAGTATTATTTCGAGATATTCGTCGATTGTATTCGTTTCGACCCATTGTATCGGTTGATTAATTTATCTTGAAATATATATAATGGAATTACAGGAATTACAGGAATTATATAAATTACAGAAAATAGCTAAAAGAGAATTAAAAATATTTACAATGGCTGAACTAACGATTACACCATCATCGTCAAGTAATCGGATATAATTCTCGATGACGATATTATTCGAGAAATTGTTATATTACAACATCTAAATCAATATCCAGAAACAAGCACGGTTACGTTGTTAGGTATCTGTTTTGATAATCCACGACATCATTGTTTTTTAGTTTTAGAGACATTGGAAACGGATTTACATAAAATTAGTGTTGAATATCAAAATGATGAAAGTAAAAATAAAGGCAGATTTAATTATCAAGAGTATAAAATTAGTTTTTATAAATGCTTGAAAGCGTTAAATGCGATTCATTCATTGGGATTTATTCACAATGATATTAAATTGCCAAATATTATGTTGAATAGAACCGATATTAAATTTATTGATTTTGGGTTAAGTAAATATATAGGGTTAAGTCCTTTATTTGAACAAGTAAATACATATTCAACAACCGATGTAGTTAAAGCTCCCGAAAAGCGGATATGTTTAGTCTAGCAGCAACGATGATACATTTGAGCATACGCAAATATTCGAATTTGTGTATCAATAGTCGCGGTGAAATATGTGATAAAGTTGATTTACAGCTATCATTAAATTTATATTTACAAACGGACATAGTATTTGGACCAAGTGGATTAGATTTATTATTAAAATTGATGGTGAATAAACCAGAAAATAGATTGTGTGCGAAAGAAGCATTACAACACGCACATTTTTACGAAAATTTAAATATCAATATTGATATGTTCCCTATTTCAGTTCATATATCCTATATTTATTTACAATTGCTATTCGAAATTAAAAAATTAAAAACGCTGACATTTGAACGGAAATTTTTCCAAGATATATGTCTGCATGTTATTTTTTGGTTCATTCAACCTGTTCCATTTAATGAACGGGTATCAATGTGGGAAATTGTCATATTTATAACTATCAAATTACTATCAAAAATAGTAATGGTTTCTGGTATAGAACTTATTCAAAATCCAATTATTCCGGTATTGATAATGGATGAAAGGAAATATCAAAGGATGTTAAATTATTTTTACTTACAATATTTGTCGATTGATTTTCAAAAGTTTATAAACTATACTATTTATTTCAACGATCCTATATTTTTACTAAATTGATCCAAATACTTTTCGTTGAATATTCATAATAATACTATTCAAATGATTAAAAATTTGTTTAATACTTTTTACATTGTAAAACTAATGAGTTATAAAAATTTGATAGTCATTTTTCATTTTAGTTGATATAATCAATCACACACACGCATACTATGGCGACAGTTTATGTTGTTCTTGAAAACGGCGAGCTATACCCGAAGCTCTACTCTACTTACGCTGCTGCCCGCGCAGCAGCTCTGGACAATCATGCGGAATTACTGGACGAAGAACGAAACGAATGCGCCGAATGGGGTGGCAGGATGGCATCTCAGGTTGATGTTGAGGAGAACACGGAAACAGGCACGACCAAACTTTATGTGGAGAAGGAAATCTACATAACTATACAACGATACAATGTTCCAGCAAACTGAGATTTAACGTGTTCTGGTGTCGGTGTCGGGTGGATGAGAACCATTTATTTGCGATGGTCAGTGGATAACTATATTAAATATAGTTTTGTGTTTTTTTTGTGTTGTGCTTTTTATCTTGAAGTAATTGTAATATTGTATCCAAATGGATAGTGATTCAAATGATTTCGGCTATTATACTCATACATTTTTCAATTTGTTTATAAGTTATGGTTAGAGGTGGTGTAATTCTCAACGTATTATTTCGAGCGGTGCACGTTATATACCCCACGTCCAATAACCTATATCGCAATTTTTCAATATTATAATTTTCGTGAAACTGTATTCCCCAAAACATTCCGCATCCGCGCACATCAATTATTTTATCAGGATTATCGATTAACATTTTATGTAAAAATAATTGAATAATTTGTTCTTTTTTTTGTATAAAATCCATACATTCCGTATCAATAATTTTGAGGGCTTCAATTGAAATCGCACACGCCAATGGATTACCACCAAATGTTGAACCGTGTGATCCAGGACCAAAAACATTCATTTGAGTATCATCGGCTAATACACAACTCATTGGCAACATTCCACCACTCAACGCTTTCCCTAAAATTAAAACATCAGGTTTTATTTCCGGAAATAACACTTGTCCAGCAGTCCAATTGCCCGAACGCCCTAATCCACTTTGAATTTCATCCGCCATCAATAAAATATGCGGGTATGTTTGTTTTATTTGATACAAGGCTTTGAAAAAGTAGTTGGATATGGGTATTATACCGCCCTCGCCTTGTATAGGTTCATACAATATAGCACTTATTTCATTCGCGTTTTTCTCAAAAACTTGAAATAATGAATGACAATTATTCATTTCGACAGTTAGAATATTATCCAAAAGCGAGCCAAACCCTTTTTTATAATTTGGATAATCACTGAGACTTATCGCGCCAATTGTTCGACCGTGAAAATTGCCACTAAGACATACAATTTTAGCTTTATTTTCGGGAATATTCATTATGGTGTGTCCGTAGCGTCTCGCCAATTTTAAGGCTGTTTCTACCGCTTCCGCGCCACTATTCATTGCTAATACTTTATCATACGTAAATAATTTGGTTATATAATCACTCCATTGGATTAAATTGTTGTTTGTAACTACGCGACTTGTTAGTGTTAGTGTCTTACATTGATTTTGCATAATAGAAACTAATTTACTATGACAATGTCCTTGATTGACAGCACTATATCCTGCTAATAAATCGATATATTTCTTATGATGTATATCCCATAAATATATATCTTTACCTTTTATGATATTGATAGGTAAAGATGAATAATTATTGGCAATAGATGTGTATAATCGACGTATCATATATTATACACAAATATATATTCGAATATAAACCATTCGTTAATAATTCAACATATATGTACGTTTAATCCTTATGGTGACAGATATAGCACGATTCTGTGTATATTTTTAGAAGATAACTTACTATAGCATTTGAAAAATAAGAAAAATGTAAAAAATTGATATTTACATACAGTAAATTATAACTGATACAAGTCATACCAATGCCTCAAATAACTACAAAACATTACAATAAGTTTGACGATTTGAAATTCGTTTTAAGTGAAATTCAACGTCACTATGTATCCACTATGAATCATCCATTTATTTATGGAGGATATGTGAGAGATATGCTTAGAGGTCAGCCATACCAAGATATGGATATCTGTGTTTCATCTCGCGAAATAGCTATAAAATTCATTCAATCACTTGAACAATGTCAGCGATTGATTTCATTCGAAACAATCACATTTACTGAACCCGCTATTCCAGATATTGATTACCAATCTTTTTCAATGACGATTCAAACCCCATCAACAATGGCATTGAAAATTGATATAAGCTACTCATCAGCATTAGTTCTTGAAGAGAACAGTATGAATAACTGTGATTTTACTGCTAATAATTTGATGATGGACATAACGGGTAATATATCAACGCGAATCAAAGCTTATCAAATTGGAAAAGGTAGAGAATATAGTGATGTAGAATGGACAACCAAATGTATCCGAGATTGTATGGAGGGAAAGCTTGTTTGGATGATTCCAAACCGGTTCTCAACCAACTTATCACCAATAGTCAAAAACTCATTTATGGCGAAAATGAATATGCGATTGGACAAAATGCTGAGGAAAGGATTTGTCGAAACGGGCGAGTATCTTACCGATTTTCGTATTTTGAAATTAAGACCTGTATCTACATTGCCTATAGGATGTAATGCGACAAATTGCGCTATTTGCAACGAAAACTATGTCGATACAAGTGATAATCAAACGACTGTTTCAAAATGTTCTCACCACTTTCATATAAAATGTATCCACGAAAGGATGAACAAAATGATAGAAGAAGGACACCCGAAACCAACGTGCCCTTGTTGTCATCAAGAAATCGATCTTTACTATTAAACCTTATAGCTTTTTTGTGCCACACGTGCTTAGAATTTATCCATTTATATGAAAATAACAATATGCCTGCCCTATACACAATCATTTCGTATAAAAGATGTAATAATACTAATATTAGATTTCAAAAAATAATAAATCAATATTAGTATATACATCAATAATGAATTATTGTGGAAATCCTATATCAAATTTTAAACCGGATTTTCGTTTTTTATAAACGTTTGAAACATTAGAACTAAATAAAACATCGACTTTATTAGAATCAAGTATAAAATATGACCCCCCTACCGATGTAGATGTATCATTAGGTATTAGAATTTTAGACGAAACTGATGATAAATGATTTGTATCTATCCAAATATTATTTGATATATTTCGATGCTGACATCCGGTATATTCGTCTAGGTTGCTGCTGCTTCTGCCCGGTTTCCTTATTTTGGATATTTTTATTATTATTATGTATATTACCACAACATCCACAATGGTCCATATTGGTTAGATATACTTTACGTTCTTGTATTACATTATCATAATCGATATTCCATCGTCCAACTAATATGTTGTTTTTTTTGCCAAATAATTTATCAGCAATCAAACGAAATGAGATACGCATTCTATATTTAATGTGTTTGTACTATTTGATATATTTATATACATATCAAATTTTACATTATTTACCATATTTATAGTCATATGTTGTTTGCTATAGGTAGATGAAAATGAATAAATCTATTTTAATTTATGTTTTTGGCGTAAATCGACACTTGAACATTTACGGCAATTTCGTGCGTGAATAGGTTGGCGAGTATAACATTTACGACATATCAATTTATCACATCTGCTTTTTTTAGCTAGATTTTCTGAATCAGGATCAATCATATTATTTATTATATTATTTATTATATTATAATATTTATAAATAAAAAGACGAAAATCAGCTGTTTCAAATGTATTCACAAATGGATGAATAAAATGATAGAAGAAGGGCACCCGAAACAAACATGCTCTTATTGCCGACAAGTATATTATTAACCCTGCAGCCACATATATTTTGATATTTTCATCGCTTTTGTATATCTAGAACGACTCATGTGTGTGATTTATTAATTGTGGCTATTATATTTTAGTAGCTACAACGAGTGTTTGATAATACGGAATACCTATATATCCGGTTTTATCATATACATATATATTTTCCAGACGATTTTTCATAATCCAACTATTATGATACTTGTGTAATAAGTCTATTTTAAAACCACCTGTAGTTAATAACGAACTTATTCCAGTTTCTGTCCAAAATCCATATCGTTCATTAAGTTCAACTTCCCAATCATTTTTATAATCTTTACGATATAAAAATTCGTATAATGTTTGAATATTTGTTTCATATACTAAATATTCATCATCAGCACAATTTAACGTTTGACACGATGGATATACCAATAATGTAAATAAGAAATAATGACGTGATTGTTTTTGATGATCGTCAATAAATTTTTGAAATTCTAAACAAATACCTTGATATTTATTCTTGTTAAACGCAACATTTACTATTTCATTTGACATATTCGGTCGTATAAAATCTCTAATAATCACTTTACCATTTGGTTTTAATAATTTGTATGCTTGTCTAAATGCTTCTTCAACTGATTGCATACGTTTAATTTCAGAACATACATAATTACTATCAATTTGTTCCGTATAACTATAAATTTCGTGAATGATAGAACTATAAATTATATAATTTGCTTTT